>ERZ779855.1785-NODE-1785-length-13385-cov-3.353263_pt1 | contig 13385 bp, 12 predicted proteins | sample MGYA00511370_ERZ779855 | MGnify/ENA primary metagenome ERZ779855 (study PRJEB29588, sample SAMEA1967319) | human gut metagenome | biome: human gut; feature: human-associated habitat; material: faeces | place: Denmark | collected 2008/2010 ...
GCGGCAGACGCTGCCGTTGTCGGTGCAGATGCCGCAGCGTTTCCGGTACCCATAGCGTTCGCCACGTCCCGCAGGAACTGCTGCCAGTGCGCCTCGTCTGCCGTGTCAGAACCTCCTTTCTGCTTGGGGACGAACCACTTCGGGCAGACCTTTCCAGTCACATCAAAGTGCCGAATGACACCACCCTTCTGCGGATTCAGACTGTACTTCTTGCATAACTGCGCCGTCAGCTCCACCAGGCTGGCATAGGTCTTGCTGCCGAACGCCCCGGTCCAGTCGGGGTGACAGGTCTCGATGGAAACCGTGTAGCTGTTTGCTTGATTGGTACACCAGCTCATTTCCGCATCCGGGATGCAGCAGATCACCTCGCCCTGCAATCCTACAATATAGTTGCTGGACACGGAACGGTCGGTAGTCTGGAAATAGTTCCGGTTATTGATTGCCGACGTTCCGGGGTTGCCAACCCAGTGTACCGCAATCGCCGTGGTCTTAGCTCTCTTGGTGTACGGGCGGTTGTGCGTCAGATAATTGTTTGTGATCGTCATTGTTATTCCTCCACTTCCGGCAGACCTGCGATTGATGTAAGCACGGACAGGATACCTGCTACCAGAGCAGTGCTGCCGACCACTGCCCAGCTGATATCCTGCATGGTTGCGGCTACGCCGATTGCTGCAACCGCTGTCTGTGCCATTGTTTTGACGGCTCTGACTGCCGCCGCCTTTGTCCACTGTTTCCAGTCACGATTTTTCATGTTTTACCTCGCTTTCCAGTTCCTTGATCTTGCATTCCGCAATTGTCATGCGGTCGATCAGATTGTTGTGCTTGTCTACACGCCGGGAGAGCGTGTCTACATCGTTTCTGAGCGCATCCAGCTTGACCTGCAATACTGCGGTTGCCTTACTCTGCATGAGTGCAGAGCCGCCCACAGCGCCTAATGCTGCGATGCCTGCGGTAATAATTTCTGTCCAGTCCATTTGGTTCACTTCCTTTTTTTTATTTCATGTAAGAAAATTCGAAATCGTATATTTTGTCAGCCAAAAAGTTACCTTTTAGGATAACAGAATTGGCAGGAGATGTTGTTACATTGACGCTAAACGGTGCAAGACCATCTGAGGAAACACCAACTCCATGAACAGAATGGCTCGGCGTAATCCCAGTAAGCGAAGTCGATGCTGTACTACAGAGCGAAATTGATGTCATATTGCTTTTTGGCTGAACTCTTCCACGAATAAAAATGATGTCTCCGTATTTTCGAAAACTTGTTGTGATTTGGCTAAAAGAAGAGGTGTTCACACTGAAATTAGAAACAGCTACCCAGCCGGAGTCGGTGAGGGTTTTGGCGGCGGCTACGGTACTGGTCACCATTGCTCTAGTGTATACTGTAGCTTTAATTGCTGTTGACGGCACTGTGGAGACGTGCGTATTTTCAAACGTTACAGACACACCATCTGCTTGTTGACAATCCAATATCTGCACAGAATCCCATGCCTCCGATTTTGCAATTATCAAGTCCCATGTGCTGGTAGCTGATTTATATAGATAAGCCTCTTTGTATCCATAGCCTGTCAATTCAACAACTTGTAAAATGAATTCCAGTTCTGGATCAACTCTTGACTGGTTTTTGAACCTGAAAATCAATTCTACTGGCATTGTATGTCGGTTTCGATATCTGACAACAGTCGGCATATTTGTGTACTGTGACTTGACAGTAAACGTAGCTACTTTGACATAGCCAGTTTGCCCACCTGTGCCAGACGATGCGTTCATGTATTTTGTGGATCTCGGGATAACGATGTCCGCTGTTCCATCAAATGCAATCGTGTTGATTTTCCGCGCGGTTGACAGCTTGGATGCAGCCGATGCAGTAGCACTTTTGCCAAGGGCGTAGTCGGTGTAATTTCCACTATCCAGCAACACCCGCTCGCCTTGCCACTTGCCAGCACCAGTTTGCTTGTTCCAGATTAAGCTGCCGTCAGAAGTTAAAAGGCTACGCAAATACATTCCATAATTTACGCCGTCATTATAGCCATTTCTATGACGTACCGATATGATACTATGCCATACACTGTTTTGATCTAAAAAGGAGCCGACCAAAGATTTTCTTTCTTGCAAACCGCTACTAAATGTTTGTTTTGTAGATATTGTTTCACCGGCTACAGCCGTTGCATAGGTTGTCTGTGTTGCTCGTTGTGATCCAACCAATAAATCCACACCATTTGACGCTAGATCAATATCGCCGGTCATCGCCCCGCCAGCCAACGGCAGATACTTAGATCCGTCCGGTATCGTCGGCTTATTCGCCAGATCGTTATAACTTCCCGTAAACGCTACCGTTTTCAAATCCGCAAACCACTTAGCGATCTTGCCAACAATTACAGACAGCTTTTCGCCCGTCTTGACATTCTCCCGGGCAGATGCTGCTGAAAATGCTACTGTAGTAGTGCTTGCATCTCCGGTCTTGTCCAGCTTGCCGCTGATGTCCTGATGCTTTTGCAGTGCCGTGTCCGCCTTACCCAGACTTGCCTGCACACCGCTTGCAAGGTCGCTCTTGGGGATTCCGGCGGCGGGCTTGGTGTATGTTCCATAGCCGGCATCGTTTTCCAGTTCAGACACCTTCTCTGGCACGGAAACGTTGACAGCCGTGTCCTTTGCCGCATTTGCGGAAAATGTCCCCACGATCTTGCCGTTACGCTGCACAGACAGCACGCCGTCTCCTACAGTCGGGATGGCGGATTTGTCGGCTTTCTGAGCGAGTTCTTTGGTGATTGCCTGATTCTCCACCGGATTGGTACTTGTTTCGGACAGTTCCGTATCTACTTCCACGGCTCCGGACGGGATGTTTACAGTGATCTCCACGCCGTCCAGACCTGTCCAGTACAGTGTGTTCTTGTCGGTGTTGTCCTGCCGCAGTGCGACATTCTGTGACCGATTGACCAACGCCACAATGCGCCGCAGAATTTTGCTTTTTCCGTTATACTGTATCTGCATCCGGTTCTCCCTCCGATATGGTGTAGATCACCTTCATGGTTTGTGCCGCCGTCTTTGTGATCGGTGTGGACAGATTATTGATGGTGGCGAGGTAATTCGTCTGCATCTGGAATGTCCCTGTTTCCGGTTCGGAATTTCGATAGACGTTTTTGAACAGCATGATGTCATTTCCGATAATTGGCGCAATCTGCCATTCGCCAGTATATGTATATGTGCCGGAACGGCAATTGGTGGACAGAACAATATTTTTCTCCGTGTCAATGATGGCATAATTTTTATGGTCATTGCTGCCGCCGAATGTGTATGGAGCATAGATCAATCCATTGCGCTCAAAAATGCACTTGGTGTATCCCGGCTGGAAGTTTGACGGGGTTGACATCCTTGTGACATCACCACTTGCAGATAATCTGATTTTATATACAGCATCGCTTTTGAAACAATACAAATATCCGTTGTACACATAGCAGTTAGCCGGCACAATGGATGTGCCTGTTGTGTTTGTGACTAACATCTTAGTCAGTTTAAGCGTATCTAGGGGGATGCAGTATATAATAATTTTTTTTCCGGAACCAATAGGGCTGCTGGTGTTGTTGACCACAACATAAATCGCATTGCTGATTCGATCATAGTTTATAGACGAATAATAAGAATAGAAATTATCGGTTGACAGTTCCACTTTTTCCATTAGTGGATGATAGCTGTAGATGTTCCGGAGAATTGTGATATTCTTCAAATTTGCCCAGCGCTTATAAACGATGATTTTATAATCATACGAGGTGGACTCTGGATTTTTTTCAAATGCGACAGAGTACATCACATCGTTTTTTTCGTCTATGGCAATGGTATATTCCCCATTGTGTGCCATGTATCGGCTGCCGCCCAGTGAGTACAACAAGCTCCCGGACTGATCGCCGCTTGTGGTATAGTTGTTTTCAGCTGCTCCATATCCATCGAATCCAGCCCACTTTGACGTTAGGCATACGCTTGCAATTTTGCCGTTTCCTTTGGACGTGGGGAAATCATAGACATACTTCATGGTTTTTGCATCTAAGTCCAACCTGGATTCCTCGCTATTATAATCTCCCCGAAGCAGGCTGTTGACGGTATTCTTGATACCATACACGCCAGATGCCGTCAGACGCACACCCGGCGGCGCATAGTACTTGGACGCATCTTCTTCCAGTGCTGTGTCAAACAGCAAAATGCCGCCCAGCAGGGACGTGTACAGCGGCTGTCCGATGCTGCTGTACATCACGCCGCAGTCTTTCATGTAGCCTTCCTGCCGGAAAATATCTGACAGAGCATTGGTCACCATGTTATGTTCCAACACTTTTTCCTGTGATCCGGTGCGGACATCGGTTAGGATCAATTCTGTTTTTCCTTTCAGCATGTGTCCTCCTTTATAGCGTGTAGTTGATTGCAAATTCTTTAAGCGTGGCGTTGCCCTCCAGCCATATGCGCAGGGCAATTGTTCTGGCTGTGGTCATGCCGCTGTAGAGTGCGTCAAGGTCTGTTTGCAGGAAGTCTGCCATAGCTGCCTGCTCTGTCCATGTGCTGCCATCGTAGCTGTACTGGACAGATACCAGCCCGGTGTAGGTGCATTCCAGAGATGTAATGCCGGTAATGCTGCTGTCAGACAGATCGGCAGTCTTTTGAATGCAGCCGGATACAGACTGATCTGACAGCTGATATACGCCGTCAGAAATTGTAATGCTGTTGTCGTATGTGCCTTTGTTGTTCTTGGCATCGATCAGGAAACGAGTATCTGCCAGAGAGTTGGAGATCGATTCTGAAATACTGCCGAACGTCATTTCCGTTGCTGTAACGGACAATGTGATCTTGTCCGTGATGCCCGTGGTAACCGGATTTTGTCGGCTTTCGGATACTGTAGTCTGCTTGATGTGCATTTTCATATCTGCCGGATCGGTGAAAATAGGCGTGTCCAGGAAGTCTTCCGCAGAGATAATGCCGTCCCATGTGCCTTCTCCGGCAAGGAATGTGCCTTCCATGGTGGCGTTGAGTGATTCTGCATCAATGGTGATCGTGCAGTCCTGGGTATAGAACCGCACGGAAAATTCCTCGGTGGTCGTGCCGGACACGGAAAAGTGGAAGAACAGGTGCAGGGTATGCACACCGTCCTGCAATGTCCACTGCGGACGAACTCTGCCGATTTCTTCAATTCCCAGATAGTAGGCGGCAGTCAGGATGCCGTCCGTGCAGATGTACTGGTCATCTGTATCTGTTTCTGTGGTTTCTGCTTGCAGCTTGATTTCCGCAAAGAAATTGATCTGTGTTGTTTTTGATGATACGAACCGCAGACTAACCACGGTTTTCTGGCTATTGTCGCCGATCAGGATCCGGGCGGCGTTGGTGTAGTTGTAGTAGTGCATCTGCTGTGCGTCCAGAGATGCGCCGATGCCGCTGATTGCTTTATCTTCGGCAGACTTTGCCCAGTCTGATACTGGATCGCTGCCGAATCCGGATATTTCGTATTCGTCGTTGTACGTCCAGGTATAGGACATGATGCAGCCTAGATTGTTATCCGGTGCAATTCCACCGGTGAACTCGATCACATCCCCAAGATCATACGCCGGATCAGAAAACATGGATGCAGAAAACGGTGTATAATGCAGGGCGTGTGCCGGGTCTCCCGGGGTGGATTCTGTGCTGTAGCTAGATAGTGCATACAGAATGGTTTTCAGCGTGTCCAGTTTCCATTCCTGCAATCCGTATTGCAAAAATGGATTTGTCCCAAGATCCATGTATGTGCCGACCAGTATCGGCACATCACGGTACAGCTGACGGTTCTGCACTTTGTCATAACAGGTGATACGGTTGTATTCTGTTTTGAAGTTGGAGAACTTTGCCCCGGTAAGGCGGCAATCGCTTGTAATGGTGTCTGTGGCGGCAGTAGAAAAGCAGCGAAACACAAGCTTTCCGTCCCGGTTAATGGTGGCAAATCCACCCACAAGCTGTGCCAGATAGGAGATCACATCCCGATATGTGCCGATGTCGTTCTCTGGATACATGGCGAAATAGTTGTAGTTCCCGTTTGGCAGTGCCTGCACTTCCATCTGGGTCATGCCGAACTCAATGCCGCACAAACTGCAAGCCAGAGTTGCCATGTTGTAGATGCTGCCGGCAAATGCATAGCCGTCATATGTCTTGTCCAGTTTGGACATATTGTCATAGGCGACTGTTTCCCACCCAAAGGCGGTGCGCTCCATGGTGGACATAGTATAGGGTGTCAATGGGATCTCTTCCCACTGCCCAGACGGCAGGAGTCGTGACACATACGCCTTGATGATCGTTCCTTGCCGGTATGGATTCCATTGAAACCAGGCAGGAAGTCCTGTAAATGCAGCAGACAGTTCTCCGACGTATACGCCGCCGATCTTGATCGTTCCGGAGTCGGTGCATTGATTGGCAGTGCGGAATTGCAGAATATTCTTTTCGGTAAATTCCAGTACCGTCCCCATGGTGTTGTCAATCGTGCCACGGATCCGGAAGTGCTGCACCGGCTGCTTCATCGCTTCCTTGTATTCTTTCGATACCGTATACACGGCACAGCACCTCCCGTTATATTTCTTGAATGGAAAAGCTTACGTTCCACAGGCCATCTGTCCCGGCGGTTCGTTCTGATCCGCTTTCCAGGGACTTTTCAAAATCCCGGATCATGACCGTGCGGCTTTCTTTTGTATCGCCTTTCAGCTGCATTGTCAGCGTATCTTTGATACTCAGAGAGTACAATTGGTTTGCAAATGCAGAGCTGCACTGATAGCTTACGGATACGCTCAGCTTGTCATATCGTGTGATGATCGTTGCGGTAGTTCCTGCTTCGGTTTCCTTGCTGTTCTCTACTACATCGTGGCTTTCTTTCCATTTCTGTGGGTTCGGCAGCTGTACGCCGTTCAGTGTGATATATTTTCCTAGCATCTTAACGTCCTCCGGAACGGTATTTCATGCGCTGTTCCTGCGTGACAACTGCCTGATAGATCTTACTGCCGTCAAGGTACACAGGAATGATAATGCTGCCCGTATCGACACCAGATTGCATTGTGGTAAGTGCTGAACGGATTTCTGCGGAAACACCGCTCATGTCTACAGAAACGCTCTGAGCGCTGTTCTGGATGTTCGGTGCGGCAATTGTCATCGTGGACGCAAGCCCCTGCATGGCATTGGCAACAAGATACTGATTCTGTCGGATACCGTCTGCCAGTCCCTGCATCATATCCGGCATCCACTTTTCATAGTCTCGCAACGGTCCGATGTCCGGACGGGAAAAGTGGATATACTGCGTGATGATGCTAGCCACTTCACTGGCAGCATCATGCACTTTGTGAATGAAGTTTTCAATGCCGCCGACAAATCCGTCAATCAGATCGCTGCCCCACTGGAACGCCTTTGCCGGGAGTCCTGTGATATAGCTCCATGCATTTTCAAATCCGCTGTAAATGTGGTTATACACGCCTACAGCCGCAGATGCGGCACTGCTGACGATGTTGCTGAACTGAGTGGATGCTGCGCTATACATGGACGATGCACGGCTGGAAACGGTGCTGTACGCATTGCTCATAGCGTTGGAGATGGTGGACTTGACATTGTTCCAGGTTGCTGATGTATGCGACCTTATGGCGTTCCAGGTGTTGCTGATATTGCTGCGCAGTGTCAGGAATGAGGATGCACCGAATGTGACCATGCTGCTCCAGGTGTTTGACAGCCATGTCTTGGTGTTTGTCCAGGCTGTGACAGTGCTGTTGTATATGCCTATGCCGCAATTCGTCCAGAATGTCAGGAAGTTGTCCCAGAAGATGGATGCACCCTCAGAAATGCTGTCCCATGTACTGGATGATTTTTCCTTGATGGTGTCCCAGGTGTCAGACCAGAATGTGGAGATGTTGTCCCAGGTAATTTGTGCATCTTCTGCAAGCGTGTTCCATGTGTCAGACAGCCACGCACTGATTTCATCCCAGTGTTTTACAACAGCAATCACCGCAGCGATGGCCGCCGCAATTGCCAGAATAATCAGCAGCACCGGGCCAAGTGAGATGTTAAGTGCAGTATTGGCTACAGATATGGCGGTAATGATCGGTGCAATTTTCGCCATAGCAACAATTAGCCCAGCGAGTATTGCAACAAAAGCTTTCATGGAATCTGGCATTGCTCCAAAAATTGTTGCTAAAAATTTGCCTGCCGTAGTTATTGGCGGCAGGACTGTATTCAATCCAGTCATAAGTGCTTCGCCAACGGGGACAAGTGCCTGACGCAATGTTCGGAGATTTGATTCCAGCAGCTGTGCCGGGGTAGTAGACTGATTGTAAAATTCTGTGGCCGCACCTGTAACATCTTTGTATGTATCCCCAACAGATGTCAGTGCGGTGATAAATTTCAGGCTGCCGTCTTCCGCCATTGTGCCAAACGCTGTTGTAGCAAGATTTAGCTTGTCTTGTTGTGTGGTGGCATTGCTAATATCGTTGACAATGCTGTCAATAACGTCCTTTTGTGTGCCGTTCCCATTCTTCCACGCTTCAAAAAACTGCTTGGTACGGTCAGAGTAGGAATCCAGGTTTCTTTCAATTGTGCCGTCTGCAATGCGGTTTGTAACCTCGTTGATTGCGTCATTGACCTTATCCAGGTTGTATGCGCCATTGTCAAGGCCATTGTTCAGCAGCTGGAAATACTCACCTGCGGAATATCCTGCCTGTGCAAACTTCCCGGCATATTCAGACAGATTATCGCCTAGTTCATCCGTCTTGTCCAGGCCGTTCTGTGTGCCTTTTACCACGTAGTCAAGGGCTTCGGCTGATGTCAGACCAAACTGCTCCATTAGGCTGTTGACACCACGCATGGTTTCTGACAGGTCAATCCCATAGGATTCTTCCAGTGTGGTTCCGATCTCAGTCAGATGTGTGAGGTCTGCCTTGGACAGATCTTCAAAGTTCTTCTTAACTGTAATCACAGAATCTGCCACGGTGTCCATGCTGTCACCAACACCATTGCCATATACATCTTGGATAATGTCTGCTGTTTCTTCTGCTGCCGTTCCTGTTTCTCCAAAGTAGGATACCGCTTTTCTGGTGGCATTTTCCGTTTCATTGAATTCGTCCATAGACGCTTTACCAATTTCCACGATTTTATCTGCCACGCCGGACAGTTTTTCAGATGCGTCCATAAATGCACTGCTTTTCAGCGTTTCTCCAGCTTCGCCAATGCTTTCCTGCATCTTGTCAGCGGCATCGGCCATGTCCTGCATACTGTCTGCTGCCGGCTCTGCGGCATTATCCATTTCTGATATGCTTTGTGCAGCACGTTCTGCGGATTGCTCCACATCACGCATATCCTCTGTAATTTCATTGGCACCGCTGCCACTGTCCAGATTCCGCAGATCATCTTTCAGCTTTTCCAGAGATTTCGTTGTCTGAATAATTTCACGCTGCATGGCGTTTTGCTGATCTGTATTGTCTACACCTTTTGCCGCCTGCTCTTTCAGCTGTGCAAGAACTTCTTTTTGCTTTTCCAGCTTTTCTGCGGTTTGTTCTGTCATTTCACCCAGATACCGCTGTTTTTGTGCAATGAGTTCCATATTGCCGGGATCCAGTTTTAGCAGCTTGTTGACATCGTTCAGCTGTGACTGCGTAGATCGCAGGCTTTTTCCAATGTCAGACAGCGATTTCATCAAACCAGACGCATCACCGTCCAGTTCAATTGTAATGCCACGAATCTTTTGATTTCCGTTTCCTGCCATGATTTCACATCCTAAAAAGCATCAAAGTCTGCCTGCACCGCAAGGCTAGGATAATCGTAAGAATCGTTCAAGGATTCTATTATCATATCACTCACCATGCCGATGGTCAGCAGACTTAGATCTGTCATATTCAGTCCCATTTGCGTACACCGCAGGAGAAACAATGCGGTATTTATTTCTCGGTCAATGGGTCTTTCTTTTTTTTTACATCTGAGGTGGACTGTGTGTTGATTCCCCACAGTTCCAGAATCTGCGGCAAAACACTTACCAAAGACATAATGCCAAACTGTGCAAGCCAGTCCTCAATATTGTCCGCTGTATTTTCTCGATCAGCGTGATATGCCATGATATACGCAATATTTTCCAGTGCTTCCGTATTCATTTCGCCGAAGTCTACGCTCTTTTCCAGTTCTTCCGGATTCTGCTTTGCGATTTCTTCTACGTTTTTATTCGGTGCAACCTGCTTTATCAATTCTCCCATATCTGCAAAAACGTCACGCCCGAAGTGGATACGATACAGACGGGGGATAGACGCATCTGCACGGAACAGTACCGGAACACCATCAATCATGATTTCCTTGGTCATGCCCTTATCAATTTTTACATTCATTCTGTCGTCTGTACCTCCGTGGTTGTGTCGGGCATGTATACTTTGCCAAACCAGCCATTGTATACGTCAGCAGTGGTTTCAGAACCGGAACGGCACTTTACCAATCCGTTCGGCAACGGTGTTGCAGACAATTTCAGCGTATCTGTCTGCGGTGTCTTTGTGGCTTCTGTGGTCTTGCCTGCCACAGACGGACGGGAAGCACTGCAATTGTACAGCCAGTGTCGGATGTGCTTACGGTCGCCCTTGAACTGGAATCCAAGTGCAAACTCTTCCAGCTGTGCATCAGCATTCTCGATCAGCACGCCATTCTTGTCCTTGGTCTGATTCAGGATGTCTGTAGCAAATGACTCCGGAATCATTGCAATTTCCAGATCACCATCATAGCCGTTGTTGTTATTGATAACGAAATACACGCCGTCATCTGCGTAGAAGTTCTCCGGTTCGCCGTTGGCATCCATGGACAGGTTGACAGCACCCGGAATTTTGACCGGTGTTGCATAGGTGATTTCTCCTGCTTCGCTCACTGTCTTTTTGGCATAGACAACGTTTTCCAAACCGTATTTCACTTTGTTTGGGGTATTGGTATTAGCCATTGATAATCAGCTCCGTTTCGTATGTGATTTCATACATCTTTTCCGATGCGATATAGGTTTCTTCCTTGGTGTACACAATGCCGTTCTGTTCCAGCACCTGTTCCACCATTGCTTCTGCTTGCAGGTCTTTTTGATCCGTGTACAGATCAATCTGTAGAGATATAATCTTTTGATAGATGCCATCATCTGCCACAAAATCATCTCGTCCCGGATAGGTAAATACAATCCACGGCAATTCGGGCACGGATTCCGTGTCCCAGTGATCATAGGTGTATGGCAGACCGATTTCGTCAAGCAAATCCTTGATAGATGCATAGGTCATGATCCGTTCTCCAATCGCCGCTTTACGGCATCCATAAATTCTTCTGTGTATTCTGCTTCTGCCGGTCTGATGTGTGGGGTGCCGTCCACTTTGCCGCCGTTCCTTTTTGCATGCCCGTATTCCAGCAGGTGGGCAATCTGCGGCTTATTTTTGTTGTGGACAACTGCCGTCTTGATCAGACTGCCAGTTCCTCTGCGGTCTACCAGTTTGCACGTCCAGCCGTTTCGGTACGGTTTCCGCTTTGATCCGCCTTTCGGGGAACTTTTCCGCAGTGCCTTTGCGCAGGCTTCACCGGATTTTTCGGCTTCTTCGTTCAGCACCTTTACAGCATGATCGCCGTAGTCTGCCAGAATCTGTGCGATTTCATCAGCTACCTGTCCGTAGTTGACGCTGCCTTTCATATGGCTCATGGCTGTACACCGCCTTTCTTTTTGACATACAGTTCCAGTGTGTCGTTTTTGCCCTGATATGTTCGGTACACGCTGTAGCGGCTGGCTGCCGTTGTACTCACAGACTGTTTCGCCGGCATAGTCCGGCGCGAATACGGTGAACCGGTATTCCGGCTTAATGCCGTTCCTGCCGGCTTCCAGCCACTCCGTACCGGATACGCTGGACACATTGCAGAATACTTGCCGCTTGGATTCGTCCTGCTGTTTCTGGATGCCGTCTGCACCTTTGGAGATATTCTGCCGGATCAGTGTCAGCACATCACTGCGATCCAATCGAATCCCTCCAATCTGTGTATCCGGTAGCCATGGACAGCTGCGCCTTTTGTTCATCGTAGGATGCTTTCAGTCGGTCGTAATCGTCTGGCTGTCCGAAATTCATCCGACAGTAGGTGACAATGGCACGACTGACCAGATGGTCTGTTTCTTCGGTTTCTGATACACCGGCAATGCCCAAATCCAGCTTTGCCGCTGCGATCAGATCTAGGATTTCATCGTCAAACGCATCGGTGCAGACACGCAGTGACAACTTTGCCTTATCCAGCATTGCCATGGTGCATCACTCCTTATTCGCCAGTGGTTTTGAATGTTACCTTGACAAATGCCTTGGGATTTTCCAGACCGGCATCAAACAGGGAATAACCGCCAACGACAGTGTTGAACGTCTTTGCTTCCTGCTGATTGGAGATGTACAGTTCCTCGAAATTGTTCGCCAACAGACTGGACGGTACACCGACATAAGCGGTATTATCCGCTACATTCTCATCGATCTTGACAGCTGCACCGTAGATATAGCCTGCAATTTTAGGATCACCTGTCTGATCCGGCAGGAAGATCGGTCGCTTGTTTGCGTCCTGAATGCCAAACAAACCGTTCCACACGGTGTTGCTGTTGGCATAGACGCATCTTACGCCTTCTTCCTTGACCTTTGCCATAATACCACGAATTGCCGCATCATCGTATGCCTGATCGGTCAGCACATTGTCAGTATCAATGCCATAGGTGGTGCTGTCCAGCTGTGTGATGCAGCGCTTGTCCTTTGCATTACCGATACGCCGTGCCAGATGTTCTGCGATCCATGTTTCAAATGCAGCAATAGACTGCCATGTCATCTTTCTGGTGATGACCAGATGCTTTTTGATCTCTACGCCGTCCAGAGACAGCTGATCCCATGTGTCCTGTTCGTCATCGTTTGCCACGCCTTCGGCAGTTTCTTTGGCATCACCCTGTTTGATAGACTTGATTCGGGGAATTGCAAAACCGCTTGTCATGCCGGACTTGGTAGCATCGGAATAGATTGCAGTAGACGACTGTACCAGGTCAACAATGCGGTTCATGATCTCTGTCGGGACAGGTGCAGCTGTGTTTGCAGTAGTCATGGTATATGCCGCACGTTCCTGCTTGGTCATTTCGCCCAGCAGATGCACACCGTCACGCACGGCCATGTTTTTCAGCCATGCTGTGCGGTATTCCGGGCTGTTGCGATTGTAAGACTGCTCCGGCGTGCCGGTGCTGTCAGACGGGAACGATCTGGTGACAGTACCCTCCGTGCCTGCCGCAACACGATTTCTCAGCTGCGCCCGGCGCTGTGCCATGTCATGCAGCTGTGTACGCCGTGCTTCCAGTGCGTCCACCTCGCTTGTCAGTGCGTCAATGTCGGCGCTCTCGGATTCCATCTCAG
>ERZ779855.1799-NODE-1799-length-13314-cov-3.659401_pt1 | contig 13314 bp, 7 predicted proteins | sample MGYA00511370_ERZ779855 | MGnify/ENA primary metagenome ERZ779855 (study PRJEB29588, sample SAMEA1967319) | human gut metagenome | biome: human gut; feature: human-associated habitat; material: faeces | place: Denmark | collected 2008/2010 ...
GATGGATGCCGTGCGCCATGCGCTGCTTGCCCGTGCCAGCCTCGCCCTGGATCAGCACGTGGTGCTTGTTCTTGGCCACGCGGGCGGCCTTCGCGCGGACGCTCGCAAACGTCGTGCCCTCGCCAACCATCGAGTTGAGGCTGTACTTTGCCGTGTAGCCCGCAGCATGCGCGACGAGCGTCCGCAGGTCCTCGATCGGCATCGAGACGACGACGACCGACTCGACGGCGTGGTCGGCATCTCGCTCCAGCGGCACGACCGTCGTAATGTCCTCATACGTCTTCTTCGGCGTGATCCACGTGACTTCTTTATTGTACGAAGGCACGCCGTTGAAGCCCTTATAGATCGGCGTGTGCTGGTAGTTCATGATGACATCGTTGAGGTTCGACGTGTACTTCTTGTCATCCGGCCGCTTGGCGCCGATGCCCTCGAGGCGCGTGTGGCCGAGCCTATTGGCATAGGCGACCTCGCCGCCCGGCATGACGTGGTAGACGGCAAACGGCGTCGCGTCGAGGATTGCCTCCTCGGCCTTGATGCGGACCGATTCCGTGAGATGTGCCTCGAGCGCGTTCTTCATCGTCAAAAGCAGCGCGATGATGGCATCCTGCGGCATCGGCACCTGCTCCATCGAGACGAGCGTGATGATGTACTGGAACTCTCCATTGACCTTGATGGGCGCCGAGCAGGCATCGCCGAGCTGGCATTCCTTGACCCACATCTCCGGGCCGAACATCCAGAACGGCGTCTGATGCGCATAGGCCACGCTGATGCTCGACGTGCCGACATCCTCGACGCCGACGCGCACGCCCTCGATCTCGCCCGGCGTCATCTGGTAGAACGGCAGCGAATAGCTCTTGAGCACGCGGCAGTCCGAATCGATGAGCAGCAGCGACAGATTGTATTCCTGGAAGAATTCGCGGATGTCCTCGCTGATGCCGCTGAGGTAATCGATCGCATCCTGATGTTTCGCCTGAAGCGCAGCAAACTCCTCTTTCGGCAGTTTGCGCGACACGTCCATCTTCTCCGTGCCGATGCCGAACTCCCGGCTCTTCTGCCAGGATTCCGCCACCCACGGATGGACATTCGGGTCGAGTATCCCCTCTTCTACGAACTTGCGATAATAGCCCTCGAGCTTCTCCCTGCTGCGATGTTCCCTTATCACGTCAATCCCCCCTAAACATAGAATTTCTCTTATTATGTGATGTACTGCAATGTACCGATTGATGGTTGATATCGATACCTTTACAAGGTTACAATCTTCCACAAAGCAATAAGACTGCACCTTATATTTTAACAATCATCCTTCTCGCCTGCAATTCTTTTTGCAAAAAAGTTTACAAAACGGTATAATATGGCAGAGAATATATGTAAATCACAAAGGCAGGGAATCTCCATGGCAAATCAGTATAAGAAACTGCAGAAGAAGCTCTACGAGAAGAACAACCCCGACGACAAGAAGAAAGAGCCGAAAATCGGCAAGGATTATCCGATCCTGATCCTCATCGGACTGACCATCTTCGTCTGCTTCCTCGGCTGGGGAAATTTTGATAACATGAACCGCGCGATGTACGTCCTGCTGACGGTCTCCCTGATCCTGACGTACGTGCGCCGCCACGCCAAACTCTCCGAGACGAGAGCCATCTACGTCGAGCGCGCCAGCGCCGCGAGCATCGGCCTCGCGATTGCGCTGTTCTTCATCGTCCTCTACTACCAGTTCTTCGGTTGAACCCAAAAAGAAAAAGCTCTGACAATGTCAGAGCTCTTTTTTTATCACGATCTTGCCGATTGACTCAGAGGACGGCCGTGACCTCTACCTCGCAGAGTGCGCCGGCTGGCAGATCCTTGACAGCAACGCAGCTCCTGGCCGGCTTGGAGATGAAATGCTTGGCATAGACTTCATTGAATGCCTTGAAATCCGCGATCTCCGCTAGGAAGCACGTCGTCTTGACGACGTGGCCCATGTCCGTGCCGGCTTCCTTGAGCACGGCCTCGACATTGCGGCAGCACTGCTCAGCCTGCTCCTCGATCGTCTTGGCGACGATCTTGCCCTCTGCCGGATTGATGGCAATCTGGCCCGAGCAATAGAGCACGCCATTTGCCTCGATGGCCTGGCTGTACGGGCCGACAGCTGCCGGCGCCTGATCCGTGTGAATGACTTTCATGGTGATTCCTCCTCATGGTGAACTACAATCTGTCTCTATTCTACATCATGAGGCGCTGTGTTACAAGTTTACAGCCAGCGTGGGATCACTCGAAGCAGCCAGCCTTCATGCGCGGGATGACGATGTGGCCGCGCTCGATTTCCTTGCGGTGGCAGTGCGGGCACTCGTTCTCGATGATGCCCGTGTAGCCGCAGACCGGGTCGCGGTCGACCGGATGGTTGATCGAGAAGTAGCCCATGTCGGCGTCGTGCATGGCGCGGACAACAGCCTCGAAAGCCTTGACGTTCTTCGACGGATCGCCGTCCATCTCGATGTAGGCAATGTGGCCGGCATTCTCGAGCGCATGGTACGGCGCCTCGATGCGGATCTTGTCGATGGCCTTAATCGGGTAGTAGACCGGCACGTGGCTGGAGTTCGTCATGTACTCGCGGTCCGTGACACCCGGGATGATGCCGTACTTCTTGCGGTTCGCGCGCTGGAACTGGCCCGCCGTCGACTCAGCCGGCGTGCCGAACGTCGACCAGTTGCGGTGCTCTTCCTCCGTGTAGACATCCGTGCGCTCGCGCAGGTGGCCTACAATCTTGAGGCCGAGCTCCTGCGCCTCCTCGCTCTCGCCGTGATGCTTGCCGACGAGCGCCTTGAGGCACTCCGCGAGGCCGCAGAAGCCGATGGAGTACGAAGCGTGCTTGAGGACTTCCTTGATGGAATCCGTCGGCTTGAGCTTCTCGCTGTCCATCCAGACGCCCTGCCCCATGAGGAACGGGTAGTTGTAGACGTGCTTCTGCTCGATGATCGTGAGGCGCGAGAGCAGGTAGTCGTGGCTGAGTTCAATGTAGTGGTCGTAGAGCTCCCAGAACTTCTTGAGGTCACCCTTGGCCTCGAGCGCGAGCTTCGGCAGGTTGATCGTCGTGAACGAGAAGTTGCCGCGGCTGCCCGACTCCTCCGGGCCGTTGACATTGCTCATGACGCGCGTGCGGCAGCCCATCGTCGCGACGACGCTGTTGTAGTCGCCCGGCTTGTAGTACTGCAGATTGTACGGCGCGTCGATGTTGACGAAGTTCGGGAACAGCCGCTTGGCGCTGACCTTGCATGCCTTGAGGAAGAGGTCGTAGTTCGCATCGCCGGGGTTGTAGTTGACGCCCGCCTTGAGCTGGAAGACCGAGATTGGGAAGATCGGCGTCTCGCCGTAGCCGAGGCCAGCCCAGATGGCGTTGAGGACCTCGCTGATGACGAGGCGGCCCTCAGGCGACGTGTCCATGCCGTAGTTGATGGATGAGAACGGCACCTGTGCGCCAGCGCGGCTGTGCAGCGTATTGAAGTTGTGGATGAGTGCCTCCATCGCCTGATGCGTCTCCTCGACAACGTCGGCGCAGGCCAGGTGATAGATGTTGGCCGCATCGACGACGACATCCGTCGTCGGCTTGTGGTACTCATCCACAAGCGTTGCCTCGAGTGCTGCGACGAGCGTGTCCATGCTCTCCTTGGCCTTCGGATCGTCATCGCTTTCCGTGAAGTGACAGTGCTCCATGGAAAGGTGTTCCTTGAATACGGCCTTGAAGGCGCCGTAATCGCGGAACGGATCCATGCCGAAGCGGTAAATCAGAGCCTTGTGTGCCTCATCGAAGATGGCCTTGCGGAAGGACTTGCGCACGCCCTCCGCCATCGCATAGTCAAAGGCATTGATACTCTGACCGCCGAACATGTCATTCTGGTTCGACTGGATGGCGATGCAGGCAAGCGACGCATAGGCGCGGATCGAGTTCGGCTCGCGCAAAAAGCCGTGGCCCGTCGAGAAGCCGCCGTGGAAGAGCTTCAAGAGGTCGATCTGGCAGCAGTTGAACGTGATCAGCGAGAAGTCCTTGTCGTGGATGTGGATGTAGTTCTCGCGGTCTGCCTCAGCATACTCCTCGTCGAGCACGTAATTGTCGACGAAGTGCTTCGCGCCCTCGGCGCCGAGCTTGAGCATGATGCCCATCGAGGCATCCGTATTGATGTTCGCATTGTCGCGCTTGAGGTCCGAGTCGACCGAGTCCGCAAAGAAGATGTCGCGGTACGACTCCATGAGGTGCTTCTGCGCCGCGCGGCGCTCCGCATGCTTCTGGCGGTAGGTGATGTACTTCTTCGCGATGTCGTAGAAGTCGTACTTCATGAGCTCCTGCTCGACGATATCCTGGATCTCCTCGACGCTGACGTTGTCGCGGTCCTTGATGTCCCATTCGACCTGGCTCGTCACCTCGTCGATGTCCTTTTCCGACATCGTGTTGCCGCCGTCGGAATTGGCACCGGCGATGGCGTGGTAGATCTTTTCGCGATTATATGGCACGGTGTGGCCAGAACGTTTCGTTACAGTCTTCAGATTCATATGATTCGTGCGCCGCGAGCTTTCGGCTCATCTTGTGCAGCGCCTCTGCGCCTCCCCTATATATAGTGTTCCGTTTCTTGATGACAGGTATATATTGTATCAGAGAAGCGCCCCTCTGGCAATCACGAAAATCACGCGGACAGACGGAAAACCACTCTCTGATGCTTCTTCCTACAGATTCCAGCACCGTTTACAGCGCATTCTCAAATTGACGAACGACACGATTTCAGGTAAAATATAGCGGGATTTTTCGACAATCAAGGAACGACTCAATCCGCTATATAGACGGCTGCCCCAGGCAGCCTGGAACCGAGGTAATCGCATGCAACTTTCTACCAAGAGACAGGACCGTCTCATCCGTTGGCTGACGGCAGCGGGCATCTACTACATCTGCCTGATCGCCTTCTACATCGACATCGGACAGGACATGGGCGCGGAGTACTTCATCCCCGTCTTCCTGCCCGTCATGCTCGCGCTCGTGCTCGTGCAGTACGGCACGCGCGTTCCGCTCTTCTCGTGGGCTACCCTGCCGAATCTCTTCACAGGGCTCGCCTGGTGCAGCGCCTTCTCGCTGCTCTACACCTGGACGTACCACCAGGACTGGTACATGTCGAAGATCTGCTTCGACTTCCTCGTCGGCACCTCGCTCTTTCTCTTGCTCACCGCGCTTGAAGGAGCGCTCTTCCGGCTCGGGCACGAGAAGATCATCGCCTTCTTCATGGCGCTGCTGAATCTCTTCGGCATCGTCATCCCCTTCATCCAGTACGCCTACTACTTCATCGTCTGGCACTGCCTCTCGCCCGCCTCGCTGATGGCGCTCTACCTGACGAACTGGCGCGAGAGCGTCGACTTCATCGAATCGAATGTCGGCGTCATCCCCGCCTGCATCATCATCGCGGGGCTCGCGCTCTTCCTCTACGCCTGCTGGCGCGGTCACATGGCATTTGCGCGCCATCTCGAACAGGAGGACTCGACAGCGGGCCGCATGGGTGCGCTCGCGCTGCTCGTCATCGGCTCGCTCATCTCGCTCTGGTGGTACGTGCCGCAGACCTCGATTGCCGACCTCTGGAACGACGTCGACACCTACGTCAAGCAGACGCAGACCTACAGCCTCAACTACGAGGAGCGCTTTGCCAGCCTCTCCATCGAGGGAACACAGACACTCGCAGCAAAATCGCCCGGCACGGTCATCGTAGTCATCGGCGAATCGGCCTCGCGCAACTACATGAAGGCCTTCACCAATGACTACGCCTACGACGACACGCCGTGGCAGAGCCAGCAGAAAGCAAATCCTGACTTCCTCTTCTTCCAGAACGCCTACGCCTCGTGGTCGCAGACCGTGCCGGTCCTGCAGCGCGCCCTGACGGAGCAGAGCCAGTACAACGACAAGGAGTTCTTCAACTCGGCCTCCATCCTCGACGTCGCCAAGAAGTCGGGCTACGACACCTACTGGTTCAGCAACCAGGGACGCTACGGCCAGTACGACAGCGCCATCACGCTCGTCGCCAAGACAGCCGACCACGCAGAGTGGACCGACGACTCCTACAACTTCTCCGACAAGTACGACGAGACCCTCTTGCCGTACCTTACACAGGTCGACCCAGCCAAGAACAACTTCATCGTCCTGCACATCATGGGCAGCCACATCTACTACAACAACCGCTATCCGGAGAGCTTCAACAAGTTCCAGGGTGAAGAGGGCAGTTCGACGATGACGTCAGAAGCATCGTACGCAAACAGCATACTCTACACCGACTACATCCTCTCGCAGGTCTTCGACTACGCCAAGAAGAACCTCAACCTACAGGCGATGGTCTACTTCTCCGACCACGGCGAGAACCTGACGATCTCCCACAACCCGGACGTCTTCAGCTTCGACATGGTCCGCATCCCGATGTGGATCTACCTCTCGCCTTCGTACCAGTCGGCCCTGCCAGGCCGCACCGCCGCCCTCAGGAGCCATGAGAGCCGTTACTTCACGAACGACATGCTCTACGACACAATCTGCGGTCTCCTCAACGCCCCGTCGGAGCGCTACGACCCAGGCCAGGACTTCACGAGCACGTCTTACCACTTCAACCGCGACAACTTGACGACCATGCTCGGCCAGTACAAACTCTCCACCGACCCGGACGGCAATCCAGAACAGTGACATACCGACAGAAAGAGGCCCTGCCGCAATGCGACAGGGCCTCTTCTTGAGTAGTTCTCAATCGTTACGGTGTAACGACGAAGGGCTTATTTCGCCTGCTTCTGGGCGGCCATGGCCTGAAGCTCTGGCTTGAATTCCTCGACCAGCTTCTTCTCAGCCTTGGCACCCCTTGACAGGGCGTTGTAGATGAGCTCCGCCATTTCATAGCGCGTCATCGTGCGCTCGCCGTGGAACTTGCCGTCCTCATAACCCTGGACAATGTCGTTGCCTGCGAGACGCGTAACGGCTTCATATGCCCAGTGATTCTCCGGAACATCCGGGAACTCCTTGGACATGTTCGGATTGATGACAGAGAGCAGGGCATCCATACGCGCCGTGAGGTCATCCACCTTGGCACGCAAATCATTGTTCTCGACGATAGCAGCCTTGAGCTTCTTGTCTTTCTCACGGTTGCCTCCCTTGCCGAGTCGGAGGGAAAGACCGCCGCCGACCATGTTCTCGTCATTGCCGAAAGTCGTCGAGAGATTGAACATGACATCCTCATTCGGGCGGTAGAACGCGCCGACTGCTGTTGCCGTCTCACCCTTGTAGTTACCGACAGCTGCCGCTACATTCCACTTCGAGTCCTCATCGAACTCCAGCGGATGCAGGTTGGCCATAGCGGCTGCATTGGCACCGACTTTGTCGATACGGCTGTCCATCTTGTCGACGCGATTCTCGACATTCGTGACGCAGTTCTCGACACCGTCCACGCGCGTCTCGACCTTGCGGAGCTGTCCGTAGTTCGCGGCATCGCTGTCCTCCGTGCCAGCAGCGACGTTCGTGATCTTCTGGCCGTTGGCATTGATGCCGTTCGCATCGATGTACGTCTTGTCGCCGACCTTGTAGAACCTGGCCGTGACGTCACCCGTCACCGTCGCATTGCCGCCGACCGAGAGGCCCTTCTTCATCGTGACGATATTCTCGAACGTCGCCACGCCGTCAAAGTTGGACGCACCCGTGACATGAAGCGTATCCGTCTGCGTGCCGCCCGTGACAATAAGGCCGCCCTTCGCAACCGTCACCGTATCGTTGAACGTCGAGGCACCCCCAACCGTCAGATTCTTGCCAATCGTCGCATTGCCCTGAAGATCCGAGTCACCCTTGACCGTCAGGTTCTTGCCGACTGTCGCATCGCCCTGGAGGTCCGAGTTGCCCTTGACCGTCAGGTTCTTGCCGACTGCCGCATTGCCCTGGAGGTCCGAGTTGCCCTTGACCGTCAGGTCTTTGCCGACTGCCGCATTGCCCTGGAGGTCCGAATCACCCTTGACCGTCAGAGTCTGGTCGATGACTGCATTGCCACGGACGCCGAGGTCTTTCATGACTTCTGCATAGTCCATCGTGGCCTTGCCAGTCTCAAGCGTATTGCCAGAGATCGTCGTCTTGGTGATTGTACCCGTATCGATTGGCTTATTATGGGACTTGTTCTCAAAAATCGTGCCATTCGTATCGCTCGTGACGGTCGTGTCACCCGTGATATTCGTGATCTTCGTGGCCGTGTTGCCGATCTCCCCAGCGGCCATGTTGATGATATCACCCGACGCATCGTTGAGGATATCCTTTGCCGTGTTGGAAATCGTGCCATTCTTGGCCGTGTTGGTGATGCCGCTCTCATCCCAAGTCGTGAAGATATTGTCGCCAAAGGCAGACTCTACCTTCTCCGTGTTGACGAGGACCTTATGGGAACCGACCTGATTTACCACACTCTCTGTGCCTGTGTTGGTGATGTTCTTGGCACTCAGGCTGCTATCGCCAGTGACGGTAGTAGTCTGATTACCGCCAATGGTGTTGACCTGGTCGCCGGTAATGCTGTTGGTCTGCTTGCCGGTCACAGTCGTGATCTGGCTGCCGTAGGTTTCGTTCACGGCACCCTTCACGGTTTCAGTCTTGTTACCGCCCACGGTGTTCGTCATGTTACCGGTTGCGGTGTTCACCAGGGCCTTAGCCGTATTGGTGATGGTTCCATTAGCTGCGCTGTTGGTGATATCACCGGTCGCGGTGTTCTGGATATCTTTGGCATTGGTTGCTACGGTCTTATCCGTTGCCGTGTTCGTGATGCCGCTTTCAGACCAAGTGGTGAAGATGTTGTCTCCAAATGCGGACTGCACGTGGGTGGTATCGACGAGAACTTTGTTGGAACCGACCTGATTTGTCACGCTGGCCGTGCCTGTGTTGGTGATGGTAGCAGCGTCATTTGTGAGGACCTTGCCCGTTGCCATGTTGGCAATACCGGCGTCATTCATCACGCTCTTCACTGCCGAACCGTCGCCGATCTGCGTCGTCACCGACTCACTGGCCGTGCTGGTGATGGTCTTTGCCTCATTCGTCATCGCTTCAGCAGCCTTATTGGCAATCGTCCTGGCATCATTCGTGATGGTGCCATTCGCAGCGAAGTTGCTGATATTGCCATTCGTGGCCGTATTGGTGATACTCTCTGCAGCCGTATTCGTCAGGTTCTTAGCTGCATTGGAAATCGTACCATTTGCCGCCATGTTGGCAATGTTGCCATCTGTCGAAGTATTGGTGATGTTATTCGCGGCTGTATTGGCAATTGTGTCGCTGGCCGTGTTGACGAGCTTGTTGGCATCGTTCTTGATGGTGCCGTTCTTGGCCGTATTCGTCAGATCCGTCGCGGTCTGCGTCGTAGACGTGGTGTTTTCGCCGTCCTTGACCTCGCTGGTGATGGTATCCGCTTTCTGATCGAGCTTCGCATACTTCGTGTCACTCGCGTGGATCTCGTTGAGAATCTCGCTGACGTTCTGCTTGAAGGTAGAACTCAGGCCCTCTTTGTTGGAGAGGACACTGCTGCTTTCCGCGGCACTCTGCGTTGCAGTGTTCTTGTTGTTATCCGAATCGATAGCGGTGGACGTGACGCCATCTCCCTCTACCGACAGATTGCTCTTCTTCCAGCTATTGTCTGCAGCCGTAGATTTTGCCCAAGTGGACGTGCCGTTTGCATCGTAATCAAAAGAACTTTCCTTCTCGCTGCTGTCTTTGGTGTTCGTGGCTTTCTGATAGCCTGTGATTTCACCAGCTGCGATTCTCGTGCTGGCCGTGACGTTGTTGTCGCCAACGATGCCATTCTTCGTCAAGTCGATTTCATCAACGTTGAGTTTGCCCTTGACCGTCAAATCGCCGCCGACTTCTGCATCGCCTTTTGCCATCAGTTTGCCGCCAATCTCAGCATCGCCCGTTGTCTTCATCGTTCCTGTCTCCACAGCACCAGTCGTCTTGATGGTGCCGCTGCCTGCATCGAGGCTATCAACCGTTGTGGCTCCGGCTTTCAGTGTTCCCTTGATTTCCGTATTGCCATCTACCGTTGCATTTCCGGTGGCATGAAGAGTTCCCGTTTCCACCGCTCCAGTGGTTTTGATAGTACCTGCACCGGCATCAATCCCTACAGCGACTACATTTCCACTTGCACCCACTGTGAATTTATTTCCAGCCGCAGTCAGTGTACCTGCGCTGAGCTGTCCACCAACAGAAGCATTATTGGCAACAGTCAGGGAATCGCCTTTCAGATTCCCTTTTGCTTCAATACTACCAGTAGATTCAATATTTCCGGCTGTCATCTTGTTCGTTACATTCAAACTGCCCGCAGAAACCGCACCTAAGAAGGTACCAGTTGCAGCATTGATCGTCTCGCCTTTGATTGTTCCTTCAGCAGTGATATCATGGGCCTTCATATTGCCGGTGGTAACGATATTCCCAGTGGCATTGATCTGGTTGATCCCATTCAGGCTGCCGTTAGACATGGTGGCTGTACCATCAGTAAAACTGCCAGCGCTAATCTTTCCGGAAGCGGTCAAGTCTTTCACACCGGTCATGGTACCATCAGCAGACATGCTCACATTACCAATCTTTCCTGAAGCGGCGGTCAAGCTGCCTTTTGTGCTTACATTACCGGTTGTTCCATCAACCGTGAAATCTCCGTCTGCGCCCTTGATGAAGCCATTAGACTTCAGGGCTGCTTTCGCATCGCTGTAGGTATCTCCGCCGGTGTAGACGCCGTCTTTATCCATGACTGAACTGTTGGTACCCACTTTGACTCCCTTATCACTCAGGGTAATCTGGTTGTCCCCGCCTTTGTTCAGGATCACTTCTGTGACGTCGGCCTTCCCGGTAGTTACAATGCCGTTGGCATCGACGTTGGTGGTGTTTTTATGAAGAACGTTGTCAGCGCTCAGGCTGATGCTACTGTTCACAGCTTCCGCCAGTTTCGCATCAGCACCGATGCGGGCTGCTTGTTCCGCTGCGTCAGCATCCGCGCGGGCCTTGGCTTCGTTGGCATCCGCCTGATTCAGAGCCGCAAAGCCGTTGGCCATATTGGTGTTGATGGTATTGAACCCGTCCACCATATTCTGGTTAACCGTTTCAATGACTTTATCCTGGGCTTTATCAGCACCGATGCGGGCCGCCGTTTCCTTGGCCAGAGCAGCATCCAGGTTGGTTACATTCTCACCGATAGTCTTATCTGCTTTGACGATGGCTCCGTCCTGTACCGCTGCATCAGTCTTGCTCACATAATTCTCGGAAGTCTGGTTTTCCAGATATTCCTTCACCTTGGTGATGCGGGTATCCAGGGTCGTATCGCCGACTTCACGGGCTGCTTTTTCCGCTGCGTCAGCATCTGTGCGGGCCTTGGCTTCGTTGGCATCCGCTGTATTCAAAGCAGTGAATCCATCTGCCACGTTCTTATTAATGGTATTGACACTCTGTACCAGATTTTCATTGACCTTCTGGATCACCTTGTCCTGAGCTGCATCAGCGCCGATGCGGGCAGCCGTTTCATCATACAGTCCCTTTCCCAGTGCGGTCACATTTTCGCCGATTTTCTTATCCGCTTTCACGACACCGGCATCCTGTACCGCTGCATCAGCCTTGCTCACATAATTCTCGGAAGTCTGGTTTTCCAGATATTCCTTCACATTGGTGATGCGGGTATTCAGGTTCGTATCAGCAGTTTCACGAGCCGTTGTTTCTTTGCCCAGGCTTTCCTTTGTGGCAAAGGTATCATCTGCACCATCTTTGCTGTACACATCAGCCGCATTTGCTTTAGCAGCTAAATCAGTTTTAGCAGCAAATTTACCGTCGGCTTCCGTCTTGCTGTACACATCATCCGCATTTGCTTTGGCAGCTAAACTGGCATTGGTTGCATCCAAAGCAGTCTGATCAGCTTTTTTCACTAGATTAGCATTGGTTGCATCTAAGGCTGTCTGATCTGCTTTTTTCGCTAAGTTGGTATTGATTTCATCTAAAGCTGTCTGCTCGGCCTTCTTCGCTAAATTGGCATTAGTTGCATCTAAGGCTGTCTGGTCTGCCTTTTTCGCAAGCTCCTTATCTGCACCCTCTTTAGTGTACACCGTCTGCGGCGTAGTGCTCGTATCCGTGACCGTCGCGGTGTCCGCGGCCCAGGCGTAGTTATAGTTGACGGGTGCGAGCAGCATGGCGGCTACGGCTGCAGCTGCGGCGGTTGTCCGCAGGCCGGTGTGCACTGCTTTCGTGTTGGCTTTGGCGTACTCCGACACGACGATGTAGCAGTGCTTTGTCTTGCTCCAAATGACTTTGAAAATCCGGTTCATAAAATGACATCCCCTTTCGAACTACTCATGATTAGATAATTTGGAATTTATATTGCAATACAAATCTTTCATCAATGATAACCCCAGCTATCCTGTGGCATTCCATCTTGTCCACATTCAGGATACCATACAGAAAGCATGAATCGTTTCTCTTGTCATGAAATGGCCGTTTTTTGGCATAAATACACGAATCCGCCGCCTGCAGCCCGGCGTGCAAACGGGTATTTGCCCGTTCATGCAAAAAAACCGCCCTTTTAGGACGGTTTTTTGCGTATCGCATAAAAGCGAGTATACTGTAAATTAAGACAAGATATACGAAAGGATGTGACTCCATGCTGCGTATCGCCATCTGTGATGATCAGCCGGACCAGATTCAATCCATCCGACGCTCATCTGAGACGTATTTCCAAAATAAACACGACACGGTGTCCTATGAAACATTTGACAAATCCTTCTCCTTCGTCGACGCAATCGAACAGGGCGCTGTCTTTGACATTGTCCTGCTCAACGTCTGCATGCCGGGAATCCTCGGCACGGAGGTCGCCCGCGAGCTGCGCAAGTACAACAGCGTCACAGAGATCATCTTCCTGACGACGAGCGATGAGTTTGCCGTGGATGCCTTTGCGGTCAAGGCCACGGACTACCTGCTGAAGCCGTTCACGCAGAGCCAGTTCGACAAGGCGATGGACCGGGCCATCTCGTTCATCCGCCAGCGCAACAACGCCAAAATCGTGCTGCGGCTCGTAGGCGGCGGCATCTGCATCGAGAAAATCGCGCAAATCCTCTACTTTGAGAACAGCGGCCACATCCTGCGGGTCCACCTGGCAGACGGCACGGTTCTCGAGACGCGCAAGTCCGGCCAGGAGATGAAGGATGCACTCGACAAGATCGCGCCGGGACAGTTCGCCTCGCCGAATAAATATCCCCCGGCATAGCCGGGGGTTTTATATTTACGGCCTTATAAGGCCTCTGCTTACCAGCTGCGCTTAAAAGCGCTTGTCGGTCCGTCATCCGCTT
>ERZ779855.1811-NODE-1811-length-13241-cov-12.804338_pt1 | contig 13241 bp, 8 predicted proteins | sample MGYA00511370_ERZ779855 | MGnify/ENA primary metagenome ERZ779855 (study PRJEB29588, sample SAMEA1967319) | human gut metagenome | biome: human gut; feature: human-associated habitat; material: faeces | place: Denmark | collected 2008/2010 ...
CCTTCCTTAAATAGCTCGCTATTCGCGTCAGGTTATTCCTCGCTATGCATAAAAAATTCAAGAGTAAAATCTGACAACGATTTAATCAGTGTTTCCCTAGGAACATCGCCCGTTTTTATACGGCGGCGAAGCCGCTGCCTTCATTTCTCATGTATAAGGAGGCAAACCATGGATTTCAGTATCAAATACTTCAAAGACTACATTTCCTTTCATGTAGATGACAGCCATCCGGTGAAAGAACTCCTCCCTCATCACTGCGAAGAGGCAGATATCGAAGAAGAGGAAATCCGCCGGGCACTTGCTCATCCGATTTCCTCGCCGCGTCTCTCTGAGATCGTGAAGGCGGGGGAAAAGGTCGTGATCATCACGAGCGACGTTACGCGCCCCGTGCCTTCCTGGCTTCTGATCCCCTGCGTCCTGCAAGAGCTGGAAGCTGCGGGCGTCCGCGAGGAAGATATCACCGTCGTCTTTGCCCTGGGTTCCCATCGCCATCTGACAGAAGAGGAGCGAGAGCGCCTCGTCGGTGAATGGGCGTATCACAAAGTGAAATGCATCGACAGCGATCCGGAAGACTGCGTGCATCTTGGCACCTGCAGGAATGGGACCTCCGTCGATATCTTCCGCACGGTTGCCGAAGCCGACCGCCGCATCCTTCTCGGCAATGTCGAGTACCATTACTTCGCCGGTTATTCCGGCGGCATGAAAGCCATCATGCCAGGATGCGCTTCGCTTGCCTCGATCCAGTCGAATCACAGAAATATGATCCGCCTCGGTGCGTATGCGGGGCATCTCGATGGAAATCCTGTGCGCGAGGACATCGAAGAAACGGCAGCGTACTGCCCTGCCGATTTCATCGTGAATGTAGTCTTGGATGATCATAAGAAGATCGCCTATGCCGCAGCCGGAGATCCCGTCGCAGCGCATCGTGACGCCTGCCGTTTCCTGGATGGCCTCTACAGAGTGGATATCAAGAAACCGGCTGACGTCGTCATCGTTTCTACTGGCGGCTATCCGAAGGATATCAATCTCTATCAGGCACAGAAATCCATCGATAATGCGAAGCACGCTGTGAAAGAGGGCGGTATCATGATCGTTGCCGCATCCTGCCACGAAGGCTACGGAAGCGCGCCCTTCACCCGCTGGATCGAGAGCTATCCGACACCGGAAGAACGCATCGCGGCCATTCACGAGCACTTCGAGCTCGGCGGTCACAAATCGGCGGCGCTCGGTCTTGTGCAGCAGAAATGTACCATCTATCTCGTGACCGATATGGACGATGCCCTTGTCAGGAAAGCAAATATGGTGCCTTTCCATGACCTCCAGCAGGCTGTCGATCAGGCGCTGGAAAAGAAGGGAGAAAAGGCGAGCGTTTACGTCATTCCTGTCGGTGGATCGACACTGCCGATGATTACTGCCGATGATTCAGTGAATGAGAAATAGAAGCGCGGTGCATCATAAAAGAGAGACGCTGCGGGCTTTATACCAATAAAAAACGATCCATGGAGTCATGCCATGGATCGTTTTTTATTGGTGATTGGTGGAGCATAGGGGGATCGAACCCCTGACCTCAAGATTGCGAACCTTGCGCTCTCCCAGCTGAGCTAATGCCCCATGTGTTTATGTATTATACCCCTTTAGGGGGTGAGATGCAATAGACTTTTTGGTGGGCGATAACAGGATCGAACTGGTTCCGCAGCGAACATCATTTGAAGGAGCAAAGCGACGCGCAAATGATCGTGAGTCGCGGATGCAGGAGGTTAAATGACCGCAGAGAAAAAAGGAAAAAGGCAAGAAAAAAGACCTCATGGAGCGAATCACATGAGGCCTTCTTTTTGGTGGGCGAAAACAGGATCGAACTGGTTCCGCAGCGAACACATTTTGAAGGAGCAAAGCGACGCGCAAAATGTAGTGAGTCGCGGATGCAGGAGGTTATATGATTGTAGAGAAAAAAGGGAAATGGCAAGAAAAAATCCCACGGCGCGGAGCACGTGGAACTTTTCATTATGGTGGGCGATAACAGGATCGAACTGCTGACATTCTGCTTGTAAGGCAGACGCTCTCCCAGCTGAGCTAATCGCCCATGGTGACCTGTGGGGGATTCGAACCCCCGAACCCGCCGTGAAAGGGCGGTGTCTTAACCGCTTGACGAACAGGCCACTTATGGTGATCCACCCGCGACTCGAACGCGGGACACCTTGATTAAAAGTCAAGTGCTCTACCGACTGAGCTAGTGGATCATTTGGCAGGGGTAGTAGGATTCGAACCTACGCATGACGGAGTCAGAGTCCGTTGCCTTACCGCTTGGCGATACCCCTATTGGCTCCTGAAGCAGGGTTCGAACCTGCGACATCGTGATTAACAGTCACGCGCTCTACCGGCTGAGCTATTCAGGAATCTGTACGTGAGTACGTGTATTATAATATCAAATCTCGCAGTGCTTTGCAAGGGGGAATTTGATTAGAAAAAGATGAATGGGGTTTAGGGTTCAAGGTTCGGGGTTAGCTCATCGGGCGAGTTGCCCTTTGATTTCATTGGGAAAGAGGTTCAGCAGGTTCTATAGGTTCTGAGGGTAGGGCGGGGAAGGCGCGGCGCATTTCATCATCCTGAGCGGAGAAAAACGTCGTATGTTAGAAAATGGTTTATCTGAAACAGGAGAACTGAGTCGAAGGATCTAAGCGCCGCGGAGTTTTGACGATGCCGGAGAAATCCCAGTCACCAGTCACTCCTAATCCCCAATCCCTAATCCCTAGCTACCAGTCACAAGTCACAAGCCACTAGCCACTTCTCAGTAAAAATGGCAATAAAAAATTCCACGGCGCAAAGCACGTGGAACTTTTCAGTATGGTGGGCGAAAACAGGATCGAACTGGTTCCGCAGCGAACATCATTTGAAGGAGCAAAGCGACGCGCAAATGATCGTGAGTCGCGGATGCAGGAGGTTAAATGACCGCAGAGAAAAAAGGAAAAAGGCAAGAAAAAAGACCTCATGGAGCGAATCACATGAGGCCTTCTTTTTGGTGGGCGAAAACAGGATCGAACTGGTTCCGCAGCGAACACATTTTGAAGGAGCAAAGCGACGCGCAAAATGTAGTGAGTCGCGGATGCAGGAGGTTATATGATTGTAGAGAAAAAAGGGAAATGGCAAGAAAAAATCCCACGGCGCGGAGCACGTGGAACTTTTCATTATGGTGGGCGATAACAGGATCGAACTGCTGACATTCTGCTTGTAAGGCAGACGCTCTCCCAGCTGAGCTAATCGCCCATAGATCGTTGACGCAGACTATTATGCCATAGTCTCGCGTAAGATGCAAGAAGAAAATGAGTTCGGGTATGAGGTGGTGCGGCGCATAAAATATAGAAACGCCGCGGAGTATAGATGGTGGCGATGCCCGAAAGTAGTATTCAAGTCACCAGTCACTTGATACTCCCAATCCCTGCTTTCACACATGCGTCGTTTATCGGACTGCAAGAAAGATTTCTCGGCAACGCTTTCAATGACGATACGAGAGAGTCTGATGTCTCCTGGTTTTTAGTCACCAGTCACTAGTCACTAGTCACTCTTTATCCCGGAAGACCCACGCGAAAGGGGCCGCTGACTCTTTGAGTCAGCGGCCCCTTTGTTTACGCTTTTGTATTACGCAGCGTGAGAATTATTTTTCTTCTTTGGCTTTGCGATCTGCGATCTCCTGGTCATAGGATTTCTGGATGCGGACGTAGTTTTCACGGCGCTGTTTGGCATCGCGCTCGGTCTTTTCGAAGAGTTCTTCCGCTTTGTCTGGGAAGAGCTTCGCCAGAGATGCGAAGCGGACTTCGCCCATGAGGTAGTCGCGGAAGTTGCCTTTCGGTTCGCGGCTGTCGAGGTGGAACGGATTCTTGCCCTGTTCCAGAAGCTCTGGGTTGTAGCGCCAGTTGCACCAGTAGCCACATTCGACGGCGCGTTTCTCTTCTTCGGAGGATTTGCCCATGCCGGCTTTGAGGCCGTGGTTGATGCATGGCGCATAGGCGATGATGAGGGACGGTCCCGGATAAGCTTCTGCTTCGCTGATGGCTTTGAAGGCCTGATTCATATCAGCGCCGAGGGCGATCTGTGCGACGTAGATGTAGCCGTAGGAGACGGCGATCATGCCGAGGTCTTTCTTCTTGGTCTTCTTGCCGGAGGCTGCGAATTTGGCGATGGCAGCAGCCGGAGTGGACTTGGAGGACTGTCCGCCGGTATTGGAGTAGACTTCGGTATCGAGGACGAGGACATTCACATCTTCGCCGGAAGCGAGGACCTGATCGAGGCCGCCGAAGCCGATGTCGTATGCCCAGCCGTCGCCGCCGAAGATCCACTGGGATTTCTTGACGAAGTGATCCTTGAGATCCAGCAGTTCTTTGTATTCCGGATGCGCGGAAACTGCAGCGGTGAGGGCCGCATCGAGTTTGTCGGCGCGGTCCCTCGTGCCTTCGCCGAGGTCTTTCTTGGCGAGCCATTCTTCCATGGCGGTCTTGACATCACCTTCCGCTGCCGGGAGGAGAGCTTCGAGCTTTTCGGTCAGGCGGCTTCTGAGCTTCGCTTCACCGAGGTGCATGCCGAGGCCATATTCCGCGTTGTCTTCGAAGAGGGAGTTCGCCCAAGCCGGGCCCTGTCCTTTGCTGTTCTTGGTATATGGCATGGACGGGGCGCTTGCGCCGTAGATGGAGGAGCAGCCGGTCGCATTGGAGATCATCATGCGGTCGCCGAAGAGACGCGTGACCATATTGATGTACGGGGTCTCGCCGCAGCCTGCGCAGGCACCGGAGAATTCGAAGTAGGTCGGTTCGAACATGGCGCTTCTGAGGTTCTTTTTGCCGAGCGGATTGTCTCTCGCCGGGAGGCTCTTTGCATAGTCCCAAAGGTTCTGCTTGGGGAGCTCTGTCTCTGCCGGCTGCATGACGAGGGCTTTCTTCGGTGCCGGGCAGGTATTCGCGCAGATGCCGCAGCCGTAGCAGTCTTCCGGATCGACGACGATGCGGTACTTGAGTCCTTTGACCGGGCCTCTGAAGTCTTTGACGATGAAGCCTTCCGGCGCATTCGCTGCTTCGTCTTCGGTGACGAGGAATGGACGGATGGCAGCATGCGGGCAGACGACGCCGCACTGGTTACAGCCGATACAGTTTTCCGGGATCCATTCCGGGATCATGATGGCTGCCGATGGACGTTCGTACTGGGAGGTGCCGGACGGGAAGGTGCCGTCTTCGATGCCTTTCCAGGTGGAAACCGGGAGGTCGTCGCCTTCCTGACGGTTCATGACGTCGCAGACGTTCTTGACGAAGTCCGGACGGCTGACCTTGGCGATGGAGCCGCCGGTGGTCGCATGTTCCCACTCGGCCGGCACTTCGACTTCGACGATGCCTTCCATGCCGGCGTCGACGGCTTTGTTGTTCATGTCGACGACGTTCTGGCCTTTTCTGCCGTAGGATTTTTCGTTGGAGTCTTTCAGGTACTTCACGGCATCTGCATCAGGAATGATGTGGGTGAGGTGGAAGAAGGCAGACTGCATGATCATATTGATGCGGCCGCCGAGACCGATGTTCTTTGCGATCTCAAAGGCATCGATGATGTAGAATTTTGCCTTGAGGGCAGCGAGCTTCCGTTTCATGGCTGCCGGCAGGACGCGGTCCAGATCTTCTTTTCTCCATGGGGAGTTCAGAAGGAAGATGCCGCCCGGCTTGAAGCCGCGGAGAAGGTCGTATTTATAGATGTAGGACGGACGGTGGCAGGCGATGTAGTCAGCCTTGCGGATGAGGTAAGGCTTTCTGATCGGATCTGGGCCAAAGCGCAGATGGGAGATAGTGACGCCGCCGGATTTCTTGGAGTCATAGGCGAAGTAGCCCTGTGCATAGAGGTCGGTGTGGTCGCCGATGATCTTGATGGCGCTCTTGTTCGCACCGACGGTGCCGTCAGAGCCGAAGCCCCAGAATTTGCAGGAGACGAGCTTGGACGGGACTTCCGGTACCGGGAGCGGAGCGAGGGAGAGGTTCGTCACGTCGTCTTTGATGGAGAGCGTGAAGTTGTGGCGCGGGGTCTCTTCCTTCAGGTGTTCATAGACAGCCATGATGTCTTCCGGAATGACGTCCTTCGAGCCTAAGCCGTAGCGGCCGCCGCAGACTTTGATGGCGCGGCCGGAAGAGGCGATCGCAGATACGACATCCAGGTAGAGCGGTTCGCCGATGGCGCCCGGTTCACGGGTGCGGTCGAGGACGGCGATCTTCTTGACGGTCGATGGGATCTGGTCAAGGAAGTGTTTGACAGAGAATGGGCGGTAGAGGTGTACATTCAGCACGCCGACTTTTTCGCCGTTGGCATTGAGCGCATCGGTGACGTCCTTGCAGATGTCGGTGACAGAGCCGATCGCGATGATGATGCGGTCAGCATCGGCTGCGCCGTAATAGTCGAAGAGATGGTAGCTTCTGCCGGTGATCTTGGAGATCTCATCCATGTAGCCCTGAACGATGTCTGGGAGGGCATTGTAGAAGGGGTTCGCTGCTTCGCAGTGCTGGAAGTAAACGTCCGGGTTTTCTGCGGTGCCGCGGATGACCGGATGATCCGGATTGAGAGCGCGGGCTCTGAAGTCGGCAAGGGCTTTCTGGTCGATGAGCGGAGCGAGCTCTTCATAGTCTAGGACCTCGACCTTCTGGATCTCATGGCTCGTGCGGAAGCCGTCGAAGAAATTGATGAAAGGTACGCGGCCTTTGATGGCAGCAAGATGGGCAACGCCTGCGAGGTCCATGATCTCCTGGGCATTCGCTTCTGCCAGCATCGCGCAGCCCGTCGCACGTGCGCTCATGACGTCCTGATGGTCACCGAAGATGGAGAGTGCGTGGTTTGCAAGAGCTCTCGCTGCGATGTGGAAAACGCCCGGGAGCAATTCGCCTGCGACTTTGTACATGTTCGGTACCATGAGCAGCATGCCCTGAGATGCCGTATAGGTGGTAGTCAGCGCACCGCTCTGCAAAGAGCCGTGGAATGCGCCGGCTGCGCCGCCTTCTGCCTGCATCTCGACGACGTGTACGGTGTCACCGAAAATGTTCTTTTTGCCGTGAGCGGCCCATTCATCCACTTCTTCCGCCATCGGCGAGGAAGGGGTGATCGGATAAATAGCAGCTACTTCTGTGAATGCGTAGGAAATATACGCAGCAGCTGTGTTGCCATCCATTGTTTTTACATTTCTCACAGATCAACACTCCTTTATATGGAAAATCTGTTCAAGGGGAGCAGAGGAGATGAAGGATGAGGAAGGCGGCGCCTTTCCGGCCACGGATTCCTGCTCATCAGTCATATGGCTTTTATACCTTTGCCTTTACTCTTCCCTTGCAAGATACCTGAAAATTAGGTACAATGGTTTTATGATAATTTTGCATAGATGGATTCACTTTATTCTATACTAAGTCATAGACCATGGACATTTCCAGGGCATCCGAATAGATACATTTCTATTATAGAATAAAGATATGGATTTCACAAGAAAATGAGAAGGAGAAAGAAATCAAGAGCAGCTGATGAGCGTACTGCTTTTTTTATGCGGAGCATCATGCCCCTTGGAACCGGCGGAGCTTCTCCGGCATGGGATCTAGGGAAACGCTGATTCAATCGCAGAGTCGGATTTCACATGGATTTTTATACATGGCTTCGTCATCATCTTCCTTAAATAGCTTGCTATTCGCGTCAGATGATTCCTCGCTCTGTATAAAAATCCAAGAATGAAATCTGACAACGATTGAATCGGTGTTTCCCTAAAGCAGCCCGCCCCACGGACTCGTCCTGAAGATGCCCCCTCTTACCTTTCTTTTTACTCTTTCATGGAGGATCACAATGGATTATCGTCATCTGAAATATTTCATGGAAGTCGCTGAACAGAAGAGCTTCTCGAAAGCAGCGCGCAATCTTCATATTTCCCAGTCCGCCATCAGCCGCATGATCAAGTCGCTGGAGGATGAGCTGGGGGTCGTGCTTTTCATCCGCAACGCAAAGACTGTGGAAATCACAGCGCCGGGGACCATTTTCCTGAACTATGCGAAGCGGTGTCTTTTTATTTTCGAGCATCTGAAGTCGGATTTTGAAAATGAATTCAACCTGAAGCAGGATACCATCGAGATCGGGCTGCCGCCGATCACCGATGCGCATGTCTTTGCAAAGCTTCTGGGCGAATTCAAGAAGAACTATCCGCAGATCGCCATCAAGCTCTATGAGCACGGTTCGAAGGTCATCGAGACCTCCGTCCAGGAGGGGGTCATCGACGTCGGCATCATCTGCACCATTCCGAATAACGAATTCGAGTCCTTCTTCCTTTCGGAGGATGAGATGTGCGTCGTCATGCCGAAGGGCTATCCGCTCGAAGAGCACCCTGTCGTCCCGATGAAGCTGCTCGCAGACTATCCGCTCGTGCTGTACCGCGATGATTTCAATATGCATGATGACATCATGACGAACTGCAAAAAGATCGGCTTCACGCCGAAGATCGTCTTCGAGACGAGCCAGCGCGAGCTGATGCTGCAGACCGTCGCGAGCGGCCTTGGCGTCGCGATCCTGCCGTCGCGCCTGTGCCCGGCAAACAGCGAGGAAAGCAAGGTCGTCACCCGTGTGATGACAGAGCCGCGCATGACGCATCACCTCTATGCCATCTGGAAGAAGGGCCGCTACCTCTCCCGCGCTGCCCGTCTCTGGATCGAATTCACCAAAGACCATCTGACGCTTTTGAATGACCCGCGTAAGATCGATGATATGATGAGGAAATAGGATTTCCATGGAACAGTGGAAAAGGAAAATACAGTGGAGAGAACGCAAATATCTCTACCTTATTATGGCCATGCTGCTCGGCATGGTCATTTATCAGCAATTTTTGATCACCGACCTGCAGGAACGGATGATGAATATCGAGGCGTCCTGCTATGATGACCAGCTGAATGACATCCGCTATGAAGCGGAGGAAGCACTTCGTCAGAATGAAGAGCAGGGAAAGGATATCTATCTTCTGCAGAAGCACAGCGCGGATCACCGCTTCCGCCTGCTGGAATTGGAATGGGAGAAGTGAGCGGCGGGAGATGAGAGACGGGGAGTTTGGAAGATATCAGACATCAGCATTTTCTTAACCATTATATTTTTAGATTGATGAATGTCGAACCATATGGTAATATATAGATATAGAAGAACATCGATAAAGCGACCTGCGACTGGTAAGATCATCATTTTGGGGCGTATCTTTCCCGCTAAGGGAGGACAAGAGGGGCTCGACTGGCGGTCTGTTTCGCCATGAACATGGCAAGCGGACAAGAATTACGTTTAGGAGAGTGCAGTACCTAACCCCTATCACCTGATCCCTAGTCACTGTTTACCTATTTTTTCTGCCACCTGCAGAGAAAGGAGAATATCATGACACTTCATATCTATTATTGCCCATCTTGCGATTCTTTCGTATTCAAAACCGGCGAAGCCATGGCTGTTTCTTGCTGTGGTGAAGCATTGCAGCCCTTGGCAGCAGGTACCAGCGATGGAGCCAGGGAAAAACATGTACCGGTGGTGACTCATGAGGGGGATCTCCTTCACGTACAAGTGGGGGAAGTGCTGCATCCTATGTTGGAAAACCATTACATCCAGTGGATCGCTTTGGTGACCGAAGAGGGATTCCAAGTGCGCTATCTGAAACCGGGAGAAGAACCGAAAGCCGCCTTTGCTGATGTGCCGCATGGCGTGGTGTATGAATATTGCAATCTGCATGGCCTTTGGAAATGTGAATTTTAAGGAAACACTGATTACATCGTTGTCCGACTTGGCTCTTGTATTTTCATGCAAGGCGAGGAATAAGCCGCCGCGAATAGCGAGCTATGTAAGGCGGGTTATGACGAAGCATGGCATAAAAATACATGCCAAATCGGACTCTGCGATTGCATCAGCGTTTCCTTCAGATTCGTGATTTGTGACTGGTGACTCATCACTGGGAGGTTCTCTCAGTGATGAGTCACCAGTTTTTTGTTGCTCAGGTTACGGGAGATAGGAATGATCCAATGGATGCTATTTCGGAAATATACCCATTCCCCATATAGCGTTTTAAAATGTAGTGATCAATTGGTTTAGGCATTGATAAAATCTTGAGGGAATAGTAATATTTAAATTAGAATTTAAGCATTATTATTCACAGGCGGAGAAAATGGAAAGTGAGAAAAGAGAGATTTTCTCAAATCATGAAAAAGGAATTTTTCCGGAGTGGATCGTGTGTAGGAGGGGAGGCATGCGTATGGTATGAAATGTTACTGGTGCGGGAAAGAGTTTACTCCGACAAAAAGCTGGCAGAAATATTGCTCGCCAGCCTGCCGTGTAGCTGCCAATCGGAAACGCCTGCCCAAGGATGAAGTACATACGCAGGAAACCGTACTCATTCGTTCATTTCTGTGCGCGCAGTGCGGGAAAGTGGTCAATGTATATCATCCATCCGATAACCGTTTCAAATTTTGCTGTGTCCATTGTGAGAAATTGTACTGGAAACATTCGAAAAGAAAAGGGAAAAAGGCATTCGACAATTCCAATGTCAAGTTTGTGGGAAGAATGTCATTGTCACGGACCCTTTGGATCGGCGACGTTTTTATTGCAGTGAGACCTGTCGGGAAGCCCAGCATAGAGCTAGACAAAAAGTGATTCGAGAACAGAAGAAAAAAGGATAAATGCTTAGGGATTCGCTCAATCTTTACGAACCTATCCTACTCCCTGAATTCATTGAAAGAGAGGGTATATCATGAATCATATTTACAAAGTCATTTGGAATCATGCGAAACATTGCTATACCGTAGTTTCTGAAATTGCCAAAAGTCATAGCCAAAGCAATAAACGTGTCCGTAGTATGACTGCCGTAGTAGCGGCTGCCATGATGCTCACCGGTTTTGGCGGTATGGCTATTGAAGCGACCAATCCAGCATCAGATGATACCAATATTACTATAGGAAAAGGTGCAAATTTTGCTATTTGGAATAAAGTGACTGGGCATGATGGATTCACTAGTGGATATATTTCTATTGGTGAAAATGCCTATGCTTGGGATGGGGAACATACCTATAAGGACAAGTATGCTCGTATTGGTACAAAGGAATATATGCTGGATTTTAATCAAGGTGCTGTTGGCGGAGCAGAATCTTTTTTTGGAATTCCTTATAAATTTAGAGTAACCGATGGAACTAAATTAGCTGGGGCTATTGCTATCGGAAAAAATACAATGGCTCGTACTGGTTCTGTAATGATTGGGGATCATACATACAAAGGACAATTGGGGGATATAGAAGTGGATCCCTCTAAGAAAATGACGCTCAATAATGGTGTATACTCTACTACATTAGGCACAAGTAGTTATAATAGTGGCTCCATGGCTACCGTAACAGGGGCATTTTCGATTGCTTCTGGTAAAGATAAAGATACAGAAAATTTTGGTGCTACCATTTATGGCTCTTTAAATAGTATAGAATCTTCAACTGCAAGCAATTCAGCAGCTGGTATGGCAAATAGTGTGTTAGGATTTGGCAATAGAACACAGAATGCCAATGCATCCCTTGTTTGGGGGACCGGGAATGAAGTAACCAATTCTATCGAGAATGTAACTTTTAGTACCAATTGGAATAAGACATCAGCTTCTGATGCGCAGAAAGAAATCATTAAGGCGATGCAGTCTAGCCAATATGCTGGCGGTTCTGTCATGGCTATTGGCGGTGGCAATAAAGCGGATTGGGCAACCTATTCCCAGCTGCTGGGCGTACAGAATACGTTGACTGGGACAGAGAAGGATGTTTCTAAATTAACTATGATTAATGGCTACAAGAATACCGTAGCCAATGCCAAAAATACAACTGTTATTGGTTCCAATAACAATGCTACGAATGTCAAGTCGACTATCATCATGGGGGATGAGAATACATTAGAAGGTCGACAGGGAGTTATTTCTTTAGGCAATAAAAATACAATCGAAGCAGATGATGCGGTGGCTATTGGGAATGGTACGACGGTAATAGCAAAGAGCGGAGTAGCTATCGGAGTAGCTTCTGTAGCGGATCGAGTAGCTGGCAAAGAAAAAGGCGTGGTCGGTGCGTTTGCTCCTGAAAAAATCGATGCAACTAACCAGTCTACTTGGACATCTACAGCAGGGGCTGTTTCTGTAGGGGACACAGTGAATAATATTACCCGTCAGATTACGAATGTAGCAGCTGGCAGTGAAGATACAGATGCCGTCAATGTGGCACAGTTAAAACAAGTCAACAGTAAAGCAGATTCTGCTACAGAAATGGCTAACAAAGGCTGGAATCTTACAACGGGTGTCGTAACTGATGCAACTCAGGTTAAACCTGGTGATACGGTGGATTTCTCTGGTGATAAAAATATTTCCGTCAGCCATAATGGAACCGGTGTTTCTATCGCATTGAAGGATACCTTAACGTTGGGAAGTAATGCAACCGTTGACTATGTTACAGTAGATGGTGTGAAAGGTACCGTTTGGGCAGGGCATGCTGTTTCTGCAGGTAACGTCAACATGGATGGAGACCGTGGAGAAATCACGGGCCTTACCAATACTACATTAAACAGTAAGGATTTTGCAACGACTGGCAGAGCGGCAACGGAAGAACAGCTTAAACTGGTCAAAAATCAGGCAGATAGCGCAGCAACAGAAGCGTCTAAGCATTCTAAAGTAGTCAACGGCAGTAACATTACCGTAGAAGAAACTGATCAGGATGGCCAAAAGACATATAAAGTAGGCTTGAATAAGGATATTCTTCTCGGCGATATCACTGGCAAGAATGTTAGCATCAGCGGTACAATGGGCACCATCGAAACGACAGGATATATCGCAACAAAAGATCGCATTATTGCCGATAAGGGAGCTCAGCTTGCTGATATTACCGTAAGCGGCAACGCAATTTCTAATGGCGAAGCCAAAGTCGCACTGGATGGTGCAGCAGGAACTGCAGGTATGATTAACGGCAAGGGCGCATCTATCTACATGCAGGATGGCTATACCGTAATCAACAGCAAGGTTGCCTTCGACCAGAATGGTAAGATTTCCGGCGTAGCAGCAGGCGCAGTAACTGCTGATTCCACTGACGCTGTAAACGGCAGCCAGCTGCATGCAGTAGCAACCGAAGCAGGTAAGCACAGCAAGGTCGTCAATGGTAGCAACATTACTGTAGAAGAAACCGATCAGGATGGCCAAAAGACATATAAAGTAGGCTTGAATAAGGATATTCTTCTCG
>ERZ779855.1823-NODE-1823-length-13150-cov-4.633295_pt1 | contig 13150 bp, 9 predicted proteins | sample MGYA00511370_ERZ779855 | MGnify/ENA primary metagenome ERZ779855 (study PRJEB29588, sample SAMEA1967319) | human gut metagenome | biome: human gut; feature: human-associated habitat; material: faeces | place: Denmark | collected 2008/2010 ...
GCCCCTTGTACGAGCCTTTTGCCGGATGGATAGTAACAAAGGTCTGTTCTCCTTCCTTACGATAGTTCATTAATGTAGAAGCAGATTCACCTTGCTGATAGGCTGTTGTAATCCCGTCATCTTCATATAAGGTATAAGAGTGATTACATCCTTCGTTGCCCGGATAACAACGGACAATCAACTCGGTAAGCGGAGTCGAACACATACGTTCTGTATAAGGTTGCATAGGTAATGGGTAGCCCCCCTTCACAAATAAAGGAAATTCATCCAACGGACTTTCTACCGTCACTGTCCGGCCCCCTTGATATGCTTTCCCCGTGAAGAAATGGTACCAGTTTTCCCCACCCGGCAACCATACCTTTTGCGAGACCAGCTTCTGTTCTCCTTCTCCCGGCATGGTAACCGGCGCTCCCAACAATAAATCGCCGAATAAGAATTCACCCGGACATTGATATGCTTTCTCGTCCGAGGGGTATTCCAAATATAATCCTCTATTAAGTGGAATCATATCTTCATAACACTGATGGACAGAAGAATAAATATAAGGCATCAACTGCGAACGAAGGTGATAGATGCGTTTCATGGCTTCTTCTTCCTTATCCCCCCACAACCAAGGACGGCGATCGAGTTTCTCATCATATACTGAATGGATGCGGAGAGATGAATTCAATAAACCGAATTGTGTCCAACGAGTATAAAGCTCTGCATCATCTCCTCCATAAAATCCGCCCAAGTCATGCGCCCAGAAAAAGCAACCGGCATTACCGCTCGTTGTAGTCAAATCAATTTCAAAACGCAGCAACTCCCAATTGGCAACGGCATCACCTGAAAACTGGATGGGATGGCGGTGATCTCCCCAACCTGCCCAACGACTGAAACCGGCACCACGAAGATTATTACGGGCAGAATAATCATAATAGATTTTATTCAACCACGGCAAATGCCTCATCGATGTACCTCTGACGTATGGATAAAGATAATCCTGCTGCCAATCCAACCACCAAAAAGCAACGCCCATTTGATCGCTTTCTTGGTGGGCATGTTTCATAAATGCTTTCATATATTCCGGATTCCCTGCATCAAACAAAGGAACTCCGTTTTTCAGCGTATCGGCTCCCAAGTCACGGATAAACATAGGATAAGCATCATCATGCGGACGTAACCCATCGTGCGGATGCTCATTCAGTACCACATATACATGGTCATCTTTCAAATCCTGTATCAGTTTGGCGGGGTCTTTTATCAGTTTCCTGTTCCAACTATAACCTGTCCACCCTCTGGTTCCTGCATGGCCCGTACCAACGGTAGCATTCTGAGTATGCCATCCCATATCAAAAACCATGATGTCCAACGGGAAATCATGCTCTTTATATTCACGCACCAACTGACGGTAATCATCATCCGTATAATTCCACCAGCGACAATACCATGAACCATGTACATATTTACGTGGCATAGGTGCCGGACCACTGACAACACGAAGAGAACGTAAAGCCGACTTATAATCGTTTCCATAAACAAACAAATACAAATCCTGTACATGGTCTTTATCACGCGCACTCACCCAACCGTCACGCAACACTTCTTTGCCCGTATCATTTATCAGATACCAACCGTCACGGCTTAACAAACCTTCCTGACGATCTACCGGACCATCCACTTCATCCAAGGTCGTAAGAGCTCCCAGTAGATTCTTACTTTGCCTGCTGGCTATATACCAATGTTTCTCTTTGGCTTCTTCACCATTCTTAAAATAAACATGCAAATTGGTTTGTCCAAACGGAAATCCGTCCGCGTAATATTCAATCCGCATCACCGGAGTAGACAATACATAATGATCTTTTGACTTTTCCTCTACTTTCACGTCTTTACACTCCGTCGAACGATCAATGGCAAACAAAGTAGGATCATCCAAAAAATGACCATTCTGTGCATATTCCATACGCACCAATTGGTCGGTAATGAAAGTAAAACGGCTATTGCCGATAATAACCGGATTAGCCCAAAGCATCCGGCCGGATAATAAAAAGACAAGTAAAAATAGTAACTTATTAAAATGCTTCATAATAGTACATTTACGGCTTTATCTGTATTGTTGCCAATACATTCACCCCGTATCTCCCATCCTTTGAAACCCACCAGTCTACATCACCATTGGCACATTGGACAGCATAACGAGAATTATACTTCAATCGCTCCGACACATCAGGTAACCATAACCCCAAACGATAATTTCCCGGAGAAACAGGTACCTTCCCAGCAAATGAGATTGAGTGAACCAAAGGAGTATAAGTAACATCTCCAGGTTGATATGGCTGGCAGTCGGAAGAACTGAACAATGCCGGCAATTCCATTATTCCTTCCTTTTCGTCAATCAATACAAAGTAAGCAGGGCGTTCACTACTGAAACCGGCAAATCCACGATTAATAAACTCCAAATTTAAAGTCAATGCTTCTCCATTCCTTATCGTTTGCGGCATTCCCAATCTCTGCAATTCTATGCGATATCCCAAATGGTCACGAATATAATCAAAAATACTACGTGAAACCAATGTTCCATCCTTTTTTTGAAAATAATGGTCTGATACCGGCATGTGATATTTTCTTAAGGAGTCTGCATTTATCATACTTTTTTTCCACACAATCATCGAATATTCAGGAGCATTCGCCTCATCAAACATCCGATTGGGGTGCTGTTCCTTATAATTATGAATAACACTCAATGAGGTATAATGCTGGAGAAAAAAACGACGTGCCGCTCCCATACCATCAATAATCCATCCGGCAGACGGGCTGTCGGGGTCACATCCGGCACTCCAAAAGCCCCACGGCAATTCACCGTCTACAACCAAATAAGGTGATTCTTTTACAATTTGTTCAAAATTGGGTGTACCTTCATGCATATCTCCATCCCAACGATCAGGCTTGATAACAATAAAGTCATCATGAAAAGAAACACGTTTATACAACTCCGGTTTACCTTTCAGAAGATTCTTGAATTCGGGAAGTCTTACTTGTACGTTCTTCTCGGCAGGTACCACTTCCAACAACTTTTCCAATATAGCAATCTTTGCCGTATCGGAATGCTCCAAACCATGAATAGAACTATGCCATTCTCCCCATGCACCGATAACACCCGCCTGAACGACCAGAATCAAATCTCTATTCTTATGCAGAAATGGTTTCAACTGATCAAGATGTGCCAATGCTTCTTTCAATGTAGGTCCTACCGGTTCCTGACGCACAAAATCTTTTTCATAAGCAAAACGCAAGACTGTTTTCTTTCCCAATTGTCGCAACCTGTCAAAATATACCTGCATGGTCTGAAATTCAGTATCAGACAACTTTTTATCTGTCAGATAAGTCAAATAAAAATAGCTTTGCGAAAGCGATACACTATCCGAAGCATACTTCAACGACAAAGTATCCAATTGCAAGGTAGGGCACTCTTTTTGAGTAACAAGATCGACAGCCGTTTCCAAACGAAACCCGCGTTCGGGATTATACAGTCCCTCACTACCATTCGCATCATCCACAGCAATGCCCCGGTAATGAACTATTTTCTCACTATCAGTACAACTGCACACACTTGCCAAGCCAAGCATAAACAACAAACAATGTCCCCAATATTTCATATTCATGTTTCTATTTTCTTTCAACCGAATCTTTATTTCTCTAAAATCACACTGACCGGATAATGGTCTGAAATCCCCTCATTCTCTTTTCCATTATGTACAGCAGCACTCTTACATTTCTCCATCAATGAGGGAGAAAGCAATATATAATCCAACCGTTCACGACGTTGCGGCAAACGCTTGTCATCCCACTGCCAATCATAAAGGAAAGCAGCCGGAAAACTCATGCGCGCACTTGCCGGATGTACCATCCGTCCGATCGCATCTTCCATTCCTGCCGCAAGAAAAGTAGAAATAACAGAAAAGTCATATCGTCCTTCTCTCAAATTACGATATTTTTTTTGTGATAAATCCCAACGTTGCATATTTGCCAACAATGTATCATGTTTAGCAATCTCATCGGCATCCAATGGGGAATGAGCATTCAAATCACCCGCCACATAATAGTCTTTCAAATGATTTGCCTGAATATAATCCACAATTTGTTGCGCTTCATTCAAGCGGTATTTCCACTCAAAAGGACTAAGATGAGTAGCAATGACATCGACACCGGCTGTCTTAACATGCATCATGCCATGCCAAAATCCTTCTACTTGTTTCTTAATCACTTCTATCGGTTGCTTGGAAAGCACTCCGACAGGATACCCCTCTTCCTTCACAATGGCAGCATACGGATACCCACACACCTGCCCCAATGTTTTCAAATCCTTTTCCTTAAAGCCGACTAATTCTGTCAACACAAAGATATCAGCAGCCTGTTTTTGAGTCCATTCGATAAAACGCGCACGCCTCAACGAGTCTCCTTCAAAACCATTCCAAATATTATAAGAAATAAGTTTCATTTGTTGTCCGGTCTGTCCCCACATGGAAAGAGCAGAGCAAGGAAGCAGCATCAAGAGGATTAATCCTAAAAACTTTTTCATTTATTCAAATATGTTTCGTTTTTATCAATCAGATTATTAATCGCATCTACGGATGTTGCCGAACGTAATCCGTCTGCCGGTGTATGCATACAGTAGTCTACCAGTTTATCAATAGTAGAAGTCACCACATGCATACGAGTATCACTGGATGCATAATAGATATATACAGTACCGTCCTCATCTGCAATCCAACCATTAGAGAATAACACATTGGATACATCTCCCACTCTTTCGCTGCCCAGTGGAGCCAAGAAATAACCTGCCGGTTCTGCTGTCAGCTTCCAAGGTTCATCCAATGCCGTCATATAAAGATAAAGTACATAGCGCAATCCGGCAGCACAGGCACGCACCCCATGTGCCAAATGCAACCATCCGGCAGATGTTTTGATGGGATGTGGTCCCTCTCCATTCTTTACCTCTTTTATTGTATGATAATAACGATGATTTATAATGATTTCTTCTTTCACTTCTGCCTGTGTTATATCATCTATAAGTGCCCAACCGATACCTCCTCCGTTGCCGGCATTGATAAAATCATCTTGCGGACGGGTATAGAGTGCATATTTTCCATTAACAAACTCAGGATGAAGCACTACGTTCCGCTGCTGACTGTAAGACTTCAGGTCCGGCAAACGTTCCCATTCCACCAAATCCTTGGTACGGACAATACCTGCCTTTGCCACTGCTGACGAAAGGTCGCCGGCCGGTGCACTGTCGTCATGGCATTCACTGCAAAATATTCCATATATCCAGCCGTCTTCATGGGCTGTGAGACGCATATCATATACATTTGTTTCTGCAGGATTAATATCAGGCAATGTGATAGGACGCTTCCAAAAGCGAAAATTATCAATGCCGTTCGGACTCTCTGCTACAGCAAAAAAAGATTTCCGGTCTGCACCTTCCACACGGACAACCAATACGTATTTACCATTCCATTTTATGGCTCCGCTATTCATGGTTGCGTTAAAACCGATACGCTCCATACAATATGGATTGGTAGCCGGATTAAAATCATAGCGCCACTCCAACGGTATATGTTCCCGCGTAACTATCGGATACGTATAACGACAAACAATACCATTCGTTTCTTCCACCGGAAGATTTGACCGCTGCAACAATGCTTCATGTTGCTGCTGCAACAAAGCTATTTTCTGTTCAAAATCTACATTCATATGCCTGTATTTATCATGTATTAACGATTATTTCATCTCTTCTTTTACCATTGCTGCAAATTTCTCAATTAATAGAGTACAAACCTAATAGAATCCAAGCATTAAATGATGAAATCTTATCAATCCGGCAAAAGCAGCTTTCATATATACGCTGTGAATGGTTACGGTGATTCATCCAAGAATCCCCCACAATACGTTGTGCCCCTTTTGCATTCTCAATATAATCAGACAACAATTCAATAAGAAAACTTCAGACACACCGGTCTAGAGGTTTCTATCTTTTCTCCCGTATCGGTCAGCAAACCTGTTTCCTTATTAATCTCAAATATCTGAATCAGGTTGCTATCCCTGCAAGCTACCAATAAATAACGGCCATTGGGCGTAATGACAAAGTTACGCGGATGAATACCTGTCAATTCATAACCAATTTTTGTCAATGTCCCTTTATCACTGTCCACAGCAAAAATAGCAATGCCATCTGCTTTCAGACGATTGGAAGCATACAGAAACTTCCCATCGGGAGTGATATGAATATCAGCACTTCCTTTGGCGCCGACCGTATCGGCAGCTATATACTGGATAGCATCCAGTTTTCCTTCATGATAAGAAAAAGCCGTTACTTTACCTGATAGTTCATTAATAAGATAAGCAAATTTCTGATTGGGATGGAAACAGATGTGACGGGGACCCGAACCGGGTTCCACCTTTATGTCGGTCGACTCTCCTTCATTCAGCAAGGAATGGGAAACTCCATCAGAGACCGATTCGCTCACCGGGAAGACATGTATTTGGTCTGTTCCCAAATCATTTGCCAACAGATATTTGTGGTCAGGAGTAAATTCCGCACAATGCAAATGGGGTTGTGACTGCCTTTCTTTGTCGGGACCATCGCCGACAAAGGAAATCAAACGGCTGTCCGACTCCAATCTGCCTTCCTTATTCAGTGGGAAGACAGTGATGCTTCCGCCCATGTAATTAGCCGTCAACACAAACTTACCGGAAGGGCTCAGCGTAATGTAACAAGGCGCTCCGCCGTTGGTGGGCTGAGAGTTCAGCAATGTCAACTTGCCGTCCTCCTTATTAAATATAATGGCATTCGCCGTAGAAGTCTGTCCGTCATCCTCGCCTACGGCATACAGTCTTTCACCATCCACAGACGGAGTGAGATAAGAAGGATTCGAGATTCCTTTCAAACCACTGATATAAGTTGCCTTCCCGGTATCTTCGCTAAACCGATAAACCTTGACGCCTTCTTCGTCCGGTGTGGCATAACTGCCTACAAACAAGAACATTTTATCACTATTTTCATCCACTGTAACTATATTCTTCTGTGGCTTTGAAGTGCAAGCACCCAACAACAAACCACTTATACACAACGCTAATATTTTTTTATTCATAATATATTTATATAAAATTTGGGAGCACATAATGCGCTCCCAAATATACTCACTTCTTGGCAAAACACATGCTATAACGACCTAAATTCTTTATTATTCTTTTTTTAATTGATTGATTTTCACCTCAGCCACTCCCAATCCATCCGAATTCAAAAGAATACGCAAGTCACTTGCGGTAGTGCCTTTGAATGTGTAAGACATCCATTCATTAAACTTCGACACGCTGCCCGAATAGACCGTCAGGAACTGTCCTCCACCGCCCGAAAGCTGGATTTCAAAATCCGCCTCGCCGGTATTCTCTTTCTTCCAAGCAATCGACAGACCATCTATTTTTGCACCGTTCTCCAAAGCAAAAGTAATATAGTCCCCCTTGTTCCCTTGCTAGCAAGTCTTCAAATCATTATCGAGCGTCATGCCCACATCTTGCATTTCGGTACTGGCGGAAATAGCATCTCCCTTACTGTTTCAGACCACACGCCATTCATGCCATATTCCACCACCGCATCACCATCCGAAACGACATATCCCCTGAACCCCCATTCACCGCGTAAACGGGTAGTAAGCCAATAAGAACTGCTTTGAATAGGAAAGCCGTCATAATCATTATAAGAACTCATCACTCCCAACAAACCTGCCTCCTTTATCACTCTCCTAAACGGATAAACATGAACCATCTCCACCTCACGAGGAGACATTTGCGGGTCGACACGCGCCATGCCCTCACGCGCACCTTTATTATTACTATAAGCTATAAAATGTTTACCGGTGGCAGCTACCTGATGATTATATTGCATTCCTTTCACCATCTCAATACCTAATTCGGCTACCAGATAGGGGCTCTCACCATACACCTCCTCATAACGCCCCCAGCGCTGGTCACGCCCCACATCGAGAATAGGAGCATACACATTAGTATAGCCCAACATACGTCCCTCACGTCCGGTTATCCTCCCCACTTTATAAATTAAATCACGGTTCCAAGTATGTCCCAATCCGAGTTGCGTCGGGAAATTCGTAGCACGATAACTCTCTACCCCCCGAATGCCTTCGTTGGTAAAATCGACCGGAATTCCAAGACGGGTATCCTCAACAAAAAACCGCTGTACTTCATTCAATGCCCATGCATGCCGGGAAGCCGGCCACACATTCTCATTATCCGAAGGAGGAAGCCCCCATTGCTGAAAACCATTCAAGTGTTCATCAATGGCTCCTATTCCATCTTTCCACAACATATTCTTCCATTCGGAAGTAGGAAGTGCATCCTTCAGCACCCTTTTATAACCGTAGAGCGTCACCATTTGGCAAGTCTTCTCTTCGATATTCATTTGTCCGAGAAGGTCTTCAATACGGTCTTCAATTTTTGCATTCGGATTTTCATAAACATCCATCACACCATTCTTATTAAAGTCAATCCATCCTTTATGGTACATAGATTTCTTGACAGGCTGATAGACTTTCGGTATTTTAATTGTTGCCTGTGCCGAGAGCATCGCAGAACTTTCCAACAGAGCAAAATTGTCCATAAGGTTATCCATTTTTGTACAAGAATGCTCACAAACATAGCTTTAAGTCATATTGGCAAAAGATTGATTCACACAGAATATTACTAATAATTGCAAAGGGATAGCATATAATTGAGAAAAAATTATTATGTTTGCAACATCTATCATAGATACCAGTTCGGGCTTGACTGGATTTGACAGCGAGTTGGAGTGGTATGTAAGCATGCAGTGCGTCGGTGATTGGCACTATAATCTCAGTTATCAAAATTTTATCTGGCAACGAAAATTACGCTCTCGCTGCTTAATCGAAGTATAGTAGATTAACTTTATTTCTGCCATAGTGGTAGAAACGAGATGTCACTCAAAAGCTCTTGTTCCGAAGCGTTTGGTAAAGTGGCACAGCAAATTCGGGAATAGTTTGAGACTTTCCTCGCATCTCTCACGAAATTTTAGAGGATAAGGTATAGATTGGTGGCTTCGGTCTTGTCTATACACGAAAATTCAGGCGAAGATAAGCATGTAGAAAGCGTATGGCTTCCTCGTTTGGACGAGGGTTCGACTCCCTCCAGGTCCACTAAAAAGTCTCTGAATATCAGAGGCTTTTTCTTTTTATATATTCCTTCATTTATGGGAGCGCATGGCTCAGTCATTATTCTTGGCGATTTAAAGACAAAGGGAAGAATAAGCCGTTTCCTAAGGTCGGTCAAGGTCTTTTAAACGGAAGATTATTACAGTCTGCGGCAATGGACTGTACAGTCCACTGTAGCAGACTGTACGGTCCACTGCAACGGACTATACAGTCCGCTGCCGGAGACTGTAGTAATCCGACGGACAGACGGGCATAATCGAAAGGACGAAAACGCTTGGTCCGACTAATGAAACGACGTAGGAAGCCCAAAACGCATGAGGGGATTGAAGACCGGAGGAGACAACATCAGGAGACAGATGTTTGATTGATATATTAAATCCCCAAGAAATAACCGACCCATCATATGGTCATCACCAGGATAAAAAATTCCCCCGGCTGCCAGGGTTAACCCCGGCAACCAGAGGATATATAAAAAAGCCTTCGCCCTATTTAAAACACGAAACGCATTATGTCATTGAAGTTAGCCCAAATAAGTAATGCAAATAACAAGAACATACCTACCATTTGTGCATATTCCATAAACTTATCACTCGGCTTGCGACGTGCTACTATTTCATAAAGCAAGAACAAGACATGTCCACCGTCCAAAGCCGGAATAGGAAGAATGTTCATAAACGCCAGAATGATAGATAAGAAAGCTGTCATTTCCCAAAAACGATGCCAATCCCATACCTTTGGGAAGATACTTCCAATGGTTCCGAAACCACCCACACTCTTCGCTCCTTCTTTAGTGAACACATATTTCATATCGTTCACATAGCCTTTCAACGTATTCACACCCAGTTTAACTCCCGCCGGGAAAGACTCAAAGAAATTAAAATGGCGGGTAGTGACTTTATAATCAAGCATAGAAGTTGCTCTTACCATAAACAAAGAGTCAGTACGAACTGCAACAGTATCGCGCATCCCTTGGTGCGAATAAACCAATGAAAACTCGGCATATTCCGCTCCGTTGGTTTCAGCATCCGAACGGAAGCCTTCCAATTTTTCAGTAAATTCATTCCAGCTACCGACAGGCATATTATTAACAGCTAAAATGCTGTCCCCTTTCTGCACTCCGGCTATCGCCAACGGACCGCCGGCAATCACAGAATCCACCACATTCGGCCGCAAGATATCAAGAAACATCGGTTCTTCTTTAGCGATATCCAAAAGACTGATTTCAGGCATATAGATTTCTGTTTCCTTTCCGTCACGAAGCACAGTAACCGTACGTGCTTCAGCCACATTACGCAGCATATCCATGCCAAAACGTTCCAAAGGCTGTTCATCAGCACGAAGTAGAATATCCCCATCCCGGAAACCGATTTCCTGAGCACGTTCGTTAAACTTCATACCATAAGTCATATCCTGTAATGAGATATAAGAGTCCCCCCAATGGAATAGAATCATAGAATAAATAAAGATAGCCAACAAGAAGTTCATCAACACTCCTCCAATCATAATAAGCAAACGTTGCCATGCCGGTTTGGAACGGAACTCCCACGGCTGTGCCGGTTGCTTCATCTGTTCGGTATCCATGGACTCATCTATCATACCTGAAATTTTCACATAGCCACCCAAAGGCACCCATCCGACCCCATATTCAGTATCACTGTTCTTAGGCTTAAACTTAAACAAAGAGAACCACGGGTCAAAGAATATGTAGAACTTCTCTACTCTTACTTTAAAAAGGCGCGAAAAAAGAAAATGTCCCCCCTCATGGATAATGACCAGTAATGACAAACTCATTATCAGTTGGAGAGCACGAATCAAAAATGTTTCCATCTAGTTATTATTGTTTTATTATTTACTATTTATAATCAGTTCTTCTGCTATGCAGCGTGCCTCTGCATCGGTTGCCACATAGTCCTCATAAGAAGGTTCCTTGATATAAGCCACTCTTCCCATTGTCTTCTCAATGACATCACTCATGCCCAAGAAAGAAATATTATCTTTCAAGAATGCAGCCACCACCACTTCATTTGCCGCATTAACGATGCAAGGCATATTTCCTGCCTGATGCAAAGCTTCATACGCCAAGGCCAAATTGCGGAAACGCTTGGTATCAGGCTGCTCAAAGGTCAAGTCGGTCACTTTGGCAAAGTCCAGACGTTCAAAAAAAGACTTCACACGCTCAGGATATGAAAAGGCATACTGAATGGGCAGGCGCATATCGGGCATACCCAATTGGGCTTTCACCGCGCCGTCTTCAAACTGTACCATAGAGTGAATGACCGACTGTGGATGAACCACTACCTCTATTTGTTCCGGTCTTACCCCAAAGAGCCATTTAGCTTCAATCACTTCAAAACCTTTGTTCATCATCGAAGCTGAATCAATGGTAATTTTCGCCCCCATTTCCCAATTAGGATGCCTCAAAGCCTGTGCCTTAGTCACCTGTTGCAACTGCTCCATCGTATAAGTACGGAATGGCCCTCCGGAAGCAGTCAATATCACTTTTTCTACAGGAGTATTCATTTCCAGACACTGGAAAATGGCCGAATGCTCCGAATCGACAGGAAGAATCGGTGTCCTGTATTGATTGGCCAACGCATTTATCAATTCACCGGCCACTACCAAAGTTTCCTTATTGGCCAAAGCAATGGTCTTTCCCGCTTTAATAGCATTCATGGTAGGACGCAATCCAGCATACCCTACCATCGAGGCTAAAACGATATCAATGGGTTGCGATTCCACTATCTGGCAGAGTGCATCTGCACCGGCATATACCTTAATAGGCAAATCGCTCAATGCCTCTTTCAGTTGGAGATACTTTTCTTCATTGGCTATCACTACCGCCTCAGGCAAAAACTTACGAGCTTGTTCAATAAGCAAATCTACCCGGTTATTGGCTGTCAATGCGTATGCTTCGTATAAATCGGGATGTTCCTCTATCACCTGCAAAGCCTGCGTACCGATAGATCCCGTCGAGCCTAATATAGCTATTTGTTTTTTCATAATTTGTTAAAATACAATGTATTTCGAAGGGTTGATGGCACGCCCTTTATTCCACAATTCGAAATGAAGATGAGAACCGGTTGTTTTTTCGCCCGTATTGCCAACCAACGCAATGGCTTCACCACCTTTCACCGTATCTCCCTCTTTCTTCAGTAACGAACCGCAATGTTTATACACGGATACAAAATCTTGCCCGTGCTGTATCTGTATCACATACCCCGTCTCTGCCGTATAAGTTGAGAGAATCACTGTTCCATCCAATGTAGCAAGTATACTTTCATTAGGATTGGCAGCTATATCTACCCCATAATGTTTGTTATCGGGATCAAAGTTAGAAGACATCATACCGCGCGTGGGACGATAGAATATCAAGCCCGAAGCTGTGGGAGTATTATTGACAGCAGTCAAATTATAACGTTCCGATTCTTCATATTGCTTACGGAATTCTTCTTCCTTACGAGTACGTTCCATCAATGAATCCGAACGGATAGCCGTCAGTGAATCAATGGACTGCACTGTATCCACCTGTATCTTTCCACTAAAGATATCTTGGATATTCATAATATACAACTTTTGCCGTTCCAACATTTTCTGTAAAGAATCGGCACGCAGGGCATTGCTTACTATTTGGGCACGCACTTCACTGTTCATATATCCGGGCAGATAATTGCGCAGCGGCGTGAAAGCAATAATAATAGCGGCAACCAAAAAAATAACCGTCACGGCAGAAAGCAACCACGACAAACCGTTCAGCTTGGAAACGTGGATACCCACCACTTCCTCCAACGTATTTTCATTGGTAACAGTCAGTTTATACTTAAACTTAATATTATGCCAAAATGCTTTTCTTCTCTTTTTCTTCATTACTGCACGCACGTACCTTAATATAATATATATTATAAAAGTCCATCGGGTACATCCACCGTCAG
>ERZ779855.1827-NODE-1827-length-13125-cov-4.227544_pt1 | contig 13125 bp, 8 predicted proteins | sample MGYA00511370_ERZ779855 | MGnify/ENA primary metagenome ERZ779855 (study PRJEB29588, sample SAMEA1967319) | human gut metagenome | biome: human gut; feature: human-associated habitat; material: faeces | place: Denmark | collected 2008/2010 ...
GTAGAGCACTCGGCTGTTAACCGAGTTGTTGTAGGTTCGAGCCCTACTCGGGGAGTTTTTTCATAAGAAAATAAATATTATTCGGCTCCATGGTCAAGCGGTTAAGACATCGCCCTTTCACGGCGGTAACACGGGTTCAAATCCCGTTGGAGTCATATATGGCGCATTAGCCAAGTGGTAAGGCATGGGACTGCAACTCCCTGATCATCGGTTCAAATCCGTTAGTCGCCTCTTTCCTAAGACTCTGATTATTAATCGGAGTCTTTTGTAACTTTACTTTATAGAAAAGACCGTATGCGGCGCTTTGCTAAATGGAAATGAACTCCCAGATATGTGGACATGACAAATAGATGGTTTGGGATTTAAAAGATGTAAAAAAAATTCTTCTCTAAAATCGTCATTAAGGTCAACTTATTTAGAAAATAGTCCATGTCTGGAAGTTCCTCTTCGCTCATACGGCGAATGTCCTTGGATGTCATTCCTTCCGGGGGATTTTCGATGTATTTTTATCCTTTCTCCTCCTGGTGTCACCATACTTGCCGAACTAAATTCTTTGGTCTGTTCTAATCAGAAACTTTTGTGTTTCTTGTTTCATAAATGCTCCGCCGGGACACTTTTGGAATTATTGGAAAACAAAATGTATCTCGGGGCAACACTTGGCATTATCCAGGTTTTACATACATGGGGACAAGAATTGAATTACTATCCTTATATCCACTGTATCAATATTCTTTTAATCCCCAAAGAATTGTAAGAATAATGGTTTGTATATTTTATGAAGAAACATGGAGAAAAAGAATGTAATAACTCTTGGAATGATGACAATTATCCATATATTTAAAATACATTTTTCCATTGAATTAGGCTGTTAGTTGTAGTATAATAAAAAAAAAATATTCAATAGAGGAGGATGATGATCATGTGTTATGCAAAACGTAGAAAAACCCTTTTTGTTTTTTTTCTTGTTGCTTCTCTTGTGCTTACGACCACTTTGGGCGCAGCTCCAAATCTCTCGCAGGCAAAAAAGAAAAAGCAGGGAATTACTGTAACAAATAAGATGACCAAAGGAGTTTTGGTGATTCGAGAAAAAAAGAAATTACAGTTAAAGCTAAAGTTGCGCGGAAAAAAAGTTTCATCCAAGAAGATAAAGAAGATATTCAAATTCAGGTCTTCAAACAAAAAGATTGTGACAGTGAATAAAAAAGGAAAAATTTATGCTAAGAAAGCTGGAAATGCTAAAGTGTATATAACACAAAAGGCAAAAGGCAAGAAGAAAAAGTGTAAATTAAAAGTGAAGGTTGTGGCAAAAAAGAATAAGCCCGTGGTAACTGTGACGACGGAGTCAACACCAACGGCACAGCCATCGCCAACGGCACAGCCATCGCCAACGGCACAGCCATCGACACAGCCATCGACACAGCCATCGACACAGCCATCGACACAGCCATCGACACAGCCATCGACATCGGCACAGCCAACGGAGAAACCAACGGCGAAGCCAACGGAGAAACCAACGGCGAAGCCAACGGAGAAGCCAACGGCACAGCCAACGAAACAGCCAACGGTAGAGCCAACACCGTCCGCAAGTCAGGAACCGAAATTGGTAAGTAGCGGAGAATGCAGTAAAATGACATGCGGAGGAAGTTATGCTGGCGTTGCTGGTGATAAAGTAGTGTTGTATTCTAATGGTGACTATTGTAGCACATCTTACGAATTTGAAGGGACAAATAAAAAATACCGTATGGTGGTTAAAGGAGCATCTAGTAATTCGTCAACGGCGAGTGTTTCTGTATATATTGGCGGAAAGAAAGTTGGAACAGTTGGATTTACTGGAACTACGTTGTCGGAGCAGTCTCTTGAATTTAAAATGACAGATGTAACAGGAAAACAGGAAATAAAATTTTTACTTGAAACAGATAATGGATCGAATGATACCTATGTAAATAGTTATGAACTTTATTACATTGGTGATGTGAAACCATTGCCGGATGCTCCAATACCAGCATCAGTTGGAGCTGTGTCTACAGGAAAGTACAGAAATTTGTTTAAGGAATTAGGATATTCGGATGCAGAGATAGATAAGAAGGTCGAATCGGCCTGGCAAAAATTCTTTTATGGTACTGACGATGAACGAATCTATTATCCGGTAGGCGAAGATATGGCTTATATTTATACAGCAGATACCGATGATGTACGTTCTGAGGGAATGTCTTATGGTATGATGATTTGCGTTCAAATGGACAAGCAGGAAGAGTTTAATCGTCTGTGGAAATGGGCAAAAACTCATATGCAGCATAAAAGTGGAGAGTTTAAAGGATATTTTGCTTGGCAGATGAATACGAATGGAACCATAAAGGACAATACGCCGGCAGCAGACGGCGAGGAATATTTTGCAACATCGTTATTGTTTGCATCAGCGCGCTGGGGAAATGGTGAAGGAATTTATAACTATAACAAAGAAGCGCAGGAAATCTTGACAACGATGCTTCATCAGGCAGATGATGGTCAAGGTGTGAATATGTTTAACAAAGAACATAAAATGCCTGTATTCTGCCCAATTGGAAACGCTGCAACATATAGTGATCCATCGTATCATTTGCCGGCATTTTATGAAGTTTGGGCGAGAGAGGCAGAGCAGGACAAAGATTTCTGGAGCGAGGCAGCTGAAGCTAGTCGACAGCATTTTAAAGATGCAACAAATGAAAAAACCGGATTAGGTCCGGATTATTCCGAATATTCAGGGGCTGCTAAGAACGAAGGAAATCATGGTGATTTCCGATTTGATGCATGGCGAATTGCAGCTAATATTGCCTGCGACTATGCATGGTGGGCGCAGGATGACTGGGCAACCACGCACGCGAATAGAATCCAGTCGTTCTTCTACGACCAGGGTGTTGATAGTTATGGAAATCAGTGGTCATTAGATGGAAAGAATCTTAGTCCTGATCATTCTCCAGGATTGGTTGCTATGAATGCAACAGCGAGTCTGGCATCTAGTGATAAAAAATCATGGTCATTCCTTGAGGATTTGTGGAACATTTCTCCAACAACAGGGAAATATCGATACTATGATGGATGTCTTTATATGATGGGATTGTTACATTGTAGTGGTAAATTCCGCGCATATTTGTCAAGTAATACGCCGGTAGTAAACGACGAGAATGGCAAAATATCGACAAAAACTGCCGAATTTGATAAGAATGCAGATAAGAAAGAAGATGTGACAACAAAACTTATTTTAAATGGTGGTAGAACATTATCAGAAATTCGAAACGACAAGACAGTGTTAGTAGAAGGAAAGGACTATACCATTAGTGGTAATACAGTGTCTATTTGCAAAGAGTATCTTTCCGAACAGGCAGTAGGAGTAACGAAATTGACATTTGTCTTCGATGCGGGGAAAAATGCTGTTATGTCGATTACGATAAAGGATAGTAAGTCGCCTGATGTACCGGCAGTGTCTGGACCATTTGATAAAATAAAGGCTACAGACTGTACTGCAGATTCCAAAGATATAAAGGTTGAAGATGGAAAAGTCACCTTAAACACTACGGATTCATATATAGCGTTTGATATTGATTTTGGAAGTGAAACCGCAAAGAGTATAACTACCTATGTGAAAGAACCAAATAATAGTGGACAGTTGTTTGTACGAATTGGAAGTTTAACTTCTAGTCCGGCAAGGATCTATAATCTAGGTAATGGTTCCTGGAAAGAGATTAATAGTTCTTTGTGGCCTACGGTTACAGGAAAGACAAAAATTTATATACAGGCAAATAAACCGGGAGTTCAGATTGATTGGATACAATTCGGAAAATAAGTAAAAAATTGCGAAAGGATATCATACATGCTTAACAACCGAAAAAAAACGTTAGGTGTATTTGTTTGCAAGCTTCCAGAATATTTCCAGCGCACCCTGTGTGGTGCGCTGGCTGATGAAGCGGTGGCAAATGGATACAATTTGGTTGTTTTTTCGACTTTTGGTGAATACGATAACAATCATGATTATGTGGAGGGAGAAAGCAATTGTCTTTATATTCCAAATTATGACGAATTGGATGGGATTATTTTATGCCTTGATGTGTTTGATATTCCTGGCATGGCAGGAAAATTAATTGAGCAAGTAAAGGAAAAGGCGCATTGCCCTGTGATTAGCATTCGACAAAAAAGAGATGAGTTTATTAGTGTGCTCAGCGATGATAAAAAGGCTATTATGGCTATGGTTGATCATTTGGTAGATGAACATAACGCAAAGCGGATTTATTACTTGTCTGGTCCCTCTTACATGCATGATATACGTATGAGGGAGGACGGATTTCGCGAAAGAATGAAAAGCAGAGGTGTTGCCTTTCGTGAGGAATATATCTTTATGGGGAATTTGTGGTATAACATTGGTAAAGAAGCAGTTGATTATTTTCTTTCGCTGGATGATGAAAGACCTGATGCAATTCTATGTGCCAATGATTATATGGCAATTTCTGTATGTGAAGAACTGTGCGATCGAGGATTCCGTGTACCGGAGGATATTATTGTGACGGGATTTGATGATGTTGAGGAGGCTAGAGATATATATCCAATGTTGACAACAGTTGAAGCTTGCCCAGAAAATTTTGCGAGATGTGCTATGGAAATTATTAAAAAGGCGGAACGAGGCGAAAAACTAGAAAAGCAATATTATATTTCAACGCAAAATCAGTATCGAAATTCCTGTGGATGTAAAGAAGCGGAAGAAGCGAAACAAATTTTTCGTAAACAATTTAAAAAAAATCGGCGTTTGGTTCACATGTATAAGCAGAATATGTTTATGGTTTTTCAGATGGAAGGAATACGAGATTATCAGGGCCTTTCGGATTTAGTTGGAAAGTTTGTAGAAGGAAACACGGGTGTTTCAGACTTTTATATATGCCTAAATCCAGATGAGAAATATGAATTGGATGATTCTAGAAAAAGTCCATATGAGGATGAGATGGAAATGTTATTACATGCCTATTATGGAAAGAAAATGTCAATTGAAGTGCCGATGCCACAAAGACTTTTTAAAAGAAAAAATCTTTTGCCTGCCGACGAAGTGACGGACAGGCCTTGTGTTTTTTATATCAATCCGCTTCATTGTCGAAAGCATTGTTTTGGATATGCAATTATTTCGTTTTTTAATAATCGATTTTATGCGGCAGAAGATTTTTATCAATCTTTTGTGATAAACATTTGCACCGTGTTAGAAAATATTTATATACAAAATCAAATTGAACAGTTAAGCAACGATAAAATACGCCTTATTCGACGAGATTCGGTTACACATATGTATAATCCGTATGGGTTTCATGAAATGGCTACACAAATGCTACATGATGCGACAGTAGCAGGAATTAATTGTGTCTTTTTTTATGTAAGAATAGACAATTTACAGGAAATAACAGAAATATATGGAAAAGAAGAATCAAATGAAATCCTTCTGTGTATGAAGTCTGTTTTTGAAAAATTTGAGCAGGAAAAACATGTGTTAGGACGATTAGGAGGAAGTGATTTTTGCCTATTACTAGAGGATAAAAAGCAGGAAGAAATAGAAGTTCTTGCACAAAATTTTGTTAATGAAGTAAATGAAGTGAATATTTCATGGAATAAAGAATTTTTCATTGAAGTACGCTATGGATGGTTTGTTAAGGAAGTGGGAACTATTTCTAGTACAGACGAGTGCATTCGCAGTGCGAAAATGAAAATGAAAGTTGGTGCACAAATGCAGACGAGTGCTGCAAAATATGCTTTTGAGGCAATGAAGGAAATCAGACAGAATTATCAAAAAGAAATTTCTGTTACATACATGGCAGAACAAATTGGTATATCGCGTACGCACTTGTCCCATTGCTTTAAATTGATATATCAGAAGTCAATACAAGATTATATTACTTCTTATCGAATGGAAAAGGCGCAGGAACTTCTGATTCATACTCAGAAAAAGATTAAAGAGATTGCTTTTTTGGTTGGCTATAAAGATGAGTTGTACTTTTCGAAAGTATTTGCCCGTCTGTATGGTATGTCTCCTAGTAAATTTCGTAAAACAATGTTGACATGAAAAAATATGGGTAAATTGGAGATGGATAGAAAAATCCAGTAGTAAGTGTTCAGAAAGCCTGTAGAGAGTTGCTGGATGGTGTGAGACAACGACGAATGGACAGTGAATGGGCTCTAGATGGTATCGAGTGATATCGCAGCAGGATTATCAAGGATCTTGTCTCTTTCCTCGCAGGAGGAAGGGGCAAGATCCTTTTTAGTGCGCCTGGTGGCGCACGTCACTAATGGGTGAAAAGCCCTAATCCGCCCTAGTAGTGGGAAGGATATACCAAGACCAAGCGTGTCTGTGAACTCCTTTGATATTACCTATTACCTTCTACCCTATTACAATGGGTAAAAAAAAGACTGTTGCCGAAGCAACAGCCTTTTTAGCGTTCTCATTACTTACAATTAAGCAACTTTGATTACACATTTCTGAACTGTGATAGAATCTCCTTCTTTGTATGGAGAAGTATCTTTCATGTTCGGGATGTACATCATGATTGGGTAGTGAGCACCTGTATCTTTGTCTGTGTCACCATTTACAGCATTCTTAGGAATTGTAAATGTGAAGTTAAAGGTGTAAGATTTACCTTTCTTCATAGCTTTTGTGACAAACTTGCAGTGCTTATGTGTTTTGTCTTTCTTAACTTTAGCGCTCAGTTTCTTAGCAGAAACATGAAGAGCCCATGGGTAAGCACCCGTGTCTCCACCTGAAGTATAGTTGAAGCAAACACCCATCTCAGGAAGTGTACGTTTACCGGAGTTCTTTACTTTCAAAGAAATTTTCAGTTTGCGTCCACGGTAGTCAGGAGAGATGTAAGTTTTCTCGCCCCAGAATGTTGCGTCACAAAGCCAGATACGGAATGAGTTATATTTGAACTCAGAGTAATCAGCTTTGTATGGTGGATGGTTATCCGGGTTAGTAGATTTAGCGAAGTTGTAAATTACTGTACCCTTCTTTGCGTTTTTTACAGATACTTTACATGTCTGTTTCTTTCCGCCTACAGTTGCAGTGATTGTTGCGGTACCTTTTTTGATACCAAGAACTTTGATGGACTTGCCTTTTGTTTTCTGGCAGTGAGCAATGTTATCATTGCTGGATGACCATGTTGCACTTCCACTTGCAGTCAATTTTACTTCCTTACCCTGCATAACAGAAGCTTTTTTCTTCATTGCTGCGCTAGCTGTATCATCACTTGCTACTGCAGCGGTGGTAACAGCCATAGTTGCAACTAAAGCTACAGCTACAACCTTTTTTGAAATTTTAGCGAACATTTCAAATTCCTCCTTTTTTAATATTAAAATGTTTTTTGATTTTTGTGCTAAATAGACAAAAATCAATCGCTTTGCGTAGATATATTATATCATTTTAATAGTTTAAAATCAAGAGGAAATGAAAATAATTACAGTACTATTTTTTGCCAAAAACATGACGTTTTTTTGCCTTATTTGCAGTTATTTGCGTGGCTGCAATTTCCTGCCTTGCTTTCTGGTAACTGCGAATGGTTTCATCCAGTTCACGAAAACGTTTTTCATCTGACTCTTCTTTTTCGCGAAACAGATAATCCAATTCTTTGTTGACCTGCACCGATACAGTATCAGCAATATCCGATGTAAGACTGTCAGAATTTTCCCTTATAGCATCGGAGACAATATGGGAAAGAATGGTTTTAAACTGTATCATTTTGTCATTTGGGGAAATTTCCGACTCGGAAACCGGGTAGGGAATTACCTGGCCGGATGATTTTGGTGAGAGTTTGTGTTCAATGTCTTTTAAGGAAAAACCGTCTTTCTTCATATTAATAATCTGCTCTAATTGTTTCATTTCTTTTTCTGAATAAACGCGGTGCCCCATTTCGTTTCGCGGGATATTCAAGTGAAGTTCCTCTTCCCAAAAGCGCAGAACGTGAGAGCCTACGTGAAGTTTTTTTGCCGCTTCCGAAATGGTATATTGTTTTGCTTCCATGTAGATAACCTCCTGTTTTATTTTTTTTTATTATAGCATGGGAAAAATGTCGATTGATTGGACATGCATTAAATGTAAAAAAACAGTGTGACACAGGACGACAAAAAACAAGAAGAATCGGAGCCAAAGCCCCGATTCGACAGAGAAAATGGAATTTATTCGTCGTGATATTCCAAATTTGCAAATTTTGTGTACTGGTTCAACCACTTAAGTTCGACGGTACAGGTTGGACCATTACGCTGCTTACCAATAATAATCTCGGTGATTCCCTTTTTGGTAGAAGCGTCTTTTGTGTAATATTCATCGCGATACAAAAACATAACAACGTCGGCATCCTGCTCAATCGCTCCCGATTCACGCAAATCAGAAAGAATTGGTCGTTTGTCCTCACGTTCTTCTACTTTACGGCTGAGCTGGGAAAGCGCAATTACCGGGCAGTCCAGTTCACGTGCCAGAGATTTTAAGGAACGTGAAATATCCGAAATTTCCTGCTGGCGGGAAATGTTTTTTGAACCGCTGTTACCGGACATGAGCTGAAGGTAATCGATAATGATTAAACCGAGGCCTTTTTCCATTTTTAGTTTACGGCATTTACTTCGTAAATCATTGATGGAAATGCTGCCGGTATCATCGATATAAAGCGTTGATTCACCGAGGATAATAGAACTCTCGGTAATCTTTGCCCATTCATCATCTTCCAGTTCACCGATTCGGATTCTTTGGGAATCTACTTTTGAGTTCATGGCAACCAAACGCTTGGCAAGCTGCACTTTGCTCATTTCCAGACTGAAAATAGCAGTTGGAATATGATTAATCATAGCAACATTTTCGGCAATGTTCAGAGCAAAAGCAGTTTTTCCCATGGATGGGCGGGCAGCAATCAAAATTAAATCGGATGGCTGCAAGCCGGCTGTTCGATAATCCAAATCAATAAAGCCGGTCGAAATTCCGGTTACATCACTGTTGTTCTGAGCAGCTTTTTGAATACTCTCAAGTGTTTCCAGGGCAACCTCTTTAATTGGTGTAAAATTTTCAGAGGAGGCACGTCCCTGAACGAGTTCAAAAACTTTGCGTTCCGTATCATCCATCAGCTCAGCAACATTAGCGGAATCCTGATAGCATCGGTTGGCAATGTCCTCCGTTGTTCGAATCAGCGAGCGCAGTTGTGATTTCTGTTCAACAATATCTGCATAGTAGCGGACATTGGCTGATGTAGGAACGGCGGAAATGATATTACTGAGAAACTCAACACTGCAAATGTCATCGGAAGCGTTTTTCTCATGAAGTTTATCCACAAGAGTAACTAAGTCTGCCGGACGTCCTTCATGAAACAATTCCACAATAGCGGAAAACAAAATGCGGTACCTGGCATTGTAAAAATCATCTTCATTTAGTTTTTCAGAAGCGAGAACTACCGCATCCTGGTCAAGAAGCATTGAACCGATAACTGCTTCTTCTGCCTCTCCATTATGCGGCATAACTCGTTTGATTACAGTTTCATCCATGATTATTTTCCTTTAACGATTACTTTAAGTTCGGCTGTTACTTTTGGGTGCAGACGGATTGGCACATGGTAGGTTCCAATGTTTTTGATTGGCTCCTTTAACTGCATTTTTTTCTTGTCTAAATCATAGGAAAGTTGTTCTTTGGCAGCGGTAGCAATTTCTTTGGTGGATACCGAACCAAAAACGCGTCCGTCCTGACCTGCTTTAATGGCAACTTCAACGGATTTTGTCTCCAGCTCTTTGGCGAATTCCTGCGCTTTCTCCAAGTTTTCTGCAGCAACCTTTTCGTCATTTTGTTTCTGAAGTTTTAAATCATTTAAATTTTTTGAGGTTGCTTCTACGCCAAGATTTTTTTTCAAAATAAAATTTTTGGCATAGCCATCTTTTACGGTTACAACTTCACCCTTTTTTCCAACGGATTTCACATCCTCGAGTAAAATTACTTTCATTATATGTCACCTTCTTCTTTCATTTTAGTTAAAATTTGTTTGATTTGTTCAGCGCCTTCTTCCAGTGTACAGTTCTCAAGTTGGGCACCGGCACTGGTAATGTGGCCGCCCCCACCCATTTTTTCCATGACAACCTGAACATTTAATTCATCAATGGAGCGAGCACTGATATAAACTTTACCTTCATAGGCGGTTAATACAAAAGTAGCGCGGATGCCTTTGATATCAAGAAGATCATCGGCAATTTTTGCACCAACAATGGTTGGCGATTCACAGTTATCCGCATTACAAGGAGAAATAGCAAAACAATCCATAAAAATTTCTGTATTTTGTATTGCTTCAGCTCGAATTTTGTATTCTTCAATGTCGGAACGGAACATTTTGCGAATGCGAATAATATCTGCTCCGGAACGACGTAGGAATGCAACTGCTTCAAAGGTGCGGACACCCGGTTTATTCATAAAGTTATTCGTGTCAACCATAATACCGGAATAAAGTGCATCGGCTTCTACGGCTTTTACACGGATTTCCTCACCGGCATACTGTAAAATTTCTGCTACCATCTCACTGGCTGAGGAAGCAAACGGCTCAACATAGGAGAGAGTAGGGTTTTCAAAGGATTCACCGGTCTGTCTGTGATGGTCGATAACCACTAGAGAGGAAACTATCGGAATCAAATCCGGTGCATCGGTGTAGGACGGACGGTTAACATCAACGACCACAAGTAAAACTCCGTTTCCATTTCCGATAAATTCCTTCGCATTCTCACTTGTAACAAAAGTGCCATCCGGATAATCTTTGTTGTTCTCAAATAATTTCAAAAGCGGTGCCAGTGAAGAAGTTACCTGATTTACAATGATTTTCGCTGGTTTTTCCAGAGACTGTGCAATTCGGTAAATACCAATAGCACTGCCAATTGCATCGACATCCGGCAGACGGTGTCCCATAATGACTACTTTATCAGCATTAATAATGGAATCACGCAGTGCCTGTGCCTTTACGCGGGCTTTAACGCGTGTATTTTTTTCCTGCTGAATACTTTTTCCACCATAATAGAGTAAATTGTCTTTTGTCTTAATGACAACCTGATCACCACCGCGGGCAAGTGCCAAATCAATAGCACTGCGGGCATATTCCTGACGTTTGCGGTAGGTGTTTGCCTGAATTCCGATTCCCATACTAATGGTAATGGAAGTATCATTTCCCACATTAATCGAGCGGATATCATCAAGCAGCGAGAATTTGTCTGCCTGCAATTTTGACAGATATTTATGCTGGAAGAGGAAAATGTATTTATCCTTTTCAATTTTACGCGTAATCGCATCAATGCTTAACATGTATTTATTGATTTTTCGATCAACCATCGCAGCCAATAAGGAGCGGCGTACATCGTCAACATTTGCAAGGGATTCATCGTAATTATCGATGTAGAGCAAGCCAACATTGACACGCTGGTCGTAGTTTTCACGGATATAGTGCACAATTTCGGTTTCATCATAAATGTAAATGACATACAAAGCGTCACCGATTCCCACCTGGCCGGCGTTTTTATGGAGGGCATCCGGTGCCTTTTCCAGAGAAACCAATTGCGTAATTGCCTTAAAGTAAGTTTCTTCCACGTGAAAATGAAGTTCTGTTGTCTCATAATTTTCCTCAGGAAGATATTCTTTGGTGAGAGCCGGAATGGCATCGTTTATATGGTAGTTTTTTGATAATTTGTCGGAGAACTGTTTGCGGAAATTCTTGTTATCCCACACACAGACTCCGTTTGTGTCCAAAATACAAATCGGAATGTCCAATTCCGTGGCAAGTTTATTAACCGTGACGTGAAATCGCATCGAGTAATCGACTAAGTTGCGTAGTACAGCACCTCGTTTGAAAAAGTATAAGACACTGGCAATGATTAAGTAAAATAAAACGTAAATACTCATAATAATGCCGGCACGCAGGTTGGTTATATAAATATGAACATTCATTGCGATTAATAAAAGCCCTAATAAGAGCGGCCATCGCAAATAAGATTTCAAAGTCCCTTTAATTCGATTCTGACTCAACTTTTTACCTCCTCCCAGGAAATGTTCTCAAATTTCATCATATCAAGAATATTATTATATCACGGATTGTAAATGTTGACAAACCCTATTTGATAGATGTATTATGAGGGTAAAATAGAGAACAAAAGATTGAGTAAAGGAGGATACCATGTACTGTAAAAAGTGCGGAACAGAATTAAGGGAAAATGATACATTCTGCTATTATTGCGGAAATCGAATTGGATGGATGCAGCGGATGCTGTCTAGTAAGGCATTTATAGGAAGTGTGATTGCGGTTTTTGTTGTTATCATTGCAGCAGTACTTACCTATCTTATATGGACAGGAAAAATTACGATGCCGTCGTTTGATAAGGGTCAGACGACAGAGCAGAATAAGATTGTGGATTCAGGAAAATCCGGAAAGGATTCAGATAATCCGGCAGCAAAGGCAACAGCTACGCCGGCACCGACTGCTACGCCGTACGCGTTTACTCCATCGGATGTAACGAAGACGATGAAGAAAGAGATGAAACCTTTGACAGAACGGCTGAAACCATTTTTGGCATACAGCGCATCGTTTTATGCAAATGGTTCCCATAGATTTAAATTTGACACGACCTTTGTGACGACGATGGCAATTTTTAATTTGGAACATTCGGATAAGACACTGCGGTATGGTGATTCAATGTCCAAAGTGAAGAAGGAAGCTAAGAAAGAAATTAAAAAGATTTTTGGCAGCAATTACAAATACAAATTTGCGTATACGGGAACTTATCCGGGCTATGTGTACCGTCCGACCGGAAATACAATTGTGTTTAATTCCATGCGGATTCCGGGAAAAGATTATCAGATGAAAGTGAAAAAGATTACGGAGTATGAAGAGGGGAAATACCGTCTTACGGTGGAAGCATATCTGACGAATGCGGGCAGTAGTGTCAAAGGAGTATCGCTAAAATACAAAGTGTATTTGGAAAAAGACGACAGCTCCGAATTTGGGTTTGTTGTCAGCAAAATTAAATTATAAGAAAAGCACATGAAAAAAGAACTGATTCTGCGGAATCAGTTCTTCAGACTGTAGACAAAGTCCACGACAAATGTCGTGGATTTTTCTCGTATTAAAG
>ERZ779855.1833-NODE-1833-length-13076-cov-4.997235_pt1 | contig 13076 bp, 8 predicted proteins | sample MGYA00511370_ERZ779855 | MGnify/ENA primary metagenome ERZ779855 (study PRJEB29588, sample SAMEA1967319) | human gut metagenome | biome: human gut; feature: human-associated habitat; material: faeces | place: Denmark | collected 2008/2010 ...
GCTACGAATTTCAGCATGGGGCGAGGACCACAAGCATAGACCATATCTACACCGCCGCCGGAAAGCTGCTCTTTCAGCGGTTCTGTCACCAGGGCGTGTCTGCCGGCAGTGCCGTCATCAGTACAGAGAATGGTCTCTGCACCAGATGCGTGGAATGCGTCCTGCAATGTGACAATGTTTGCCGAACGGAAACCGCAGATCGCTGTGGCACGTGCGCCGTATATCTGCGCCAGGGACAGCATAGGCGGATTACCGATGCCGCCGCCGACAACGACAACGTGTTTTGCATCCGGCAAAATGGTGAATCCATGGCCGAGCGGTCCCAGAATGTCCAGATTTTCGCCCACACGCACATTGGCAAGGGCATCTGTGCCGCTGCCCTTCACTTCAAACACAATGGTCAGCGTTCCGGCGCTCTTGTTGATCTCACAGATAGAGATGGGACGGCGCAGGGTACAGCCTGTGGGAAGCAGATGCACAAACTGTCCCGGCTCTGCCTTCTGTGCGATAGAACGGCACTGCAATACCATACGATAAATATTCTTTGCAAGCGCCTGTTTTTCAAGCACCGGCGCAAGCATCTGTTCATATGCCATGAGTTTTTCTCCTTTCAAGCAAAAATGGCGGGCGGGAAACCTCCCCGTCCGCCACGGTTTGCGTGATTTTCAAATTATATTCCGCTGTCAGATCTTGGTGATGTCTACCATTTCTACATCATCAATGCTGCGGCCGGATTCCAGCACGTTTGCCAGAGCCTTTGCCGTGTCGATCGCTGTCAGACAGCAGATCGAACGCTCTACCGACTTACGGCGCATCTTTACGCTGTCTCTTGCCGGGAGACGACCCTTTGCAGAGGTAGAGATCATATAGTGGATCTTACCGCTTTCCAGCAGTGTGATGGTATTCGGCTCGCCGTCAGAGATCTTCTTGACCAGGTTAGTGGCGATCATGTTGTGATTCAGCACAGCCGCTGTACCGCTTGTACCGTACAGTTCAAAGCCCATGCGAGCCAGCTTGTCTGCAATCTCAATGATTTCCTGCTTATCGCTGTCACGGACAGAGATCAGCACGCCGCCTTCCTTTTTCAGGTCATAGCCGGCTGCGATCAAACCCTTGAGCAGTGCATCTTCCAGGTTGGTTGCAATGCCCAGGCACTCACCTGTGGACTTCATTTCCGGTCCGAGCATGGTGTCTACGTCCTGGAGCTTTTCAAAGCTGAATACCGGAACCTTGACTGCAACATACTTCCCCTTCGGATACAGACCGGACTTGTAGCCCAGACTCTGGAGTGTTTCTCCCAGCATGATCTTGGTTGCGATATCAACCATAGGAATGCCGGTAACCTTACTGATATACGGTACAGTACGGGAAGAACGAGGGTTTACTTCGATTACGTATACCTCATTGTTGTATACCACGTACTGAATGTTAATCAGACCAACAGCGTGGAGTTCCTTCGCCAGCAGACCAGTATAGCGAACGATGGTATCTGTGATCTTTTCGCTGAGGTTCTGTGCCGGATAGATGGAAATGGAGTCACCGGAGTGGACACCGGCACGCTCTACGTGTTCCATGATACCCGGAATGAGAAAGTCCTTGCCGTCGCAAATGGCATCAACTTCCACCTCAGTACCCATCATATATTTGTCGATCAGCACCGGATTTTCGATCATATGGCTGGTGATGATTGCCATATATTCTTCGATATCCTTATCCGAATGCGCAATAATCATATTCTGACCGCCCAGAACGTAAGACGGACGCATCAGAACCGGATAGCCCAGGTCGTTGGCAGCCTTGAGTGCCTCTTCGGTTGTCATGACAGTCTCGCCGGCAGGACGAGGAATGCCGCATCTGCCCAGCAGCTCATCGAAACGCTCTCTGTCTTCGGCAGCGTCGATATCATCTGCGGAAGTACCCAGAATATTGACACCCATATCTGCCAGGTAGCGTGTCAGCTTGATGGCAGTCTGTCCGCCGAACTGTACCACTACGCCGTACGGCTTTTCGGTGTTGATGATATTGGCAACGTCTTCCTTGGTCAGCGGATCGAAGTACAGACGGTCGCCGGTATCGAAGTCTGTGGAAACGGTCTCCGGGTTGTTGTTGCAGATGATTGCCTCACAGCCCATCTCTTTCAGTGTCCATACACAGTGTACCGAACAGTAGTCGAACTCGATACCCTGTCCGATACGGATCGGACCGGAACCGAATACGATAATCTTTTTCTTGTCGCTGTGCTGACGTTCGATGAACTCTTCTGCTTCGTTTTCGTCGTCATAGGTAGAATAGAAGTACGGTGTCTCTGCCTTGAACTCGCCTGCGCAGGTATCAACCATCTTATAAACGGCATGGCGGTGCATCGGGCATTTCTGACCGGAAATACGCTCAATGGTTGCATCCAGATAGCCGTACTGCTTTGCCAGCAGGTACAGATCTTCGGTCAGCGGCTTGGCAGCCATTTCCCGTTCCAGTTCGATCAGATTCATCAGCTTGTTTAGGAACCAGCAGTCTACCATAGTCAGCTCGTGCAGTTCTTCCACGGTCTTGCCACGTTTCATTGCCTCATACAGCTGGAATGCACGCTCATCGTCTACGACCTGGAGACGCTCCATAATTTCATCCAGAGACATCTTCTCATACTTTTTCATATTCATGGAGTCTACGCCCAGTTCTGTGGAACGGACAGCCTTCATGATCGCCTCTTCAAAGCTGGTGCCGATCGCCATAACTTCACCGGTAGCCTTCATCTGTGTACCCAGTGTACGCTTTGCATAGACGAACTTATCGAACGCCCACTTCGGGTACTTGACAACCACATAGTCCAGCGCCGGTTCAAAGCAGGCATAGGTCTTTCCGGTAACCTGGTTTACGATCTCGTCCAGTGTATAGCCGATGGCGATTCTTGCAGCCACCTTTGCAATCGGGTAACCGGTTGCCTTGGATGCCAGTGCGGAAGAACGGGACACACGAGGGTTAACCTCGATAACGCAATACTCAAAGCTGTCTGGATGAAGTGCATACTGTACATTACATCCACCTGTGATACCAAGCTCATCTATAATGTTAAGTGCAGATGTTCTAAGCATCTGATATTCCTTATCTGAAAGTGTCTGTGAAGGAGCAACTACAATACTATCACCTGTATGTACACCAACTGGGTCAATATTTTCCATATTACATATAGTTATGCATGTTCCGTTGCTGTCACGCATTACTTCGTATTCGATTTCCTTCCAGCCAGATATACATCTTTCAACAAGAACTTCACCAACTCTTGAAAGTCTTAAACCATTCTCAAGAATCTCTCTTAATTCTTCTACGTTATGGGCGATACCACCGCCGCTTCCACCAAGTGTGTAAGCAGGACGAAGAACAACCGGATAACCAATCTTAGCTGCAAATGCTTCACCAGATGGAACATCATTAACAACTAATGAAGGTGCACAAGGTTCACCTATCTTTTCCATAGTTTCCTTGAACATAAGTCTGTCTTCTGCCTTCTTAATTGTAAGTGCAGTTGTACCTATAAGCTGTACATTATTCTCTTCAAGGAAACCTGTCTCTGCTATCTCCATAGCAAGGTTAAGACCAGCCTGTCCACCAAGTGTAGGTAAGATGCTGTCTGGCTTTTCCTTTAATATAATCTGCTTTAATGCTTCTACAGTAAGAGGTTCGATATATACTTCATCAGCAATATCCTTATCTGTCATGATAGTCGCTGGGTTAGAGTTAACGAGGCATACTTCTATTCCCTCTTCCTTAAGAGAACGGCAAGCCTGTGTACCTGCATAGTCAAATTCTGCTGCCTGTCCGATTACGATTGGACCTGAACCGATTACTAAAACCTTCTTTATATTAGGATTCTTTGGCATTGTCTTAGTCCTCCTTCTTCATCATATCCATAAATCTGTCAAAAAGATACGCTGTATCCTGTGGTCCTGCACAAGCTTCCGGATGGAACTGTACAGTAAATATATTCTTACCCTTATAAGATAGACCTTCATTAGTCTTATCATTAACATTTTCAAATGCTGGTTCTGCAACCTCTGGATTAAGTGTTGCTTCATCTACAACATAACCATGATTCTGTGTTGATATATATACCTTTCCAGTAGCAAGATCCTTAACTGGGTGGTTAGCACCTCTGTGTCCATACTTTAATCTGTGTGTATCAGCACCTGTCGCAAGAGACATAAGCTGATGTCCAAGACATATGGCAAATATAGGCACATTGCTTGCATAAAGCTTCTTTATCTCTTCTATTATCTCTACACATTCCTTAGGATCTCCAGGACCATTTGATAACATAATACCATCTGGATTAGAAGCTAAGATTTCCTCTGCCTTAGTATACGCTGGATATACTGTAACCTCACAGCCTCTGTCATTAAGAGACTTAGCAATATTCTTCTTAGCACCAAAGTCCATAAGTGCAACTCTTGGTCCATCTCCGTTAAGTACATACTTTTCCTTGCATGTAACCTTTCTTACAACTCCCGCAACCTTGTATTCCTTAATCTTAGGAAGTACTTCATCAAGATTATAGTTTTCGTTAGTTGTAATCATTCCGTTCATAGTACCCTTTTCTCTTAATATCTTAGTAAGGGCTCTTGTATCTATTCCACAGATACCTGGTATATCATTATCTAAAAGGAACTTCTGTATAGGAGCTTCATTTCTGAAGTTACTTGGCATCCTTGATAATTCTCTCACAATAAATCCATCTGGCCATGCTTTTTCAGACTCCATATCTTTATAGCAGACGCCATAGTTGCCAATCAGAGGATATGTCATTGTAACTGCCTGTCCTGCATATGAAGGATCAGTTAACACCTCCAGATATCCTGTCATCGAAGTATTAAAAACTATTTCGCTAATGACTTCGCGAGTGGAACCAATACTTGTTCCCTTAAATACTGTTCCATCTTCAAGTATTAAAAATGCTTTCATGAATGCCACCTATTCCCTTTCGTATATTAAATTGATTATAGTGCGCAAACCACAACTGTTAATAGTCTTTATATAGTTTCAATTGACTTTTGCGCAAAAAAAAAGACACAAAAATGTCTTTTTTTCTTAAACTCCATAAATATTATCATATAATGAATAATAATTCAAGCAAAAAGTCAATTATGCTTATTATTATTCTGCGTAATCTCAAGCTGGCTTACGAACACCCATGTATCACCTTTATCAGATGACTGATACTTAGCCGCCGTCTTGCCATCATTATAAGTTCCATTAGAACCCTGTGTAAGATATACAGTTATAATACCTTTACCATCAACTGTAGGAACTAACGCTTCCTTGTATACATCATTCCATCTTAACTCATCATCAGCTACCGTGCTTGAAGCCGTTGATGACTTGGCTGTACTGTCAAGCTCCTGTTCTGGAAGTGTCACTTTAGAAAATGTCTTGCCGCCATCTTTAGTCATATAAAGATTGCCGTCCATTCCTTCTGCATAATTGTAGCAGAAAAATCCAACATTTTCGTCCACATACATAACACCTTTTAATATATAATTAGCAGGACCGCTTCCAACTGTTGTCCACGTCTCGCCACCATTAGCTGTCTGGTATATCCTGTAAGACTCCTTTTCATTATCAGTCCTGGCATAACCACATACAATAACACCCTTATTCTCATCAAAGAAATCAACATAGTAATCTTCTGCGTTATATATATTATCAAGTTCACAGCTGGTCCAGTTAACACCTTTATCATCAGAATATATAAGAGTTACCGGTACTTTCTTAGAACTTCCCATCCTGCCGCCAAATAAAAATGCAGTCTTTGATGTAGTTATAAGATAACTTCCATCCTTCAACGTGCTTGTACTTCCGCTTTCATACATAAGATTTTCAACATCTACTGGAACAGTTGCATAATGCTCACCATCATCATAAGTTACACTCAATATATCATCTCTTATAACATATCTTGCAAGCAGGTCTGTAGAAGCATTGGTCTTGTTCTCGCTATCTGCTGCCAGGGCTGCCTTCTCATTGTACTGTGCTATTCCGTATTCTTCCGGACTTAATGCTGATGTAACATACACCGTAGCAGTGTTGTCAGTATGTGCATCAATATAGTAAGATACAACCCACTCACATTTCAATCTGTCATCATCAGTAACTCCGTCCCACGAAAGAAAATAATCAGAAGCAGCATTTTTAAGAATTACCGAAAAACTTATTAACGCTGTATGTTCATCTTCATTCAATACATTAATATCATCTATTGTCATCCTCTTAACTGACTTATTATACGGAAGATACTCATTCATATACTGATTAACATACTCATTAAGCCACGTCCTGGCCACTGTTTCTGTCTTAACCTGTGATACATCAGGCATCGTATTTATGACATTAGAATCATCATATGTAGCTGCCCTTGTCTGATACTGCTCATCAATAACATCCCCGTAAGCATCTATATCCACCGTGAAAGTATACCTTGACTTAATATCAAGATTACTTTCCTTGCTTCTGTAATAATACGAACGTATGAATACAGCTATAACAAAAGCACAAAGAATCCCTATACATACCCTTAATGTAATCAATCTTAACTTTTCTCTGTTCTTTTTCTTCATATTCGTTCTCCATCATCCTAATCAGCTCTCGTGTTTTAAATGCATAGCCTCTCTGACAATCTTTCTGTAATACTTATACCACCATAAGAAATACATTGCACCAGCTCCTGCAAGGAAAAATACCAGCACCACAAAAGGATGTACTGCATAGAGCCAGTTATGGGAAAGTCGTCTTACAAAAAATGGCACACCATACGCAAGTAAAACACATACCGCCATAACAGTTCCATTAAACACACTTCTATTCTCATATACCCATATAAAATGATCAAAAGACATAATCGCAAACATCTCACCTATAGGTCTTACGCATATCGTAAGCATACAGAGCATAAGCGAATGAAACCACGAAACGCCGAATATATTAAGAATAATAAAATAAAATATGAATTCAGTAACCATCTTATAAAGAAGCTTTCCTAAAAAATTCATATATGGACTTATTGACATAACTCTTATCATAAGGTAATCCCTGTCACCTATAGTAAATAATATGTTGTTAGAAAGACTTCCGCATATAACCGAAAGCATAACAAACATATATATAATTGTAAGCTCCTGATTGGCCTTAATCAATGGACACTCAAGACCTATAAGCACATATGGTATATATATAAGAATAAATACATATGCAAACTTCTTTATAAATTCCCATAAAACCATAAATAACTGTGCCATAATTCCAACAAATAATCTCGCCTTGGAATTCTCTGCAAATGTATTCTCTTTAACACATCTGCCTATAAGTGGTGCATTACTTATATATCTTATACCTGCATTAGTACCCTCATAAAACCTTAAAATCTTCTCAGCAAACAGCTTCCTAAATAATCTCATTGTCTGTCTCCCCTAATATATCTAAAACTGCCTTCCTTATCTCTGGAATTTCCATAGTCTTTTTATCTATGTGATTAAATTCTCCGTTATTTAAGACTAGCGTATCCTCACTTATCCTCTTGGAAATCTCTAGAAGTCCTGTTGAGATAAGTATTATCCTGCCTTCTTTTATTGTATTAATAACTTCGATAAACTTATTAATGTATTCTTCACTGCAATAATCAAGTGGCTCATCAAAAAGCACAACATAAGGTCTTATTACAAGAATACAGGCAAGCTGTAAAAGCTTCTTCTCCTCAAATGTATAATCCGCTATAAGCTCATCTCTCTTGGCAACACTGAACCCAATTCTATCAAATATATCCTCTGGCTCAGGGTCGTCTCTCTCCATATCACAAAGCATACTTATAAACTCATAACCTGTTATGTATACAGGAAGAACACTCTGCTTTGCCGCATAAAAATATTTACACTTATCAATTGTAACTATGCTTCCGTCATCAACAGATATATCTCCACATATACACTCAAATAATGTTGTTCTTCCAGCTCCCGGTCCACCAAGTATAGGATATATCTGTCCCTCCTCAAATGTAAAGGATATATCTGTAAGAACTTCATTCTTCTTATAGCTCTTTTTTATATGGCTTAATTTAAGCATATTTTTCTCCAATTCATATCATATAATTAAGTGACAGCCGTTAATATATCCGGACATCTACAACATAATTGTATACCAATCCATCACTTACTTTACAAACATTTTCTAACTATTATAATAATTTTTTATTAAATATTAAATCACAACAAAATATTATATTAAAAATCTATAACTTTGTAAACACATAATCAAATTGCTATTGCTTTTGATTAGAAACAATGCTAACATTTTAATATTATTTATTATAGCGGTTATCTGCTGGAAATGAAGGTTATGATGAAAACATTTAAAAAAATATGGTGGCGTCTGCTTTTTGCACTTTACGCTTTTATATATCTTCCCTGGTTCTTTTATCTTGAGCATAAAATAACTATGGATTATCCCGGAATTCACATATTAAACGGAACAATCGACAGCTATATACCTTTCCTTGAGATATTTATAATCCCTTATCTTTTATGGTTTGTCTATATAGCTGCTTCATGCATATATATGGTTCTGAAAGCAGACAATAAAGAATTTATAAGATTTGCTCTTTCACTTATTATCGGTATGTCGGTATCTATGTTTATATGTATGATATACCCTAATGGTCTAACATTAAGACCTGATAACATCCCTGATAATATATTTGGAAAGCTTGTTGCTGTACTCTATGCTACCGATACGACAACCAACGTATTTCCAAGCATACATGTATATAATTCAATTGCCGTCCACACTGCCCTTTCAAAGTGTAAGGCACTTAAAGAGCACAAATATATTGTCAATGCTTCACTTATATTATGTATACTTATATGCCTGTCAACAATATTCTTAAAACAACACTCTGTATATGATGTTATCGGAGGTATCGTTCTTATGGCATTTATGTATTTTATGCTTTACATTCTGCCAGAAAGAAATACAGAAGCAAAGTGCGAAGCTGAAAGCCAGCAGCAGTCTATAACAGATTAACAATAATATTATTATAACCTGCCCGATAAAAGTCTTTACATAAGATTGACTTTTATCGGGCAGATGTTATACTATCAATCATAAGATATTAACTGGGGAGCAGAAGGCTTTTGCCTGGCTGAGAGGGAATCCGGTTCCGACCCATATACCTGATGTGGATAATGCCACCGTAGGAAGATTATTATTCTCTAGTCATTTTAATCAAATATATGATGTTAAATTAAATGCAGATATTATAATTTTATGTTACGTTCTATTTTTTAATCTGTATAAATATTCATCTTCCTAATTCTTCCAGTCAGTTCCCTAATTAATACATTACACGAAAGCACCAATACTTATTATGAATTTTTATTTTGTATTATGTGTGGAAATGGAGGATACTTATGGAATACACAACACAGATGGATGCCGCCAGAAAAGGCATTATCACTAAAGAAATGGAATGTGTTGCAGCTAAAGAACACATGGATATTAATGAACTTGTAAAACTCGTAGCCTGTGGACAGGTTATTATACCAGCTAACAAAAATCACAAATGCCTTGACCCTAACGGAATAGGCTCTATGCTTCGTACTAAAATTAATGTCAATCTTGGTACTTCAAGAGACTGTGTTGACCTTGATATGGAACTTGATAAGGTAAATAATGCAGTAAAAATGGGTGCTGAGGCCATAATGGATTTAAGTTCATTTGGGGACACACAGAAGTTCAGAAGAAAGCTCACTACTGAATGTCCAGCAATCATCGGTACTGTTCCAATATATGATGCCGTTGTATATTATCACAAGGCTCTTAAGGAAATTACTGCTAAGGAATGGCTTGATATTGTAAGAATGCACGCTGAAGATGGTGTCGACTTTATGACTATCCATTGTGGAATTAACAAAGCTACAGCTAAGAAATTCAGAGCCGACAAACGTCTTATGAACATTGTATCAAGAGGCGGTTCAATCATCTATGCGTGGATGGAAATGACAGGCAATGAAAATCCATTTTTTGAATACTATGACGAAGTACTTGATATATGCCGTGAATATGACGTTACTATGAGTCTTGGTGATGCCTGCAGGCCTGGCTGTATTATGGATGCCTCTGATATATCACAGATTGAGGAGCTTGTTACTCTAGGTGAACTTACAAGACGTGCGTGGGAAAAGGACGTTCAGGTTATGATTGAAGGACCTGGACATATGCCAATCAACCAGATTCAGGCTAATATGGAAATCCAAAAAACCATATGCAAAGGTGCTCCTTTCTATGTACTTGGACCTCTTGTTACAGATATTGCACCTGGCTATGACCATATAACTTCTGCTATCGGTGGTGCTATCGCTGCTACATATGGTGCTTCTTTCCTCTGCTATGTAACTCCTGCCGAACATCTTCGTCTTCCTGACTTAAATGATGTTAAAGAAGGAATTATTGCAGCAAGAATTGCAGCTCACGCTGCTGATATTGCAAAAGGTGTTCCCGGTGCAATCGACTGGGATTTAAAGATGGATAAAGCAAGACGTGTACTTGATTGGGATGCACAGTTTGATGCTGCCATAGACCCAGAAAAAGCAAGACGCTACAGACAGGAAGCCAAGCCAGAAAAAGAAGATACCTGCTCTATGTGCGGTAATTTCTGTGCCGTTAAGAATATGAATAAAATTATGGACGGTGAAATCGTTAGTATATTTGATGAATAATACACCAAAAAGCCAGCCGGATATTATTCCGGCTGGCTTTTTATATACTGTTAAATATTAAAGATGAAGAACTCTTTCCTTAATCTCCTGTGTACGTCCCTGATTCCAGAACTGTGTTCCAATATAACCGCAGGTTCTTCTTGCAACATTCATCTTATCCTGATTACGGTTACCGCAATTAGGACATTCCCATATAAGCTTTCCATCATCATCAGTTATAATCTGTATCTGTCCTGTATAGCCGCATACCTGACAATAATCGCTTTTTGTATTAAGCTCTGCATACATAATATTGTCATATATGAACTGCATAACAGAAAGAACTGCTGGTATATTATCATTCATATCTGGAACTTCTACATAGCTTATTGCACCACCTGGTGAAAGCTCCTGGAACTGAGCCTCGAACTTCAGCTTGTCAAATGCGTTGATATTCTCTGTTACATGAACATGGTAACTATTAGTTATATAATTCTTATCCGTAACACCTTTTATCTTGCCAAATCTTTTCTGAAGATTCTTAGCAAACTTATAAGTTGTTGATTCAAGCGGTGTTCCGTAAAGACTGAAATCTATATTAGTCTCCTTGGCCCAGCGGTTGCAGGTATCTCTTAAATACGTCATAAGCTTTAATGCAAATTCTGTACCATTAGGATCTGTATGTGTAACACCCTTCATATAGTAAGTACATTCACACAGACCAGCATACCCTAAAGAAATAGTAGAATATCCACCATAAAGAAGCTTATCAATAGTTTCGCCCTTCTTAAGTCTTGCAAGTGCACCATTCTGCCAGAGAATTGGTGCAACATCTGATGGAGTACCTTTTAATCTATAATGTCTGCACATAAGTGCTCTCTTACAAAGCTCAAGTCTTTCATCAAGAATTTTCCAGAATTTATCCATATCCTTACCTGATGAACAGGCTACATCTACAAGGTTAAGCGTAACTACACCCTGATTAAAACGTCCATAATATTTAGGCTTATTATCATTCTCCGGGTCATTATAAGGTGTCAGGAAAGAACGACAACCCATACATGGGAAGCAATGTCCTTCTCCAAACTTATCAACCTTAAGCTTCTTCATAATCTTTTCTGATATATAATCTGGAACCATTCTCTTAGCTGTACATTTAGCGGCAAGCTGTGTAAGGTTCCAATACTTTGAATCTTCTCTTATATTATCTTCCTCTAGCACATATATAAGCTTAGGAAACGCTGGTGTAATCCATACACCCTTTTCGTTCTTAACACCCTGTATTCTCTGCTTAAGAACTTCCTCTATTACAAGGGCAAGGTCTTCTCTTGTCTGTCCTTCCGGAACCTCATCAAGATACATAAATACAGTAACAAATGGAGCCTGTCCATTAGTTGTCATAAGTGTTATTACCTGATACTGAATCATCTGTACACCACGTTTAATTTCATCTCTTACTCTTAATTCTGCAACTTCCTTAATCTTATCTTCTCCTGCATCAATTCCAGTTGCCTTGAATTCCTCTGCAACCTGCTTAATGAACTTTTCCCTGCTTATCTGGACAAATGGAGCAAGGTGTGCTAATGAAATGCTCTGTCCGCCATACTGTGAGCTGGCAATCTGTGCAATAGCCTGTGTAGCTATATTACAGGCTGTAGAAAAGCTGTGTGGCTTCTCAATCATTGTTTCACTTATAACCGTTCCGTTCTGGAGCATATCTTCAAGGTTCACAAGACAGCAGTTGTGCATATGCTGTGCGAAATAATCTGCATCGTGAAAATGTATAAGTCCCTGCTCGTGTGCATCTACAATATCTGCTGGAAGAAGAAATCTTTTAGTAATATCCTTGCTGACCTCTCCTGCCATATAATCTCTCTGTACGCTGTTGACTGCCGGGTTCTTGTTCGAGTTCTCCTGCTTTACATCCTCGTTGTTGTACTCAATCAGTGACAGAATACGATTGTCTGTTGTATTCGCCTTACGTACGAGGGATCTCTTATAACGATATCTTACATACTTACGTGCAAGTTCAAAAGCTCCGGTAGCCATAATCTGATTCTCTACCATATCCTGGATCTCTTCTACGGATACTGCACGATTCAACTTGTTACACTTGAATTCCACATATTCTGCGATATCTTCAATCTGGCTGTCTGTCAGCGTACGCTCCCCATTATCCTTATCCGCTTTCGTCACAGCAACCACGATTTTCTGTATATCAAATGTCTCTTCCGACCCATTTCGCTTGATAATTTTCATTGATCAGTCTCCTCACTTTTTCTTATTCTTGCACGATATCTTGTGTTTTATCCGTTTCTATCGTGCTGTCTGATACTTATTCTA
>ERZ779855.1843-NODE-1843-length-13004-cov-3.516256_pt1 | contig 13004 bp, 9 predicted proteins | sample MGYA00511370_ERZ779855 | MGnify/ENA primary metagenome ERZ779855 (study PRJEB29588, sample SAMEA1967319) | human gut metagenome | biome: human gut; feature: human-associated habitat; material: faeces | place: Denmark | collected 2008/2010 ...
GCCGCCGGCTGGCTGCTGCCCGACGGGCATAACATCCACCGCCGTTATCCGGAAGTGGCCATCCTCATCCCCGACACCATGGGACGCGCCTGCGGAGGACTCTGCGCATCTTGTCAGCGTATGTACGACTTTCAAAGCAAACGGCTCAACTTTGAGTTTGACACCCTGCGTCCCAAGGAGACATGGGAAAAGAAGCTGCGCCGGCTGATGGCCTATTTTGAGGAAGACACGCAACTGCGGGACATTCTCATCACCGGCGGTGACGCACTGATGAGCCAAAACAAGACATTACGCAACATATTGGAGGCTGTATATAAAATGGCGGTACGCAAAAGGAATGCCAACCTCAAACGTCCTGAAGGAGAAAAGTATGCAGAATTGCAACGTGTCCGTCTCGGTTCCCGCCTGCCGGTCTATCTGCCCATGCGCATCAATGAAGAGCTGATGGATATTCTGAAAGAATTCAAAACCAAAGCGTCCGCCATAGGCATCAAGCAATTCTTGATACAGACTCATTTCCAGACACCTCTGGAAGTAACCCCCGAAGCCAAAGAAGCCATCCGCAAGATTCTGGCTGCCGGATGGACCATTACCAATCAATTGGTGTACAATGTGGCAGCATCACGCCGGGGACATACGGCCAAGTTGCGCAAAGTATTGAATGAACTGGGAGTTATCTGCTACTATACATTCTCCGTCAAAGGATTTGAAGAAAATCATGCTGTCTTCACTCCCAACAGCCGTTCGTTGCAGGAACAGCACGAAGAGAAAATCTTGGGAAAGCTTAACAAGGAAGATGAGACTGAGTTTCTGACCCTGCTGAGAAGTAACAATGACCGGGCAACAGCCGTCAAAAAGTTCTGCACGGAGAAAAACATACCTTTCGTAGCAACAGACCGGAGTGTGCTCAATCTGCCCGGAATAGGCAAAAGCATGACTTTTGTGATGGTAGGCATTACACCGGACGGCAAACGTATTCTGGAATTTGACCATGACCATACACGTAAACACAGTCCCATTATTCATCAAATGGAAAAGGTTTTCATCAAAGAAAACAAATCCATCTACCAATATATGTTGCAACTTCGGGAAATGGGTGAAAATCCGGAAGAATATAACAGCATATGGAATTACACGGAAGGGGAAACTGAACCGCGCTTCCCTCTGTACAATTACCCGGATGCAGGTTTCAAGATAACCGAGACATACAGCAATCTGGGTATGGAACAAGAGTAATCCATGACTGCTGCCGGCAAATAACAAACGGAAGATGCCAAAACATTGATCACAGATTGCATCAGAAACGTTTTGGCATCCCCGTCTTTTCCTGCCCAAGTATCAACCGGACAGTCCTTCTTCTAGTTCGTAATCTTCACTCCTATGAAATAAGTCCGTGGCTGTGTGGGACCATAGAAATAACCGGAATCACGGAAACCTCCCTTATCCAAATCTTTTTGAAAAGCATTGAACAGATTCTGAACACCGCCATTCAACTGTAATTTGATATGATCATTCAGTACGAAAGTATAGTTCAGTTTCAGATTTAAATCAAAAAAATCGGGAGTATGCACCAACTCGTCTTTTCGGATATAACTGTATTCATAATTTTCGGGTATCACACTAAAGTCAGGAGCCAAATGAGGAACATGCATACGCCCCGTATATACACCCGACACCGACATATCAAAGTTCTTGAAGGGAGCACTGGTCAAAGTAAAATAACCATAATAATCGGGAGTACGTGGCATGAACTTGGTCGGCTTCACATTTTCGTCCTCACTCCAATTCTCGTATTTGGTATAACGGCTGCGCTGAACCGTAAAGCCCACTTGCAAAGCCACATCCCGTCCGTGAGCAAGTTTTCCGTCCAGGTTGACACCATATACACGGGCTCCATTACCATTACGACGCTCTTTAACGGTGTTCCCCTGTTCATCCTGTCCTATCTTTTCCAGCACAAACACATCGTCGAGCCCTGTATAGAAAGCTTCCAGCAAAAGGTTAGTCTGCCAATGCCCGATATTGGCCGTCCAATCCACAGAGCCGCTGAAGCTATTGGAATGTTCGGGCTTTAATCCATCCGCCAACTTTATCAGTACGCCTTCGCCTCCCACTGCGGTCACATGCAAATCTTCATCGTATGCCTGCGGAGCACGAAAACCGGTAGACCAGGTCAAACGAGCCTGAAACTTATCCGTCGGCTTATATAAAAGATTCACACGCGGACTGAAAATAGGATTGTCAATCAGGTTATGACTGTCCACACGGAAGCCTGCCAACAGAATAAAGCGGTTCATCTTCCATTCGTTCTGCACAAATCCGCCGGCAATACGCACGTCTTGTTTCATATCGCGGTGATAGCCCAACATGATGTCGTGCAAAGAGTTGTTTTGATATTCCATACCGGCGGTAAAGGTGGCCGGTGAGAAGAGAACTTTCTCAAAGTTACCGACATACATACCTCCGACAACCCAAGTCAGGTCTTTTGTCTTGCCGTATGCATCGGGATTCTGCTGTGCACCATAATAACTGTTACGGTCAGTATGCTGAACAGACGAGTAGAAGGACAGTTTATGTTTGTACTCCTTCCAGAAAATATCGTAACTCAGACCTCCGCTGTTAATCACATGCTTGGTCTGTTCTGTGATATCCGTTTCAAAAGGCTCCAAATCAAATTTGTTTCCTCCCCGGCGAAATTCATTCGTCGTGTGATATTCCAAACTGATTCTGCTGAACTGAGTAGGACGGTAATAAGTACGCAAGCCAAAGGTATTCATATTCAGCTTCCCCAATTCGGAGAATCCGTCTCCATCCGCATCATAGGGGTTGCGGTTGCGATATGACTGATAAAGGGCAATGCCGTAGGTGTTATCTTTAGATACTAACGAAGCATTGGCCCCATATATTGTTCCCACACTTTGCCATTCATGTTCGACAGAGTGGAAGATACCTGGAATGAATTGCTTACCGGATCTTTCGTGATGATATTGATAGTGCCGCCCACAGCATTCGCACCAAACAAGGCAGAACCTCCCCCGCGCACCACTTCTACACGGTCAATCATATTCACCGGAATCTGCTCCAGCCCATACACACCCGACAATGCACTCACCACCGGACGACTATTAATCAGAATTTGAGAGTAAGGTCCTTCCAGTCCGTTGATACGCACTTGGGGGAAGCCGCAGTTCTGACAGTTGTTTTCCACACGAAGTCCCGACTGGTAATTCAGTGACTTGGCCAAGTCCGTAGAGTTAACGGTTTCAAAAAGTTTGGAGTTCATCACATTTACCACCACAGGCGCCACACGGCGACTCACCTCATTCCGATTGGCAGAAACCACCACCTCATCGGTCAAAATACTGTCATCATTCATCAGAAAATGAATATCCACCGTAAAATCATTGCTCACGGTTACTTTCTTCTCCTGAGTCTCGTAGCCCAACAATTGCACACGCAGCGTATATTTTCCTGCCGGGAGTTTTCTTAAAAACAAACTCTCCATTCTCGTCCGACACAGTTCCCTGCCCTGTTTCTACAATCAAAATAGTGGCATAAGGCAAACTCGCTTCCGTTCCTTTCTCTATTATGTGGCCGGAAATTACATTACCAACTTTCACAGGATTTACATCTTCAGCATGTACAGTCATACCCGCACCCATCACCATGAGTACGAGCAATAAAATATATTGTTTCATTATCAAGTTATCTTATTGTTAAATTATAAATAAAAGGATTCCATAAGCTCCCTATATCGCTTATTAAAAAACTTCAGGAGCTTTTCAAAAAACTTCAGGAACTTTTCAAAAAAGACCTTGACCTTTTTAGAAAACTTCAAGTTCTTTCAGACGAAAGACTTCGAACTTTCTGAAAAAGGCAATTGTCTTTTTCATACCAAATTTTAATATTTCAACAATAAGCAGGAGGGGCACGCAGGTGAACGCAATGCGTGTGAGGCGCAACAGCGCGGAAAGTATTCGTATTCAGCCCCAAGACATACAGCAAAGGACATTCCACAGTCACATTGCTTACCCCTGCCTCCGGTTCCGGCGTTTGATAGGAGCCTATGTGGGCGATGGTAATCACCTGTCCCGCAGTATGTGTATGGTGGTCGTCCGACGAAGGGTGAGAGTGTACAATCATCACACCGTTAATGATATGTACGTGAGTAAACATAGTAATGCTTACCTGGTACGTCAGAAACAGTGCCAGCAAAAACAACGGAGCCAATATGTACCTTCTCTTACTCAATTTCTCGGATGAAAAAATAATTGTTCTTCTATTTTATATTCCTGCAAAATCACTCTTTATCTTCTCCGAAGAGCAACTTGTAATCTCTTTTTGCCGCCGGAACAGTCCATTCTTCAGGGATGAATTTCCACTGATGCATGGCATGCGGATGCAAGCTCTTTTGCTGTTCGATATACTGCATCAGATAGTAGCGCAAATCTTTATCCGTTGCAAAAACAATGCGCTCAGACAAGTCCTCTTTTGCAATTCCGGCTCCTATGGTAAGTAAATCACCGCCACCATTACCACGATAAGAATTTAAAGCCACCTTATACCTCTTGTCCATATCGAACGGAGTACCGTCTGCCATGCTCAGGATATTTATCTTCTCGCCCCGGGGCTTTGTCACATCTACCGTATAATTAATGCCGGCAGCAGAATCAAAGTTGAAACTGTAATACTCAAAGTTAGCACGCTTACCCTCTTCTATCGGTTGCTTAAACAGCAACAAATGGTCATCAGCGCTTTTCATTTGATTGGTCCACATGGCATACGACATCTCCAAAAATCCTTTAATTTCTTTGCCGCTCAGTTCCATCACGTAGAGCATATTCTCATACTTATACAGATTGAACATATCACTCACCATAATTTCCCCTTCGGGAATTTCAGCCTTAAAAGAGAGTGGAGCACATAAAGAAATATCCGCTCCCGATATATCCAACTGCAATTTATGAATCAAATCTATAAACGGTGAAGAGCCGAAGTAGGCATCTTTGGTAGAAATCGTTCTGGAAATCGTTCCTATTTTCTGCGATACAAAATCATTAACAGCCTTATATTGCGGAGCGAAATGTGCCATAAACTCTTGACTGACCGGATACTTGTTCATATCCTCCAGCTTTCCATCAACCGATTTAGACACCACCTTCCCGTTCTTCAATTTCACTTTCAGTGTCACGTCAGATACCACATTCGCATTGCTTGCCGGATCTATTATCAGTACGCTATCTCCTTTTATATCAGCCACCTTTGTACAAGCACGGGCATGGTCATGCCCTATCAACACGATATCAAAGCCGGGCACTTTTTGAGCAATGTCCATAGAAGGATCTTCCACCACACTGCCAAGTACGTTGCCTGATTTTCCGGCATGAAACAAACCAATCAGCACATCAGGATTTTCTTTCTTCCGAATGATATCCACCCAACGGGCGGCAGATGCCTGCATATCCTCAAAATGAAGACCGCTCCACAGTTTCTCGGGCAGCCAAGAAGGAATGGCCGGAGTAATCATGCCCAGAATGGCAATCTTCACACCATCACGATTGATGATTTCGTAAGGCTTCAGATAAGGCTTACCTGTGGCATTGTCCACAATGTTGGCTCCCAATACGGGAAACTTACATTGCTTTATCCAACGGTCATAAACAGCATGTCCGGTTTCAACATCATGGTTTCCCATATTGCCCACTGCATACCCCATGAAGTTTTGTATCTCGGCTACCACATGAGTAGAAACCGTGTCTATGAAATTGTAATAATAAGCAGTGGGTTGTCCCTGAAGGATATCACCGTTATCTACCAAAATACAATTGTCTCCATATAACTTGCGCTGCTCCTTGACATAAGAATAAACACGCGCCAGACTCCCGTTCCACTCCTTTCTCTCTATAAAATTATAAGGAAAAAAATTACCGTGTACGTCACTCGTCTCTATTATTTTTATCTCTACCTCTTTCACATTATCAGCCGCCGTCAGCTTCATTCCGGCCCATAACAAAGCCGCCAAACATATTAAATATTTCATATTACATCTATTATTTTTCATTCAACGGATGAGTGAACACAAATCGTGCTCCTTCCTTATAGTTCTTATCTACCCAGATTTTACCACCCAAATTCTCCACAATCAGCTTGCAGATAGAGAGGCCCAAACCTGTACCCTGAGAATACTCATTCAACTTTTCAAACCGCTCAAAAACCCTTTCGCTTTTACCGGCAGGGATGCCACATCCGGTATCTGTCACCGAGAACTCCAGACAGTTATCCTCTTTGTTTACCTTTATTGCCAGACGGATAAAACCGGAAGGTGTGAACTTACCGGCATTTGAAAGAAGATTAATCAACACCTGTTTCAACCGTTGCGCATCCGTCTTTAATATCAACGAAGACACCGGAGTTTGAAATTGATATATTGCCTGAGTACGACGAGCATATTCCGCTGTACTCAATGCCGTTTGGCACAGCTCTACCACATCACACTCCTCTTCCACAAACTTAATACGCCCCGATTCCATGCGAGAGATATCAAGAATATCATTAATCAGATGAAGCAATAAATCGGAGTTTTTCTGAATAATATCACAATACTGTGCTTTCTCTTCACTCGTGGCGTCATCGCCGACCAATACACTGGAAAAGCCGACAATGGCATTCAGCGGTGTGCGTATCTCATGACTCATATTAGCCAGAAATGCTGTTTTCAATCTGTTCGCCTCTTCTGCTTTCTCCTTGGCAACCAACAGTTCCTCACCGGATTTTTCCAAGTTATCCTTCAAATGATTGATGCGGACAATATAATATACGGCTATCAGAAAACAAGCTATCAGGAACATGAATGCTGCAACAACTCCAATCACCCAATATTTATATTGCTCATAAAATCCGGGAGTTTTATTAACCAACTCAGCACCTTTAGGCAAATTAATAGAATCCAATCCAAATTGATGCATCCGTTTCACATCAAACACATAATTGCCGGGAACAGGCACAACTCCAGTCTCGTTACCGGTCTCACCGTCCAGAAAATTATATGTGGCATCGGCTATTTCTTTTCCCACCTTATGATAAACCGGAGTATAACCTCCCAACGCCCAATGCCCCAAACCGACAGATGCAATAGTAAAAACCGGCAACGTAGGATTAGCATCGCGCAACATATACGTTGTGTTGCCCATCACATAATTCTCCGTACAGTCTATGCGCCATGTACCCACAAGCACACAAACATCATTCGGCAAATGGCGTATTCTCTCACTGACCTCCAGAAAACTACTGTTCCGGCCATCAAGCAACATCAGCTCCAGCTCGGGATATTTTTTCATCTCCTTCTTTACAAAGGCCTGCATGGAAAGACCACCATACGTGTTATCCGAGATAAATGCAACTTTCTTCATATTCGGATAAAAACGACGCATCAGTTCAATATTCTTGTCCACATTATACTGATAGACATAGCCTGAAACTATATTATAATCAGGAAAATCTTTAAAGATATCTTTGCTATCGGGCGACCATTTCACCAAATCCACACTGTCTTCGGGCAGGACAACGGTATTCGCACTCACCATTCCGCACATGGCAGGAGTTTTCTTGGCTATCTCCGAATTTTGAGAGATGAAAGATGCCCACGCCTCCTGACCCAATAATATAATCAGCGAAGGTGCCGCAGTACGTTCATATTTTTCAAGGATAGAAGCCATACGTTCTTTCCACAGGTGTGCCTCGGACAGGTTCTTGCAATTCATGCTTTCTATCGTAATGAGACGCTTTCCTCCCCGCAGTTTATACTCGTCCATAAAAGCAGACAAGTTGTCAGAAATACTACGTGTTTCGGGATTATAGGAAGTGATAATCAGAATCGCGCCGCCTGTAGTCACTTCAGCTTTTAACGGACGTGGAAATCCAACCGTAATCAGCATGACTAACAGTAGAAATCGGTATATCATTATCACTTTTTTCATTCTCTTTCAGAATAAATCTAAAAAATACAGGTGCAAAGATAATAAAATAAATTATAGCACAACTAATTGGCATGTATTTTGTTTCCTTCATTACAGACGAAATTTAACTAAAAACAATATGGCTTACATCGATTATTACAAAGCATTGGGAGTGGACAAAAGTGCCACCCAAGATGATATCAAAAAGGCTTTCCGAAAGTTAGCCCGCAAATATCATCCTGACCTAAATCCTAACGACCCTTCGGCCAAAGATAAATTTCAGGAGATAAATGAGGCTAACGAAGTTTTGAGTGACCCGGAAAAGCGAAAGAAATACGACGAATACGGCGAGCACTGGAAACATGCCGATGAATTTGAAAAACAAAAGCAACAATACGGAGCCGGAGGATTTGGAGGCAGGACCGGCGGATTCGGTTCTTCCGGTAACGGCTCGTACTGGTATTCTTCCAACGGTGAAGAAGGTTTCGGAGATGCCGGAGGATTCGGCGGTAATGCCGGAGGATTCTCTGATTTCTTCGAAGAGTTGTTCGGACATCGTGGAGCGGGAGCCGGCAGCAGACGAGGTGCCGGATTCCGGGGGCAGGATTATAATGCCGAACTGCAACTGTCACTGCGTGAGGCTGCCGTGACACATAAGCAGGTACTTAATGTGAATGGCAAGAATATCCGTATCACTGTTCCTGCCGGTATTGCCAACGGACAAACCATCAAGTTGCGTGGTCACGGTGCACCGGGAGTTAACGGGGGACCTGACGGTGACCTGTATATTACCTTTATCATACCGGACGACCCTGTGTTCAAGCGCTTAGGCAATGACCTTTATGTCACTGCTCCACTCAATCTTTACACGGCTGTGCTGGGCGGTGAAGAAACCGTAGACACGCTGGACGGTAAAGTAAAGCTAAAAGTAAAACCCGAAACCCAAAACGGCACCAAAGTCCGCCTGAAGGGAAAAGGGTTCCCGGTTTATAAAGAAGAAGGGAAGTTTGGCGACCTGATTGTGACTTATAACATCACCATCCCCACCAACCTGACTGAACATCAGAAAGAGTTGTTCCGCCAACTGAAGAATAGTATCAACTAAAAAAGAAAAGGATTATGCAGACCGATTTAATAATTATCAATGATTATTGCGACCGTTGCCACGTAGACCCTTCGTTTATTGTGGAACTGGAAGAAGACGGATTAATCAACGTTCAAGTGATTGGCGAGGAACGCTATATCCCGGTGTCGCAACTGGCGGAACTGGAGCGTTATACACATTTATACTACGACCTGTCCATCAATGTAGCAGGCATAGACGCCATCCACCACATGCTGGAACGGATAGAATCCTTGCAGCACCAAGTCCGTTCGCTAAAAAGCGAACTGCAATTCTACCGTTGACAGAAACAGCCGTTCAATCGTCAACCGTAGGGAGTCGACTGCCATTTTACCGGTAGGGATCAGGTTTGTCCGCCTAAAAACTGTTTACTTTGTGCATTTACTCCCAAAGTCGTGACCATTGGGGGTGTAAATGTGTCAAAACGTGGATAACCCTGCCCCTACAGCTGACGATGGGATGGCCCGGTTTAGTTTTGACACACTACCAACAAAAAAAACGCCTTTTCGGACAGCTTCTTCTTTTTATTCTGCGGAAGTAGGGATTTCTGCTTAGTAAATATTACCTTTGCACTCCGATAGAAAACAATAAACATGGAATTATTCAGCAAAATGATAGCCACGGCACTGGGCGTTGCCGTACACCAAGTAAATAACACATTATCATTGTTGGCCGGAGGCGCCACCATCCCATTTATCAGCCGATACCGTAAAGAAGCCACAGGAGGGCTGGACGAAGTACAGATCGGTGAGATAAAAGACCGCAACGATAAACTTTGCGAATTATCCAAACGCAAAGAAACCATTTTATCTACTATTGACACACAAGGCAAACTGACCGGAGAGTTGCGTACCCGCATAGAATCCTGCTGGGACTCCACCGAACTGGAGGATATATATCTCCCCTATAAGCCCAAACGGAAAACACGCGCCGAAGCAGCCAGACAAAAAGGACTGGAACCGCTTGCCACCCTCTTAATGCTGCAACGTGAAAATCATCTGGAAAACCGTCTCGGCTCTTTCGTCAAAGGAGAAGTGAAAGACGAAGAAGATGCACTGAAAGGCGCTCGTGACATCATAGCCGAACAAGTAAGTGAAGACGAACGTGCCCGTAACCAACTGCGCAATCAGTTTTCGCGTCAGGCTGTCATCACTTCCAAAGTAATAAAAGGAAAAGAAGAGGAAGCCGTCAAATACCGTGACTACTTCGACTTCAGCGAACCGCTGAAACGATGCACTTCACACCGCTTGCTCGCCATCCGCCGGGGAGAATCGGAAGGTCTGCTGAAAGTGACCATCAGCCCTGACGACAATGAATGTAATGAACGGCTCGAACGGATGTATGTACGCAGTAATAACGAATGTGGACATCAGGTTGCAGAAGCTGTCCGTGATGCCTACAAGCGCCTGTTGAAACCGTCCATAGAAACGGAATTCGCCACGCTCAGCAAAGAGAAAGCCGATACAGAAGCCATCCGGGTATTTGCCGAAAATCTGAGGCAACTATTGCTCGCTCCTCCCCTGGGACAAAAACGGGTAATGGGAATAGACCCCGGATATCGCACGGGCTGCAAGGTGGTGTGTCTTGATGCACAAGGTATCCTGCTCCACAACGAAACGATTTATCCCCATCCTCCCAAAAGCGAATATCAGCTTGCCGGACGAAAAATCACCAAACTGGTGGAACAATATGCCATAGAAGCCATTGCCATCGGTAACGGAACCGCCAGTCGGGAGACCGAACAATTTGTCACCTCACAAAGCTATAACCGTGAATTACAAGTTTTTGTAGTGAGTGAGGATGGAGCATCCATCTATTCGGCTTCCAAGACAGCGCGTGACGAGTTTCCCGATTATGACGTGACCGTGCGCGGTGCTGTTTCCATCGGACGCCGTCTGATGGACCCACTGGCCGAGCTGGTCAAAATTGATGCAAAATCCATCGGAGTAGGTCAGTATCAGCATGATGTAGACCAAACTCTTTTAAAGAAATCGCTGGACCAAACCGTAGAAAGCTGTGTGAATCTGGTCGGTGTCAATCTGAATACCGCCAGCCGGCATTTACTGACCTACATTTCAGGTCTCGGTCCCACACTTGCCCAAAATATTGTGGATTACCGTACGGCAAACGGTCCTTTTCATTCCCGGAAAGAGTTGATGAAAGTTCCCCGCATGGGAGCAAAGGCATTCGAACAATGCGCCGGTTTCCTTCGCATCCCACAATCAAAGAATCCGTTGGACAATTCGGCTGTTCATCCCGAAAGTTATCCGGTGGTGGAACATATTGCGAAAGACCTTGATTGTACGGTAGACGACTTGATAAAGAATAAAGAGTTGCGTACCAAAATTGATATTAAAAAGTATGTCTCCGATACAGTCGGACTGCCTACACTAACGGATATCATGCAAGAACTCGACAAGCCGGGGCGTGATCCCCGCCAGCAAATCCAAGTATTTGAATTTGACAAGAATGTGCGTACCATCGACGATTTGAAAGAAGGTATGATACTGCCGGGCATTATAAACAATATCACCAACTTCGGTTGTTTTGTCGACATAGGTATCAAAGAGAACGGCTTGGTACATGTATCCCGGCTATGCAGGGAATTTGTGAGCGACCCGAGCACCGTAGTCAGGATACATCAGCATGTTCAAGTAAAAGTAATGACTATCGACAAAGAAAGAAAGAGAATACAATTAACGATGATTTTAGACTGACAATAAAACAAGATAATGGAACAAGAAAATTGTAATTGGTTTGTTTTTTATAAAGACCAAATTCTAATCTTACAAACAGAAAACGGATATCATGTGCCTTGCTGTACAGAACCTCCCGTAGCAGTTCCTATCGGCAGCACCATTCACACAATAGGAGAGATGAACGGACTTCCCTGCAAAACCTATTCTCTGCACACCCCCATTCCGGGTTCCGAAAGTCCGGCAAGACAGATGATGGGACTTCGGGCTTCTTTTGATTTTCTGCCGTTGCAAGAATACCAAATGGGCGGCAAGGCTTTTCAGATATTAAATTGGGACCAAAACAGCCGTTACTGCCCGGCATGCGGTGTTCCCACCCATCAAATCTCTCCCATTGCCAAGAAATGTCCGCAATGCCGACAAGAGTTCTACCCCCGTATCTCTCCGGCCATCATCGTGCGCATACAAAAAGGAGACAGTATCCTGCTAGTGCATGCCCGTAACTTTCGCGGCACATTCAACGGACTTGTCGCCGGTTTTCTGGAGCCCGGAGAGACATTGGAAGAGTGCGTACACCGCGAAGTGGCGGAAGAAACCGGACTGCACATCAAGAATCTGAAATATTTCGGCAGCCAACCGTGGCCTTATCCCAGCGGCATCATGATAGGATTCACCGCTGACTATGAAAGCGGTGAGATCAAACTGCAAGCGGAAGAATTAAATGCCGGAGCTTTTTATACTAAAGATAACCTGCCTGAAATTCCGGGAAAACTCAGTCTGGCAAGAAAACTGATAGATGACTGGTTGGGTGAAAATAGTCAAACGGATTTAGGATAATTACAATTAGTATTTGTTATCTTTGCATCATGGAATGGTTAAATAGTCTATTTTTCGAGCATACTCCTTTACAAGCGGTAGTCATCCTGTCGATAATTACTGCCGTAGGTCTCGGCTTGGGTAAGATTCATGTATTCGGAATCTCACTGGGAGTGACTTTTGTCTTTTTTGCCGGTATTCTGGCAGGACATTTAGGGTTCTCCATTGATTCCAATATGTTGAATTATGCCGAAAGCTTCGGTCTGGTGCTCTTCGTTTATGAATTAGGATTACAGGTAGGTCCGGGCTTTTTCAGCTCTTTCAGGAAAGGAGGAGTTAAACTCAACATGCTCGGTATGGGAGTGGTCTTAATAGGTACGGTGATGACTGTAATATTAAGCAAACTCACTACAA
>ERZ779855.1845-NODE-1845-length-13002-cov-2.760948_pt1 | contig 13002 bp, 4 predicted proteins | sample MGYA00511370_ERZ779855 | MGnify/ENA primary metagenome ERZ779855 (study PRJEB29588, sample SAMEA1967319) | human gut metagenome | biome: human gut; feature: human-associated habitat; material: faeces | place: Denmark | collected 2008/2010 ...
CAAGGAACTCCCGGCCGGGAGCGAAGAACACTCGGATTACAAACCTGCGGACGCAAAGGATGCCAATATAAAGCACCAACTGAGCGGCATGTACCAGAATTGGTTTCTGGACTACGCCTCATACGTTATATTGGAACGTGCCGTACCCCATATCATGGATGGTCTGAAACCCGTACAGCGGCGTATCCTCCACTCCATGCGCCGCATGGAAGACGGGCGCTACAACAAGGTGGCGAACATCGTAGGACATACCATGCAGTTCCATCCGCACGGTGATGCTTCTATCGGCGATGCTCTGGTACAACTGGGACAAAAGGACTTGCTCGTGGATTGCCAGGGAAACTGGGGTAACATTCTGACGGGTGACAGCGCCGCTGCCCCCCGTTATATCGAAGCACGTCTCTCCAAGTTCGCACTGGACGTGGTATTCAACCCCAAGACCACCGAATGGAAACTCTCTTATGACGGGCGAAACAAAGAACCGGTTACACTACCGGTAAAATTCCCACTGCTGCTTGCACAAGGTGTGGAAGGTATTGCCGTAGGCCTGTCATCCAAAATATTACCACATAACTTCAATGAGCTGTGCGATGCTTCCATCAGCTATCTGCACAACGAAGAATTCAAGCTGTACCCCGACTTCCAGACGGGAGGCAGTATCGATGTATCCAAATACAACGACGGTGAACGTGGCGGTGCGATACGCGTGCGCTCCAAAATAGAAAAGATAGACAACAAGACACTTGCCATTAAGGAAATTCCTTACGGGAAAACGGTGGCCAGTGTATGCGACTCCATCGTAAAGGCCAGCGAAAAAGGAAAAATCAAGATACGTAAGGTAGAGGACCTAACATCCGGCAGTGTGGAAATATTAGTGCATCTAGCCCCGGGTGTATCATCCGACAAGACCATCGATGCCCTCTATGCCTTCACCGACTGTGAAGTGAGCATCTCTCCCAACTGCTGTGTCATCGACGACCAAAAGCCCCACTTCCTCACCGTGAGTGATGTATTGCGCAAATCAGTCGACAACACATTGGCACTGCTACGCCAGGAACTGGAAATCCGTAAGGGAGAGATACTGGAAAGCCTGCATTTCGCTTCACTCGAAAAGATATTCATTGAAGAACGTATTTACAAGGATAAGGAGTTTGAACAAGCCAAAAACATGGATGCCGCCTGCGAACATATCGATGAGCGCCTGACTCCCTACTACCCGACTTTTATCCGCGAAGTGACCAAGGAAGACATCCTCCGGCTGATGGAGATAAAGATGGCACGTATCCTCAAATTCAACTCCGACAAGGCAGAGGAACTGATAGCACGCATGCGAAAGGACATAGAGGAGATAGACTGCCATCTGGCAAACATCGTGGAATATACCGTCGACTGGTTCCGTATGTTGAAGGACAAGTACGGCAAAGCCTTCCCCCGCCGCACGGAACTGCGTAACTTCGACACCATCGAAGCAACCAAAGTCATCGAAGCCAACGAAAAGCTGTACATCAACCGCGAAGAGGGTTTCATCGGAACTGGATTGAAGAAAGACGAATTCATAGGCAACTGCTCGCCCATAGATGACGTGATTATCTTCTTCCGCGATGGAAAATATATCATCACACCGGTGGCCGACAAGAAGTTCGTGGGCAAGAATATACTTTATGCCAACATTTTTAAGAAGAACGACAAACGTACCATCTACAATGTCTGCTACCGTGACGGCAAGGAGGGGACAAGCTATATCAAGCGTTTTGCCGTCACTTCCGTGGTGCGTGACCGCGAATACGATGTGACGCAAGGTACTCCCGACTCCCGTATCACCTACTTCACCGCCAATCCCAATGGAGAAGCTGAAATCATCAAGGTAACCCTGAAACCCAATCCCCGTGTACGCCGTATTATCTTCGAGGAGGATTTCAGCAACATCAATATCAAGGGACGGCAGGCCATGGGAAATATACTCACGAAACTCCCCGTACACAAGATAGCCTTGAAACAACGTGGAGGCTCCACGCTGGGTGGACGGAAAGTCTGGTTCGACCGTGATGTGCTACGTCTCAACTACGACGGGCGCGGAGAATATCTCGGAGAATTCCAGAGCGAAGACACCATCCTTGTCGTACAGAACAGCGGAGAGTTCTATGCCACCAACTTCGACTTGAACAATCACTATGACGATGGCATACGCGTATTGGAGAAATACGATCCGAACAAAGTATGGACCGCCGTACTCTACGATGCCGACCAGCAGAACTATCCTTACATCAAGCGTTTCTGCTTCGAGGCAACCGCCCGCAAGCAAAACTACTTGGGAGAAAACAAGAACAGCAGCCTCATTCTGCTGACAGACGAGTGCTACCCGCGTTTAGAGGTGGTGTTTGGCGGCCACGACAATTTCCGAGAGCCGATGGTGGTGGAAGCCGACGAATTCATCGCCGTGAAAGGCTTCAAAGCAAAAGGTAAGCGCCTGACCACCTATACTATAGAAACCATCAACGAATTAGAGCCTACCCGCCAACCTGAACCCTCGCAGAAAACCGAAGAGCAGGAAACGGATGAAGAACCGGAAATTCTGGACCCCGACCACGGTAAAAGCGAAGGGGACATACTGGACGAGATGACAGGACAGATGAAACTGTTTGAATAATGGAAAATTGAAAGTTGAAAATTCATAATTCACAATTTAAATTCATAATTGAAAATTGATAAAGTTTTTGATACAGCGGCCTATTGCCGTACTGATGGCATTTACAGCATGCTTCATTGTCGGGCTGGTGACTTACTTCACCTTGCCGGTATCCTTGCTGCCCGATATTGCCATCCCGGAAATTACAGTGCAGGTGTCGGCGCAGAATACCTCGGCGCGTGAATTAGAGAATACGGTGGTGAAACCTCTGCGGCAGCAGCTCATCCAGGTGGCGAAACTGAAGGACATGGACAGCGAGACGCGCGATGGTGCAGGCATCATCCGCCTGGGCTTCGACTTCGGTACGAATACCGACCTTGCCTTCATAGAAGTGAACGAGAAGATTGACGCCGCCATGAACTATCTGCCCAAGGATGCCGAACGCCCGAAGGTGATAAAGGCAAGTGCGACGGACATTCCTGTCTTCTACCTCAATCTGACCCTAAAAAGCGACAGTGCATACGGCAAGGTGGACGAACGCGCGTTTCTTGATTTGTGCGAGTTTGCCGAAAATGTCATAAAGCGTCGCATCGAGCAGTTGGCGGAAGTGGCAATGGTGGATGTCACGGGTTTGGTCGAACGCCAGTTACAGATTGTGCCCGACCCGGATAAGCTTGCTGTGTTGGGGCTCTCCATTGAAGACATAGAAAACGTGCTGGCGCAAAACAACGTGGAGCCGGGCAGCATGACTGTGCGCGACGGCTACTACGAATACAACATTAAGTTCTCCACCCTGCTGCGGACAGAGGAGGACGTGAAGGGCATCCTGCTGCGAAAGGAAGGACGTATCATCCGCTTGGGAGACTTCTGCCGGGTAGAGATTGTTCCTGCCAAGGAGAAAGGTGTCTCCATGAGCAATGGCAAGCGTGCCGTTACCCTTGCCGTCATCAAGCAGGCGGACGAGAATATGGAAGACATGAAGCTTGCCATCAACAGCACGATGGACTACTTCAAGAAAGTATATCCCGACATTGATTTTAGCATCAGCCGTAACCAGACGGAGTTGCTGGACTATACCATCTCCAATCTTCAGCAAAATTTGTCGTTGGGTTTCCTGTTCATCTGCATTGTGGCGGTACTCTTCTTGGGTGACATCAAATCACCGTTCATCATCGGGTTGAGTATGGTGGTATCTATTGTCATCTGCTTCCTGTTCTTCTACTTGTTCAAGATGTCACTCAATATCATTTCTTTGTCGGGATTAATCCTGGCGTTGGGTATGATGATTGACAGTAGTATCATTGTGACGGAGAACATTTCGCAGTATCGCGAACGGGGCTATTCGTTGCGGCGGGCTTGCGTGACGGGAACGAGTGAGGTGATTACGCCCATGCTGAGTTCGTCGCTGACCACTATTGCCGTATTTGTGCCGCTGATATTCATGAGCGGCATTGCAGGGGCGTTGTTCTACGACCAGGCATTCTCTGTTACGGTGGGGCTGCTGGTTTCCTACTTCACGGGTATCATGCTGCTGCCGGTCCTCTATATGCTGGTCTACCGGACGGGGTTGCGCGGCAGGTCGTGGTTCTCCCGCATCCGCATCAACAATCCGTTGAAGGAACATACGCTGGACCGTTTTTATGATGCGGGCATCGACTGGGTATTTTCCCACAAGACGGTAAGTATCATATTCTGTGTGGTTTCTATTCCTCTTTGTGTCTTTCTGTTCTATTCCATAGCCAAGGAGCGTATGCCGCAGATAGACCAGAATGAACTGATAGTCCACGTGGAATGGAACGAAAATATACATGTGGACGAGAACCGGCATCGTGTGAATGTGCTGTTCGGACAGTTGTTGGACAAGACTGTGGAACAGACGGCTGCCATAGGCCAGCAGGACTATCTGCTGAACCGTGAGCAGGCTCTCTCTTCTTCGGAGGCAGAATTGTATTTCAAGACTTCCTCGCCTGACGGGATTGCTCCCTTGCAGAAGCAGGCGGGCGAGTGGCTGACACGGGAATATCCGTTGGCGACAGTCTCCTTTTCTCCACCCGAAACCGTGTTCGAGAAGCTTTTCGTGACCGGGGAGGCCGATGTGGTGGCGGAACTTTATGCCCGTAACAAGGAGAAGGCGCCGGCGGCGGAAGAATTGCGCGGACTGGAACAACAGTTTGCGGAGCTTACGGGGACAGCGCCCGTAGGTATCGCTTTCGAGAACCAGCTTGACATAAGCATCCTGCAGGAAAAGCTGTTGCTCTATGACGTTTCGTATGACGAGCTTTACCGTACGTTGCGGACAGCGTTCAAGGAGAACAGCGTAGCTATGCTCCATTCCTACCAGCAATACCTGCCTATCAGCATTGTGGGCGAGGAGCGGACAGTGAATGAGGTGCTGCAGCAGACATTGATACAGACCCGTCCGGACAGTAAGGGCGAAGTGGAGCATATTCCGCTTCGGGAGCTGGTAAAGGTGCGTCCGGCCGAGGATTTGAAAACGATTACGGCAGGACGCAACGGTGAATATATACCGTTCCGTTTCTATGAAGTGGACGATGCTCCGGAGTTGATGGAAAAGGTGAAGCGGGAGGCAGATGCCACGGGTGACTGGGATACGGCCTTCTCCGGCAGTTTCTTCTCCAACCGCCAGATGCTGGACGAGTTGGTGGTGATTCTTTTCATCTCTATCCTGCTGATGTATTTCATTCTTGCCGCCCAGTTCGAAAGCTTCGTGCAGCCGCTCATCGTGCTGCTGGAAATTCCGATAGATGTGGCGTTTGCCCTGCTTCTGTTGTGGATATGCGGGCATACCTTGAACCTGATGTCTGCCATCGGACTGATAGTGACGTGCGGTATCATCATCAACGACTCCATCCTAAAGCTGGATGCCATTAATGAATTACGGAAAGAGGGGATGCCGTTGCTCGAGGCCATCCACGAGGCGGGACGGAGAAGGCTCCGGCCCATCATCATGACATCGCTCACCACCATTTTCGCTATGGTTCCGCTGCTGTTCTCGTTCGATATGGGGTCTGAGTTGCAAAAGCCGCTTTCCATAGCGATGATTGGGGCGATGTTCGTGGGGACACTGGTCAGTCTGTTCATCATCCCGTTGATATATTGGTTTATTTATAGAAAAGAAAGAACATGAAGAAATTAAGTCTTATACTTTTGTTCAGTCTGGGAGCCCTTTCCGCTTTTGCCCAACAGCGGATAACGCTCGATTTGCAGCAGACCATTGCCCTGGCGAATGACAGTTCGCTGGAAGCCTTCCGCACCAAGAACATGTATCTGGCCGGTTATTGGGAATACCGCACCTATAAGGCAAACCGCCTTCCCAGCCTGACGCTGAACATGACTCCGGCACAGTACAACCGTGATATCACCAAGCGTTACGACTCCGAACAGGACCTTGACATCTATCGCAGCCAGCAATCCTTCTATGCATACGGCAATCTTGCCGTCAGACAGAATTTCGACTTGACGGGCGGTACGTTCTATCTGGATACGGAGCTGGGCTATATGCGGAGCTTCGGTGGAAACAAGTATACCCAGTTCACCAGTGTTCCGGTTCGTTTGGGCTACTCGCAGAGTCTGGTCGGTTACAATCCTTTCCGTTGGGAACGCAGGATTGAGCCGCTGAAGTACGAAAAGGTGAAGAAGGAGTATATTTACAATGCAGAGCGAGTATCCGAGCAGGCCACTACCTATTTCTTTGCGCTTGCCATGGCACAGGCGGAATATGACTTGGCCAAGGACAATGCCGTCTCCACCGATACCCTCTACCGCATCGGCATGCAGCGCTTGAAAATAGCCGCCATCAGCCGTGCCGACCTGCTGACGCTGAAACTCGACGTGGTGAATGCCCGCAATACTTTGCAGAATGCCGCCAGTGCCTTGAAGCGCGCCATGTTTTCGTTGGCATCTTTCCTGAATATGGAGAAGAACACGGATATCAGGGTGTCGCTTCCGGGACGTCCGAGGGCGCTGACCATACCGGTTGATGAGGCTTTGCTGGCCGCTCAAGCCAACAATCCGGAATTTCTGGGGCTTCGTCAGGAAGTGCTGGAAGCCGAGCAGACAGTAGACAAGACGAAGAAGGAATCGCGCTTCAACGCCAGCATCAACGCCAGCGTCGGCTTCAACCAGGTGGCAGAGAAATTCGGTGAAGCATACAGGCATCCCATGCAGCAGGAGATGGTGTCGGTCAGTGTCTCCATTCCACTGGTGGACTGGGGCGTGAGGAAAGGCAAATACAACATGGCGAGGAACAATCTGAACGTGGTGAAGACTTCTGCCCGGCAGAGTGAAATCAGCATTGAGGAGGAGGTTATCATGACCGTCAGCGACTTCAACGTCCAGCAAGCCCTCGTCGCCAGTGCCGAAGAGGCCCTCGACCTTGCCATCCTGGCGTATAACGAAACCCGCCAGCGCTTCATTATCGGCAAGGCAGACATCAACAGCCTGACCCTCTCGCTGAACCGCCAGCAGGAAGCGCAACGCAATTACATCTCCGCCTTGCAGGACTACTGGCTGAATTATTACAAGATACGGAAACTGACGTTGCACGACTTTGCCAGCGGATTTTCGCTGTCGGAAAAATTTGATTATAATAACTGATGAAACGAGTTTCTTCCTTCACCGTCATAGTGGCGTTTGTCTGCCTTGCTTTGGTAGGGGTGGCGTTGATACCGCTGCTCCCCGTCAAGCTGAATCCGTCACGCAGCCTGCCCGGCTTCACGGTGGGTTTCAGCATGCCTGGCACTTCGTCGCGGGTGGTGGAGATGGAAGTGACCAGCAAGCTGGAATCCATGCTGGCGCGTATCCGCGGAGTGAAGCGGCTGAACTCCACCTCGGGCAACGGCTACGGCAACATTACTGTGGAGCTGGACAAGCATGCCGATGTCGAGGCAGTCCGCTTCGAAGCTTCCACCATCATCCGGCAGACGTGGCCCCAATTGCCCGAAGGTGTCAGCTATCCCACCATTCACATGAAAGTGCCCGACGAGAACGCCTCACGCCCTTTCATGTCCTTCACACTGAATGCCCCTTCCACTCCGATATTGATTCAGCAGTATGCCGAGGAGCATATCAAGCCGCGGCTGGCAAATATTCCGGGTATCTATAAGGTGGAACTCAGCGGTGCCACGCCCATGGAGTGGAGACTGGAATATGACAGTGAACAGTTGCGCTTGCTGGGTGTGACCCTATCGGACATCAGCGAGGCAGTACAGCGGCATTACCGGAAGGAATTTCTGGGTACGCACAATGTGGATACAGGTAACGGTAGCCGGGAATGGATACGCCTGGCACTGGTGCCGGAGAGCAACTCCCTTGGTTTTAATCCTGCTGCCATCACCGTGACGGCTACCGACGGGAAACTGCTCCGCTTGGACGAACTGGTGTCGGCTGTCCGTATGGAGGAGGAGCCGCAAAGCTATTACCGCATCAATGGGCTGAATTCCGTCTATCTATCCATTACTGCGGAAGAAACTGCCAACCAGTTGCAACTGAACCGTGCCGTGATGGACGAGATGGAAGCTGTTCGGCAGGTACTTCCTGTCGGATATGAAGTGCATACCAGCTATGATGCGACCGAGTACATACGGGAAGAACTGGACAAGATTTACTTCCGTACCGGTTTGACGGTACTCATCCTGCTTGTATTCGTATGGCTCATTACTCGTAAGTTGAAATATCTTTTTCTGATAGTTACCAGCCTGGCTGTAAATATAGCGGTGGCACTTATCTTCTACTACCTCTTCGGACTTGAGATGCAGCTTTATTCGCTGGCGGGTATCACTGTCTCGCTGAATCTGGTGATAGACAGTACCATTGTCATGACCGACCACATTCTGCACCGGCGTAATCTCAAGGCCTTCCTGTCGGTGTTGGCGGCAACCCTCACTACGATGGGTGCGCTTGTTATCATTTTCTTCCTTGACGAGAAGATACGGCTCAACCTGCAGGACTTTGCAGCGGTAGTGATCATCAATCTGGCTGTTTCCTTGATGGTGGCATTGTTCTTTGTTCCGTCGATGATTGAGAAGATAGGACTGGTGAGGCGGATTACGGGGAAGAAAAGGCGTCTTGTCTTGCCGGGGCTGACGCAAACATTCAAAACAAGGTTGGGACGGATTTTCAGACGTTTCCCCGTTTATTTCTCCTGCTGTTACTCTGCTCTCATCCGTTTTCTATGCCGTTGGCGCTGGGCTGTATGCCTGCTGTTGCTGTTGGGTTTCGGTCTGCCTGTTTTTCTGTTGCCCGACAAACTGGAAGGAGGGGGAAAATGGGAAGCTGCTTACAATAAGGTATTCGGTTCGGATACCTATAAGGAGTCGGTGAAACCCGTTGTGGACAAGGCGCTGGGCGGCAGCTTGCGGCTTTTCATACAGAAGGTGTACGAAGGCAGTTACTTCACCCGTAATGAGGAGGTGGTGCTCTATGCCAACGCCAACCTTCCCAATGGCAGCACCCTCGAGCAGATGAACACTTTGATGAAACGTATGGAGACCTACCTCAGCCGGTTCAAGGAAATCAGGCAGTTTCATACTTCCATCTACAGCCCCCGGCGTGCCAGTATGCAGATTTATTTCAAGAAGGAAGCCCGGAACAGCGGTTTTCCCTATACACTGAAAGCCAATATGATAAGCAAGGCACTGGAACTGGGAGGCGGCAGCTGGGGCATCTACGGATTGCAGGACCAGGGGTTCAGTAATGACGTCCGCGAGAGTGCCGGCTCCTACCGCATCAGGATGTACGGCTACAACTACGACGAACTCTATGAGTGGGCGGAGAAGCTGAAGGCCAAGCTGCTGACGCACCGGCGTATCAAGGAAGTGCTCATCAATTCGGAGTTCTCCTGGTGGAAGGATGACTATCAGGAATTCTACTTCAACCTGAACAAGGAGCGCATGGCGCAAGAGGGCATCGACGCGCAAGTGCTTTTCTCTGCGGTGCGCCCCATCTTCGGCAAGAATCTGGAGATTGGCTCGGTAGCGGCCGAGCAGGGAACGGAGAAAATCAAGCTCTCTCCCCGCCAGTCTGCCGAATATGACATCTGGGCGATGCAGTTCTTTCCCTATGGAGTAGGAAACGGCAAGCATTACAAACTTTCCGAACTGGCTACTGTGGAAAAGGGACAGATGCCGCAGGAGATTGCCAAAGAAAACCAGCAGTACCGCCTCTGCCTGCAATACGAATATATCGGCTCCAATGAGATGGGCAACAAGATACAGAAACGTGACCTGGAGGAGTTCAACAAACTGTTGCCGATGGGTTATACAGCCGAGTCGGACAGCAACAGTTGGTCATGGGGCGAGAAGGACAACCGCCAATACCTGCTTCTGCTGGTGGTGATAGCCATCATCTTCTTTACGACCAGCGTTCTGTTCAACTCCCTGAAGCAGCCGCTTGCCATCATCTTTGTGATTCCGGTTTCTTATATCGGGGTATTTCTTACTTTCTATTGGTTCCGGCTGAACTTCGACCAGGGCGGTTTTGCCTCGTTCGTCCTGCTGTGCGGCATCACGGTGAATGCCAGCATCTATGTCCTGAACGAGTACAACAGCATCCGACGTCGTTTCCCCCGTCTTTCCGCTCTTCGTGCCTACGTCAAGGCGTGGAATGCGAAGGTCGTTCCTATTTTCCTCACGGTAGTTTCTACCATTCTGGGATTTATCCCTTTCATGATAGGTGAGGACAAGGAGGCTTTCTGGTTTCCATTGGCGGCGGGTACCATTGGCGGACTGGTGATGTCCGTCATCGGTATCTTCTTTTTCCTGCCGGTTTTTGTGCTGAAACAGCGTGATTTTCTTAGGAAATGATTACTTTTGCTCGATTTTGTTACCTGAATGGATACTTGAATTTTAAATATGGAAAGTGCGGAGTACTCTTTGGATGAGTTATTATGTCAGTCTCTTCTGTTGTTTCGTCAGTATCGGTTTTATGATGCTCCAGAATGTGGAGAAAAGGCATTCCGGATATTGGAGGAAGCCCATGTATGGATGGGGCGTACGCAAGAGTGTGTGGATATGGCGAAATGGGGGTGCGTGATAGAGTGTCTTGCGCAGAAATACTACATAGAAGATGATACGGATGCGATTCTGGAAGAAATTGATGCTGCCTTGGTTGCGCATTGGAAGAGGATAGAGAAAATCCATGCAGAAGTCACCACCGTTTATTTATGGCTGGGGTACTATTTCCTGCTACGTTTCAGAAACCGGGAATCCCGTTCCCATTCCCGTTGTAAACAGATAATGTCCAGCTTGTTGTGTGCTTTGGTCGAAATCTTCCGTAAGGTGGAGAAGGGGGGAGCCCCGACAGAAGTCTTGTCACATCTTTCGGTAGATGTTTGGGGAGAGACCGTCTGCTGGATGGAGCAGGTACATGATTCCCGTCTTTGCGAGAAGCAGTCGTCAGCTTTGCTGGCACAACTCTATAACCTGAAAAGTGTGGAGTTGGAAAAAGGTCTGGGAAAGCAGGATGCTTTGCTCCAGCAGATTCTGGAGTTTTATTGCTTTTAAGGGAAAATTATCTCTGCTTAGTTTTATCATTTCTGCTTCCACACTTCCACCTACTTCCTGCATCCCTTTATTCATCGGCATTACAAGTGCTGTGGAAGCAACTCAAAAAGGTGGAAGCAACTTTTGCTTCCACAGCGGAAATACGCCGAAAAGTAAGTTAATATCTTGTTTGTTAGTGTATTAATAGAATGTACAGCATTTTGCAAATATCTTGTTTACACGATATGCGTTTCGTGTAAACACGGTATTAACTTCGTAAAAGACCGTTTACCGATAGACTGCAGCTGGGCTCATAATAGGAATAAGATAGGTGCACAGTATGGGGAAACTATGAGTATAATAGGTGTTCAACGGTTATGAAGCACCTTGTTGACGGTCGTTAGTCGAGTGGTTGACGGCCGTTGGCAGAGCGCATCACGGCCGATAGGCGCTGATAACTCCGTACAGAAAATGGAAAGGAAGCCTATGTAAGGGGAAACAAGCTCTGAGCTATTTGTTTTGTTTGTCACATTTATCTTGTTTTTGTACATTGTTGAAGCGGTTTTTTGTATCTTTGAAGGGAGAGGCCGTAAAAAAGCTTATTCTCATCCAAAGTTTAATTATATATACATGGATTATGAAGCGATGTATAGTACTGTTCATAACATTCTGCTGTGCAGTTGTTTCTAATGCGCAGACAAATGGCATTGTGACTGATGGGGAAAAAGGATTGCCGTTGGCTGGTGTGAATATTTATCTCCAAAAGGATTCTGTGTATACGTAATGATAATCTGGTAAAGAACATGTTCATATGAAAAAACTGCTATATCTTGGGCTTTTGTCCGTTTGCGTACTGTTAGGTTCTTGCGTAGAGAAGAACGTATCCAATGTTTTTGATAAGGTAGAGAGGTATATGGATGTATATCCTGACAGTGCATTGCTGCTGTTGGAACAAATTCCTCATCCGGAGGAGCTTCGTGGGAAGCAGCGGGCAGACTATGCATTGCTGCTGACACAAGCACGTGATAAAAACTATCTGGATAGTTTGCAGTCGGATTCGTTGATAAAGTTGGCGGTAGATTATTATAAGAATGGGGGTGATAACGTGAAAGCGGGGAAGGCATTGTTTTATTATGGCAAAGTGATGGATTTGCAGGGGAATGATACGCTGGCTATGCAAGCCTATTTGAATGCTTTGGCTAAATTGGAGAAAACAGAAGAGTATAAGATGATGGCTTTGGTGCACCAATATGTAGGTAGGCTGAATGATGACTCGGAAATGTATGATATGGCACTTGACAACTATCGAAAATCTATTTTTTATAATAAAAAAGTCGGTGATACCTTGAAAATGGTGTATAGCTATCGTAATATCGCCTGGATTTATGAGGTTCGGAAAGAGTATGTTAATGCTGCACGATATGCGAAGATGGGAATGTCTTTGTTAAAGCAGGATAGTTTGTCTCCGGTATATTCTTCTTTGGCGCACTTTTTGGGCGAACAAGAAAAACGACAAGGAAATTATGTGAAAGCAGTTGAATTTTTTCATTCAGCCTTAAAGAATGAGCAAGTTTCTACTCTTATTCCTTATTATAATTTGTCATTGGGAGATGCCTATTTGCAGTTAGGGCAATTGGAAAGGGCAGAAATGTATGTGAGGAATGCTTTGTCTTCGGAAGATTGCTATACACAATCCGGTGCTTATCATTATCTTTATTTGTTGGAAAAGAAACGTGCTGAGTATGCTAAGGCTCTGCTTTATAAAGAAAAGTCTGATTCGTTGCAAAAAATAGCACAGGAGATGAATTTGCAGCACAAAATCTTTAAAATACAGCAAAAAAATGAGGCAGATAAATTGGTGGTGGAGAATAAATT
>ERZ779855.1848-NODE-1848-length-12981-cov-3.050132_pt1 | contig 12981 bp, 10 predicted proteins | sample MGYA00511370_ERZ779855 | MGnify/ENA primary metagenome ERZ779855 (study PRJEB29588, sample SAMEA1967319) | human gut metagenome | biome: human gut; feature: human-associated habitat; material: faeces | place: Denmark | collected 2008/2010 ...
TGCCAAAAAAGTAACAATCACTTCCACCTTGCTCGCCTGCGCTTCCAGAAGGTTGCGGAAGCTGAAATTTCTGTGTGTTTTGCAGAAGTCCTCCACATACAGCATCTTATCCGAAAGTGAAACTTCTTCCTTCTCGATCTTACCAAACTTCGAACGCACCGGGTCAATCTTGTCCACCTGTTTTTTCATAATGGACTTAAAAATCTGATCGAGCTTTGCCAGATTCATATCCCCGACTAATTCTGCAAGATCTACCGGTTCCTCATACTCTGCAACTTCCGGTGGGATCGTAGGTTCCTTAAAAAACACCTGCTCCGCATCCATCTGTCTGTCCCTGAGTTCATAAGCCATGCACTTGTACATCTTGTACTCCAGCAGCTGCTGTACAAGTTCTGCCCTCGGATCTTCCTCCTCTTCCTCCTCGGATTCTTTCTTCGGAAGCAGCATCCTGGACTTAATATCGATCAACGTGGCAGCCATGACCAGAAATTCACTCATGACATTTAAGTCATTCCGCTTCATCTCCGCGATATATTCCATGTACTGATTCGTGATCTCTACAATCGGGATATCATAAATATTCACTTTATTTTTTTCCAACAGATGTAAAAGCAGATCCAGTGGGCCTTCAAACACCTGAAGTTTTACCGTCAGCTCCATATATGATAACTTCCTTGCAATGCTTCGTCCGGTCTGCCATGACACAAACCATAAGAAATTAATTTGTAAATCGCAACGTATCAATTTTATATGGAAACCGAAAAAAAAGCAAGCATAATGTACAGGTTCTCCGGCTAAAATGAAGTAGAAACGTCGCAGGCTGCGCCTTTTTGCAGATATGTGACACTGAAACCCAAAATTTTCGGAGGTATCCCAAATGCGCCTGTTATGCTCTGCCCTTCTTTCTGCAAACCTGCTCCTTGGAAGCAGTTTTTCCCTCCTGTCACCGTACCATTTTTTGTGTCAGGACAATATTCTTCCAAAAAACATTTTTTCCTTTGAGAGAACCTTTGTTCTTTCCGAGACACCGGCGGAATCCACTCCGGCGGCTGATTCGTCTGACGTTCTCAATCTGTCTGCCCCGAGCGTTCTTCTCATGGAAGCATCTACCGGAACGATTCTGTATGAAAAAAATTCCCATACAGTCCTCCGCCCTGCAAGTATCACGAAGATCATGACCCTGCTTTTGATCTTTGACGCTTTAGATGCCGGAAAAATTTCTTTAGAAGATACGGTAACGGTATCGGAACACGCGGCAAGCATGGGTGGTTCACAGGTGTTCTTAGAACCCGGAGAAACCCAGAATGTGGACACCATGATCAAATGTATCAGCATCGCAAGTGCCAATGACGCATGCGTTGCCATGGCGGAATTTATCTGCGGCAGTGAAGCCGCTTTCGTAGAAAAAATGAATGCGCGTGCCAAAGGACTTGGCATGAACGACACTACATTTGTAAATTGTTGTGGTCTTGACGTTGACGGACATATGACAAGCGCCTATGATGTTGCCCTGATGTCCCGCGAGCTGACCACGAAATACCCACAGATCCATAATTATTCTACCATCTGGATGGATACGATCACGCACGTCACAAGACGCGGTTCGGAGGAATTTGGTCTGGCAAACACCAACAAGCTGATCCGGCAATATCAGTATGCAACCGGGCTTAAGACCGGCTCGACGAGCCTTGCAAAGTACTGTGTCTCCGCCACCGCAGTAAAGGACGGCATGGAACTGATTGCAGTCGTCATGGCCGCTCCGGATTTTAAGATCCGGTTTGCCGATGCAGCCACACTTTTAAATTACGGTTTTTCCAAATGTCGGATTTATTCGGATGAGAACACCGACACACTCGCCGCACTCCCATTAAAAAAAGGAATTTCCGATGAAGTCTCTCTCTGCTACCGCTCCCCATTTCAGTATGTGGTTACAGACGGTTCCGATCTCTCCGGTATCACAAAAGAACTGGAACTGCCGGAATCTGTGGAAGCCCCGGTTGCATCCGGTGATGTCATCGGGCGCGCTGTCTATAAACTGGGCGACAGGGAACTTGGAACGGTCGACATTTTATGCAGCGAGGATATTGCCGCCGCTGTCTACAAAGATTATTTTATGGAATCACTGCAAATGTACCTGCCATAAATCTGCGAATTATTACCGGAACAAAGTGTAAATAAACTGTATCAAAAAGCAAAGGGCAGAGAAACCTCTCACCGGCTCTCCACCCTTTGTTACCATTTTACAGCAACGGTGCAAACAGACGCATCATGCCCTGGAAAATACGAATGAACACATTCTGACCTCTGCAGAATTCCAATGTCATTTCCTCGGAAGCCGCAAAAGTATCCATACAGTCCTCTTTCAACTGCATCAAGGCTTTCGTTTTATACATAAACACACCACACTCAAAATGCAGGAACAGACTGCGGTAATCCAGATTGATACTTCCCACAGTTCCAATCTTATCATCACAGAGAAAACTCTTGGCATGAATAAAACCAGGTGTATACTGATAAATTTTTACACCACATTTGAGCAGCGGTTCATAATGGGACTGCGTCAAAAGGAAAATCATTTTCTTATCCGGGATTCCCGGTGTCACAATCCGCACATCCACACCACGCTTTGCAGCGTTGCACAAACTCACCAGCATCTCATTGTCAATGATCAGATACGGCGTAAAAATATACACATACCGCTCTGCATGGTTGATAATGTTCAGATAAATATTCTCTCCTACTGTCTCATGATCTAACGGTGTATCACCATAAGGCTGTACAAAGCCGTCTCCCTCAAAAGGTTCTTTCTGGTATACCTGTGGCATGAACTGTTTGTAATCCTCAGAGGAATGGTTGATGTAATTCCACATTTCCAGAAACATCACAGTCATACTCCACACAGCTTCGCCCTCTAAACGGATTCCGGTATCTTTCCAGTAGCCAAACCGTGACGCCACATTGATATATTCATCCGCAAGATTGATTCCTCCGGTAAATCCAACTTTTCCATCAACCACAAAAATCTTCCGGTGATCCCGGTTATTCATAACAACGGACATGATCGGGCGGAATGGGTTAAATGCGGCACACTTAATGCCTTTTGCCTGCAATACCTTATAATATTTTGGCGGCAGTGTATTGATGCAGCCGATATCGTCATAAATCAGCCGGACATCCACACCCTCTTTGCTTTTTTGCTCAAGTACCTCCACGATGCGGTCAAACATCACTCCCTGATCTACGATAAAATATTCCAGAAAAATAAAATGTTCTGCCTTTTCCAGATCTGCAAGCATATCCGGGAACATCTCTTCTCCACAGCTGTAATATTTTGTGGACGTATTATGATAAAGCGGAAATCCTGCCCAGTCATTGATATATCTGGACTGACGATAAACAGAAAGATCCTCTCTCTCTAACTGTTCTTTGATCTCCGGTGTCTGATAAAGGCATGCACTCACCTCCCGGTTCACGGAATCCATACGTTCCTGTGTTTTCTTCGTAAGACTTGATCTGCCAAAAATCATATATAATAAGAGTCCAAGCACAGGGGACAACAGGATAATAAATGTCCACGAAAGTTTATTTGCCGGATTCGTCCAACGGTTTACGATCACCAGCACCACAATAATTGCGATTGTCCTGATCGCAAGATTTGCATATGTGAACTGATAACTGAACTGATACATGACCATTACAAGCCATAAAAACTGGAGAATAATGGAAACTGCAACGATTGAAAATCTTCCTAATAATAAATGTGCTATTTTTTTCATCTGTATTCTTCGCCCCTTTCCGATTATTCTAATATCAGAAAATGAAAATGTCAAACTACAAGGTTGTTCACATGTAGCATTCCCCAGCATTTTCTGCCAATCTGCTCCCCTCTCGGATATACGCTTTCATAGAGTTTAAGTTTCATCTCTGTCGGCGTATAATCCGGGTATTTCTGATATGCAAGCGCAACCGCACCGGAAACTACAGGTGCTGCCATTGAGGTTCCGCTTTTCACAACATATCCCCTTGTATCTTTACTGCAGCTTTTCACATCTGTTCCGGGTGCAAGGACTTCCGGTTTCACGATACAGCATTCCGTTGGTCCTGATCCGCTGTAATTTTTGGCCAGTCTCCCACTGCCTCCTGTATCTGCTACATTGTCATCCCAGCTTCCGACTGTCAGCACTTTTCTGGAAATCCCCGGAATTGTGACAGAGTTTTCCTTTGGGCCATTGTTTCCAGCCGCCGTCACTACCATAATTCCCTGATTCCACGCCTCGTCCACAGCATGAAGCAGCTGTTCCTGCTCGTTTTTCCCTGCACTTGCCATCATCCCGACTGAAATATTTAATATTTTCACCTGATATTTCTCCCTGTTTTTCAAAAGCCAGTCCATGCCCTCTAACACATGGCTGGTAACGCCGTTCCCCTTCCGGTCCAATACTTTTAGTACCACCAGACGAACCCCTGGCGCCACCCCGCTTAACAGCCTCACACCGCGCTTATCCTTAGACATCAGTCCACTGCCTCCAATGATCCCGGCGACATGGGTTCCATGCCCATTATCATCATACGCCGCAAGCTTCTTCTGGCAGAAATCCTCGAAATGTAAAATTCTCTGGTCAAAATCCAGATGTGGGGCAATCCCGGTATCCATGACCGCCACAGTGATATTTTTGCCGTTCAACCCCATTTTATATGCACGGTCACAATGAATGACGCGTTTCACTCGATCCATAAATATTATCCTTTTTTCTATCAGTATATGAAGATCCGAAACTTCCAGTGACAAAGCCAGAATCATAGAGTGCACGCTCTGCGGACATACTATCTTCAAACAAAATGAGGTGTTCCCCGATCATAACACTTTCGGAAAACACCTCATATCTTATTTTTTTATTTTATTAGTTGTTCTCTGGAACATCTTTCATGGAGAAGCTGATTCTTCCCATCTTATCTTTTCCAAGGCAGATAACGGTTACTTTATCACCTAATGTAAGAACATCCTCTACACGGTTGATTCTCTCTTTGGAAATCTTGGAAATGTGTACCATTCCCTCTTTTCCAGGAGCGAACTCGATAAATGCACCAAACTCTTTGATGCTTACAACTGTTCCGGTGAAGATCTGGCCTTCCTCAAAATCAGTTGTGATCGTCTTGATCATGTCGATTGCTTCCGCCATCTTCTCTTTGTCTGTTCCACATACAGATACTGCACCCTCATCTGTAATGTCGATCTTGACATCTGTGCGGGCAATAATCTCGTTGATGGTCTTACCTTTCTGACCAACCACATCACCGATCTTATTTGGATCGATCTGAATCTGGATGATCTTAGGAGCGTATGCACCAACTTCTTTACGAGGTTTTGAAATTGCTTTGGACATTACTTCATCCATAATGTAAAGTCTTGCCTCACGTGTTCTTGCAATTGCCTCCTCTACGATTGGTCTTGTCAGACCATGGATCTTAATATCCATCTGGATTGCTGTGATACCTTTATGGGTACCGGTTACTTTAAAGTCCATGTCTCCGAAGAAGTCCTCAAGTCCCTGGATATCCGTAAGTACGATATAATCATCATCTGTATCACCTGTTACAAGACCACAGGAGATACCTGCTACCATGGATTTGATTGGTACACCTGCAGCCATAAGTGCCATACAGGATGCACAGGTAGATGCCATGGAAGTAGAACCGTTAGACTCAAATGTCTCGGATACCGCACGGATTGCATATGGGAATTCCTCCTCAGAAGGAAGTACTGCAACAAGTGCTTTCTCAGCAAGTGCTCCGTGTCCAATCTCACGACGTCCCGGGCCACGGGATACTTTTGTCTCACCTACAGAGTATGCAGGGAAATTATACTGATGAATATATCTCTTTGTTGTAATATTTGCATCAAGTCCATCAATCTTCTGTACTTCAGATAATGGAGCCAATGTAACAACATCACAGATCTGTGTCTGTCCACGGGTAAACATTGCAGAACCATGTACTCTAGGAATCAGATCAACTTCTGCTGCCAATGGACGGATCTGGTTGATTGCACGGCCATCTGGACGTTTGTGATCTTTTAAGATCATCTTACGTACTGTCTTTTTCTGGTACTGGTAAACGGCCTCACCTAAAACAGCAAGCCATTCTTCCTTATCGGCAAATACCTCTGCCAGTTTATCTGTGATCTCACGGATGTTCTCTTCACGTTTCTGTTTTTCATCTGTAAAAACTGCGTTCTCCATATCTTCCGGAGTCACAATCTCTTTCATTGCAGCAAACATCTCATCCGGGATTGCACAGCTTGTGTATTCATGTTTTGGTTTGCCACATTCCGCAACGATCTTATCCATAAACTGGATAATTGTCTGGTTTACATCATGGCATTTGTAGATTGCTTCGATCATTTTCTCTTCCGGGATTTCATTTGCTCCGGCTTCGATCATGATAACTTTTGTTCTGGTAGAAGCGACTGTTAACTGTAAATCGCCTTCATCCCATACTTTCTGGGATGGGTTTACGATGAACTCACCGTCTACCATACCCATCTGAGTCATGGCACATGGTCCATCGAATGGGATATCTGACATGGTTGTTACAAGTGCAGAACCGATCATACCAACCACCTCAGGGCGGCACTCCGGATCTACGGACATTACCATGTTATTCAAAGTAACATCGTTACGATAATCCTTAGGGAATAATGGTCTCATTGGACGGTCGATAACGCGGGAAGTAAGGATTGCATTCTCAGATGCTTTTCCCTCTCTCTTATTGAAACCGCCTGGAATCTTTCCTACTGCGTACATTTTCTCCTCGAACTCTACGCTTAATGGGAAGAAATCTACTCCATCTCTTGGCTTGTCTGATGCTACTACAGTAGATAATACAGTTGTCTCACCATATTTGATCAATGCAGCGCCGTTTGCCTGTGCACACACTCTTCCGATATCTACCGTAAGAGTTCTGCCGGCAAGTTCCATTGAAAAACTTTTATACATGTTTTCTCTCCTTTAAATTTTGTATACGCCACAGCATACTGTGTGACTAAAACAGAAGTACCGAAACTACTGAACCATACATGCCTGTCCGCCATGTACCCTTCAGTGGTCTCGGGTATTTAGACTTCTGCCTCGTTTTATTGTACTAGAAATATTCGGAATATACAAGCAAAAAAATAGAGCGGTGAAAACTCCGCTCTATTCTGCTTATACCTACTATTACTTTCTTAAGCCTAAGCTGTCGATCAATGCACGGTATCTCTCGATATCGATTTTCTTTAAGTAAGCAAGTAAACCACGTCTCTGACCTACCATTTTCAGAAGACCTCTTCTGGAATGATGATCATTTGGGTTCTCTTTTAAGTGATCTGTTAACTCTGTGATACGGGCTGTTAAAAGAGCTACCTGTACCTCTGGAGATCCAGTATCATTTGCTGTTCTACCGTATTTAGCGATAATTTCCTGTTTCTTTTCTTTTGCGATCATGTTATGATCCTCCTTCTTATTCTTAATCGCCCAATAAAACATGATACTCAGCGAAAGGTCGGAGTGTCCATTCACCGAATATGGGCTAAACTCATGCTTGCATAGTATAACACAGTCTTTCTGTATTTGTAAACAAAAATTTTGTAATTAAGCCAGATTAATCCTGCAATACACGGACTACTTTTACCGGATTACGGTAGCATGCACCGGAGATTTTGATTCCGGTACGAGGGGAACTTGCATGTACCACCTGTCCGTTTCCAATATAGATCGCCACATGATTGATCCTGCTTCCATTACCATAGAAGAACAAATCTCCCGGCTGTGCTTCCGATGCAGAGATGCTTGTTCCGCAGCCTGCCTGCGAACCAGAAGAATGTGGCAGTGAAACACCATAGTTTGCAAATACACTCATGACAAAACCGGAACAGTCAGCGCCTCTTGTCAGGCTTGTACCACCCCACACATAAGGATTTCCTACGAACTGGCATGCATAAGATACCAGATCCACACGGACATCCGAGACTCCCTGTCCATATCTTACTTCCGTCATAGTCATAGCTGTCGGAAGTTCCGTATTGATCTCGATATAGTCTGCGGATACATATCCCTCATCACTGTCGATACTTACTTTTACCCAGCCATCTAACTGCTCTACAACCTCTAACTCCTCACCCATTGGCATAGAAGTCACGATACTGCAGTCTGTATTGGGCTCTTCCCTCACGTAAAGAGTTGTCGTTGTTACTTTGGCAACCGTCTCTTTTACCTGCTCTGCCAGAGCGGCCGCCTCATTTCCGGTTACCAGATACTCAGTCTTTACATATCCGGTGACTTCCCCGGACTGGATCTGTGTCCATTCCCCATCCACACCTAACACTTCGCAGGCTGCATGGTTTGGCATCTTACCGACAAGTGTTGCATCGGTTCCCGGTGTCTCACGGACATTTAAGTTACCGGAATCTACCACTGCAATTCCAAGATTCGTATATCCATATACGGATGTCACTTCCTCCTGTGCTGCTGCTGTAAGTTCTGTATCTGTATCAGAAACAGTTGCCACGTCTTCATCACTGGCAAGTGCCTGTGCTGTCACGCTTGCAATACCGGCTGTCACACCTGCGTCGACCGTCTCTGCACTTTCTTCTATTACAGAAGCTGTGGCAACTGCCTTAGCTGTCACATCTTCACTCTGTTTATGATTGTTGATCGCTGCAGTGGAAATAACTAGTAATCCTGCTGCTCCAAGACATATTGCTCTGATATATTTGGATTTCATAATGCCTCCTGAACATCTGCATGTCTTTCTGCTTCTTTTTCATCTTACAAAATATATTTTTCAAACTTTTTACAGTATAACAGTCATTTATTACAATGTCAATCACATTTGTAACATTTTTGTAATATTTATAGAGTCAGATTTTACAAAGTGGTATTTACCTGTCCATTCATCCTATTTCATTTTTGTGAAAAAAGCTCTTGTAAATGCAATGTCATTCATCATCTGTTCCTGTAGTTTTTCGATGCTATCAAACCTGCGCTCTTCCCGGATCATTGTCAGAAATTCAACCGTTACCACTTTCTCATACACATCTTCCCTGAAATCCAGAAGATGTGTCTCCACCCCGACCGGATTATTTCCTTTTATCGTAGGTTTACACCCTACATTTGTGACACCGTAATACCTTTTATCATCGATAAACACTTCTGTCACATAGACGCCAAAAGGCGGCAGAAGTTTTTCCTCCGGTGGGATCAGATTGATCGTCGGGATCCCGATCGTCCTTCCGATCTGATTCCCGTGTTTTACCATTCCGGTCACAAAATAGCGGTAGCCTAAGAGATGATTGGCTTTTTCAATGTTTCCAGCCATGATCTCTTCGCGGACAAAAGTACTGCTGATATCCCGCTCATCCTCTTTCATTTTCGAGAGAATAAGTGCCTCATAACCATAGACCGGTGCATATCTTTTCAACATCTGATAATCACCGCGTCTGTTGTGTCCAAAATGAAAATCTTCCCCTGCCACGATACATTTTACATTTAATTTTTCTACGAGCATACGGATAAAATCTTCCGGTTCCATGCACATCACTTCTCTCGTAAAGGGACATTCGATGAGATAGTCTATCCCGATCCCTTCAAAAATATGCATTTTCTCCTCGTTCGTGGTAAGCACCTTTGCCTCGATATGCTCCACATTTTTTTTCGGTGGAATATCAAAGGTAAAAATAGCTGCCTTTAATCCTTCCTCCTTTTTCTGCGCAAGTTTTTCCATTAAAAGTTCATGTCCGCGATGGATACCATCAAACTTTCCAAGGGAAATGACAGTAGGTTCTCCGACATGAAAATCCAGTGTATTTTTTATATATTTCATTCTTCCATAAACACTTTCACAGGTTTGAAGTTTCCCCTCTCCTGCTGGAATTCATAGATTCCGATAAAGTGATCCTTTTCATCATAAATTCTGATCGGTTTTTGCTGCATAGATGCCTCAAACGAGCGGATCATCTCCGGCTCGATCCGGTTTCCATTATACAGTACTTTAGAAAACTGCTCCGGCACGACTCCCTTCTGATACTGTAAAAAAACAGAATCCACAGATCGCACAAACGGAAAGTGCGCTCTGCTCCATGCTTCCGGCGGAAGTTCCTTTGTGCACTCCTTCACAAGTTGCTCGATCTCCCCGATTTTTAAGGCATCCTTTAACAAGAACTCAGACACCTGCGTGCGGAGCAGCGATTCCATACAACCGCCGCAGCCAAGTTTTTCTCCGATATCCTGACATAAAGTGCGGATATACGTTCCTTTGGAACAGTGTACACGCATGCGCACCCTCGGAAGCGTAACATCCAGAATGTCAATCGTTAAAATCTTCACAGGTCTTGCCTGACGCTCTACAGTTTTGCCCTCCCTTGCGAGATCACAGAGTTTTTTTCCATTGACTTTCAGCGCAGAGTACATCGGTGGGATCTGCATATAGTCCCCCACAAAAGAAAGGACTGTCTCCCTCACGGCTTCCTCTGTCACCTTCACATCTTTCTCCTCCAGCACTGTACCGGTGATATCCTGGGTATCTGTCACCTTTCCCAATAAGAGCACTGCCTCATATTCTTTGCTTTTATCAGTGAGCAGATCACAGACTTTTGTGGCTTTACCAAGACACACAGGCAACACCCCTTCCGCATCCGGATCGAGTGTCCCTGTGTGTCCGATTTTTTTCTGTTTAAAGATACCACGGAGTTTTGCCACTACATCAAAAGATGTATACCCTTTTTCTTTATATACATTAATGATTCCGTTGACCATAGTGTATCCTTTTTCTTCATTATTTTCTAAAGCTGTTTTTTTACTTCTTCCAAAATAGCTTCGATAATCTGCTCCGGTTCTCCCTTCATGGAAAAACCTGCAGCTCTCACATGACCGCCGCCGTCAAACTTCACTGCGATCTCTGACAGGTCAACAAGTTCTTTTGATCTTGTGCTGACCTTAAATTCTCCATCCTCTAACTCATACAAAAAGATGGCAACTTCCACATCCTTTGTCACCCTAAGCTGGCTGACGATCCCATCTAAGTGCTTTGGAAGCACATCATACTCTTGCATCTCCTGCTTCGTGATGACACTGGAAATGCACTTTCCGTCCAGATGCAGAACACTTTTCATCAGGGCAAGTCCCATAATACGGTTCTGGTTATACGTTTTTGTAAAGAATGTCTCGTCGACTATCTTTGGGAAGTTAATTCCTTTTTCGATAAGCTTTCCTGCGATCTCCATCGTTTTTCTGGAAGTGCAGGAATACTGGAAAACACCGGTATCATGCACCATTCCGGTGTAGATACATTCTGCGATCTCCCGGTCAATGCGCTCGTCTGGAAGCAGTTCAAAGATCAGTTCACAGGTGGAGCTTGCATCTGGAAAAATATAGTTATGTTCTGCAAAGTTCTGATTGCTCACATGATGATCCACACAGATCGTATGTTCTGCCGATTCAAAATACTTTGCAGCATTGCCAAGACGCTTTGCATCACCGCAGTCCTGTGCGATAAACAGATCATATTTCCTGTCATCCGGCCACTCACTCAAAATCTCTTCCGAACGCTTCATAAACTTGAAAATATTCGGGATCGGCTCTAAGTAAAGATCGACCTTCACATGTGGAAAATAGTTTTTAATATAATTGTATGTAGCGAGGCAGGAGCCTGCGCAGTCGCCATCCGGTCTGACATGACCTGCAATGGCAACTGTTTTTGCATCTGCCAGATAAACATCAAAATTTGTCATCTCTATTCCTCTGTCTTATCTGCGATATCTTTTGTTACATCATCGATCATTTTTGACATTTTGACACCATATTCAATGGACTGGTCTAAGATAAAGGTGATCTGTGGTGTGTTTCTCAGGTTAATGCTCTTTGCAAGCATGGTTCTGATATAACCCTCTGCACTCTTTAAGCCTTTGATCGTATCCTGCTGGGATTTTTCATCTCCTAAGACACTGATATATGCCTTACAGGTTTTCAGATCCGGAGCCACCTCCACGGCAACTACACTTGTCAGTGGATTAATGCGTGGGTCTTTGATCTCACCACGGATAATGTTACTTAATTCTTTCTGAACCTCTCCATTGATCCTGGTATTTTTAATACTGTTTTTTCTCATATTTTATGCCTCTTTTTTATCTAGGAACCTCTACCATGGTATATGCTTCCACAATATCAAGCTCAGCAATATCATTAAATCCTTCAAATACAAGACCGCACTCGTATCCGGCTTTTACCTCTTTTACGTCGTCTTTGAATCTCTTTAAGGAAGCAAGATTTCCTTCAAAGATCTGTGTTCCTTCACGTGAAATACGGACTTTGCAGCCTCGCTGGAACACACCGTCAAGCACATAGGAACCTGCGATGTTACCAACACCGGATGCTTTGAAGATCTGTCTCACTTCTGCATGACCAAGTACTTTCTCCTCATATACAGGATCTAACATACCCTTCATAGCTGCTTCCACATCTTCAATTGCATTGTAAATGACTTTGTAGAGACGTACGTCAACGTTCTCTCTGTCTGCTGTCACTTTTGCAGTTGGATCCGGACGAACGTTAAATCCAATGATAATTGCATTGGAAGCGGATGCTAAGATGATATCTGACTCATTGATTGCACCTACACCGCCATGGATGACTTTTACAACTACTTCTTCGTTGGACAGTTTTACAAGACTCTGTTTTACTGCTTCTACAGAACCCTGTACGTCTGCTTTAACAATAATATTCAATTCTTTTACATTTCCAGACTGGATCTGTGAGAACAGATCGTCTAAGGACATCTTTGCCTTCGTATCTTCGATCAGCTTATTCTTGCTCTCGGAAATATAAGTGTCAGCAAATGCTCTTGCCTCTTTCTCAGAATCAGTAGAAACGAATGTCTCACCTGCTTCCGGGACAGCGGACAGACCAAGAATCTCAACCGGAGTAGATGGACCTGCCTCTTTTACTCTTC
>ERZ779855.1854-NODE-1854-length-12931-cov-2.356400_pt1 | contig 12931 bp, 10 predicted proteins | sample MGYA00511370_ERZ779855 | MGnify/ENA primary metagenome ERZ779855 (study PRJEB29588, sample SAMEA1967319) | human gut metagenome | biome: human gut; feature: human-associated habitat; material: faeces | place: Denmark | collected 2008/2010 ...
TTGACAACAGAGGATAACAACGCTTTTTCTGTTAAATTATCTGAAATTTATTTTTTTGCGTGCTTACATAGAGGAACTTATTATTGTAAAAAAGGTATACAAGATAGATGGGTACCTATCAAAGTTGGAAAATACAGCAGATAATATTTTTGATGAAAAAATTGTTGATGAAATCAGAAAAATTCACATAGAAATTAATGATTTACTTGAGAAAGCTGATGAAGAAAAAAATGAGGAGCAGAAAGAAAAACTACAGGATCAGGTTTTAAAGGAGTATCAGATTACATTGGGATTACCTGAGAAAAATCTGTCTGACAGGGAAAAATATTTAAATCAATATAGGGGAAAATTATCGTATTATTTAGCAAAGAATGAATTTACTTTAAAGTATAGAAGAATCTCATATAACGAAAAAATGAAGGAAGCATTACAAGATTGCTATATTGAAATTTCAAATGCGAAAAACCCAAAACTTGTTATGAAATGTAAAGAGGATGTAGATGATCCAATTGTGATGCAATACAAAAAATCACTGATATATGAATTTGAAGGGCTGATGGAGAACTGCAGGAATGAAGAGGAAGCACCGTTGAATTATACTGCTACCTTAATTGAAACAATAGAGAAAATGATTAATATGATTCGGTTTTGTGTTGTTATTACGGGAAATGAGGCAGATGCTTATACACTTTTTGAAGTTTTGAATGACAGAAGTTTAACAATAGAAGATTTGGATCTTACGAAAAATCTGTTATTCAAGTGGTATTGCAATCATACATCTGAGGAAGAAAACGTGAAAGATAAGACTATCGAAAAAGCAGATCAGATGTGGGTGGAGGATATTTTCTCAGCAATGACGAGAAAAGAGGAAGCAAAATTAATTTCTTTTTTTGCAGCAGAATATTTTACAGCAGATGAATCGCAGAAATTTAACGATACAGCAAGGTACAGGGAATCAATAGAGAAAAATTATTTACAAACCCGTCGGAGTTATGAAGGGGTTGATCTGCTGAATGATATAAAAATTTATTATATGATTGCAATTACACTTAAGGAGATGGGGTTCAGATATCAGAAGAAAGCAGAAAAGGTAATAGAAACAGAGACTAGTGGTCAGAAGTCCATTACATATAGAACATTGAATTTATTAAATGCTCTGAAATTATATGGTGTTATGCCAGCAATCATTAACTTCATATTAAAGAGATATATCACGTTATATGAAGTAGGAACAACGAAAGAATATGATATTTCCAGATTTACAGATTATATCAAAGGTCTTGCCAATGACAAAGAGAATGTAATGGATGAATATAAAGAAATTCATGATATCTCTTATGAATTATGGAGATATGCGTTGTTGGCGAAAGATTCGGAAATCCCGCGCACTATTGCAAAAAAGTATATTGTAAGAAATTATGTGGGTAATACAGATTTCGAATTCAAAGCAAACATAGATGTTGATTTAAAAGGTGAGTTCCGTGAGTGGGTTTATGACTGGAAATATGGGAGCGCAGACGCCCAATTAAAGGCGAAGGTGTTGTTTATAAACTTATTTGAAAATAGCAAAGAGCATCATCTGCTGAGAAAATTGCCTGCAAGGATCCAGTTTAATACGAAGGCAGTACAGTTAGATCATATGGAGGCGGAGGAGCCGGATACAGCAGCAAAGGAAAAATATTTTGAACCATGTAACCCACATGAGACAAGAGAGATGTATGTGAACAGCATAGGAAATTTTATGATCATGGACAGAGATAATAATACGAAGAAAACAAATTTCCCGCTGCAGGATGCAATGCAAGTGTACGATAAGATGGCACCAGGGCACTGGATGATTACAGAGGTTAAGGAACTTTTGGCAGATGATAAGTTTTCAAAAGAAGTCGTGATTGCAGGAGAACCGTACAGAATTCCAAAAGAAGAATTTTTTAATGAGAGAAAAGCTAGATTATTTAGCTATTTTTACGCATTGTTACAGCGCGGATTGCACGAAAGTGAGAGTAACATTGTCGATTAAGGGAGGAAAACACTATGGCGAAAAATATAGATGATTTACTGCGCGTACTGACTTTCGAAGTCCTTAGCGCAGAGCGCAGAAACCTCAGAAGCAAAGCATTGACAGACCAGAAAATGTCGGAGGAGATACAAAAAATAATTATTGACAACTTAAGAACAAGGTAGAGACAAAGGAGAGGGCAGCATGAAGTTTAAAAGTATCACAATGGAAAATTTTATGCGTTACAAAGGGGTAAACACGATTGAATTCAGCTGTGATCCGGGCAAAAACGTGACAGTAGTATTGGGGGATAATACTGTTGGAAAAACAACGATTGCACAGGCTTTCCGCTTCGGGTTATACGGAGCTGTAAATATGGAGAAATGGAAAAATGCAGATGACTACCAGCTTTTAAATAATGATGTTCTGGCGTTCATGGATGCAGACAGTAAGGCAGCGGCAGCCGTTACGATTGGGGCTGCCGATGAGGAAAAGCAGTATACGATCTGCCGGAAAACAATTTACAGCAGAAATTATCCACAGATGACATGCAGGGAATTTCAGAAAAAAGTATCCATCAAGATAGCAGATCTTCAAGCTTCGGATGTGGTGACAGAAGTAGATGAGAGGCAGGTGGAATATGTTATAAATGAACTATTTCCAAGAAACTTATCTCATTACTTTCTGTTTGATGGTGAGCGTTGGAGTGATGTCACGGTCAACGGTGTCAGAGAAAATATCAAAGAATCCGTACATAGTCTCACTGGATTATCCTCCTATCAGGCAGCACTTTTACATCTGAAAGATATGGGGGCTAACTCTGTCACCCGAAAATTCAAAAGTAAAATCACCGGTGATGGAATGATGTATGATTCGTTGGAAAATGACCGGATGCGGATAGAGCACATGATTGAAAAAGAACAGGAGCATGTTAAGAACATTGATATTAATATAAAAAATTATCAAAAGAAATGTGATGAGATCGAACAATATCTGGAAGAAAATAAGAGTACAGAAATGCTGCAGGGCAAGTTAAAAAATCTGCAGATTGTGAGGGAAGAACAAAGGAAAAGGGCAAATAATCATTATAAAACTTTAGTGTCACAGATCAGTGACAAAGCCTATATGATGTTCTCACAGCCGCTCATTGAAGCGTGTGTGAAAATGGTGAAAGCTGTTGCCGGGGAGAGACGGGATATTCCGCATATGCGGCAGGGAACGATCGATTACATTATTAAGACAGGCAGATGTATCTGTGGCACGCCACTTACGGAAGGCTCCCATGAGCTGGAATGTCTTTTAGAACAGAGAAATTATCTTCCGCCTGCCGATATCGGATCGCTGTTAGGAGAATTTGAGAGAACCGGAAATCGTTGGAAAAACCGTACCGATGGAAGTTATGAAGAATTAATTGAAATGGCGCAGAATGTGGATGACAGTGTCCACGATTACGAAGAAACCTGTAATCAGCTTGAAATTTTGAACCGGCAGATGGATGCGTCATTTGATTTCGCAGAAAAAAGAAGATTGTTAAGACATTACCGCTCCGAAATGGAAAAAACGAGTGTGGAAAAAGGAGAGTGTACAGGAAAAATTTCGAACTACAAAAAAGAGATTGAAAATATTGAAAACAACATGCGCAGGCGGGAAGCTGCAAACGAAGAGAACCGCAAGTGGAGGGCACGTCTGGAAGTTGCAGAAGCGCTTTATGCCAAGATGAAAAAAGAATTTGAACAGAAAGAGCGGAAAACATTTCTGGAACTCAATAAAAATGTGCAGCTTAATTTTGAAAAGATGTTCATTGCGAAAGATAAAAAGATCCAGCTGACCGAACAGTATGAAATACAAATGCTTTATCAGACGGAGCGTGGCTACCGGGAAGAAAAAAATCTTTCCGAGGGAGAGAAGATCGCCCGTAATTTTGCATTTATTGTGACTGTTATGGAGTACAGCAGACAGAAAAAGGCGGAAAAGCTTGGAGTCAGTGAACTTGAAGGAGATACGCTGCCTATCGTGTTGGATGGTCCTTTTTCAAAACTGGGAGATGAAAATATCAAACTGATCGCAGGTGTATTACCGGAAGTCTCGGAGCAGGTGATCCTTTTTATGCTGAAAAAAGACTGGAAATATACCGGTCTTGATTCTTATGTAGGCGCGGCTTACTGTATTGATAAAAAAGCTGAGGAAGCTTTCGCATCGATCAGAAAAATGGAGGAACTTTAAATGGCTGATTTTGAGTTTTTTAAGAAAGAGTTTGAATTTAAAGGAAAGCATGCAAAGATGGCACAGGAATTGTGGGTGAGAGATGACACAGAACGTACTTATTTTAAGCGACTGATCGATCTGTATGTGGCGGCAGCTGTTGTTGGGTTTCGTGTAGACAGAAAGGCAGAGGAAGATTATTCGCCATTTGAGACAAGCAGTATTTTCCCGGAACAGATGTTGAAAGAAAAGGAAAATCTGGATTTTATATTACAGATGATGATCATGCTGAATTACAGAGGAACACTGACAGATGAAGAGTGTGTGAAAAAAGCTTTTCAGGGGGCACAGACGAAGGAAGAATTTGAGCAGTATAAAAAGATGTTCAATGATTATGTCCGTGGCGGTGTGGAAGAACTATACGAACAGCTTATCATACGAAAGGCAGATCCGGATGACAAGTTTCGTGATAACAGAACAGCAAATCTGATGGCACTGATGGAAAGATATGGTGCAGGGAAAATGAACGTTATTCCGGAAAATGAAGATGAAACCGTGAGAATTCAGATTTAAAATGAAAAATATTGTCAAAAAACAGGAAAAAGTATTTACAAATGTCGGAAAAAGGATTAGTATAAAGGGGAATTACAACATACCAAATAATAACCGGTTACTACAATAAGGTAGTAAACCTAAAAGCTCTAATCCCATTCTTCGGAATGGGATTATCTTTTACCCGTATTTATTCAAGCGTATGAAATAAATGGCATTGTCCCGAAAGAGGTTCAATGTAGAACGGAAGTGCAAAAACATTTTTACATGTAACGTTATGTCTGTAGTTGATGAATGCAGAACATGGAAAGGAAGGGTTACTTATTATGGAGGAAAAATTTCAGTACAGAATCGGATTAGACATCGGAATCACATCGGTGGGATGGGCAGTTTTACAGAATAACAGCCAGGATGAACCGGTACGGATCACAGATCTCGGGGTAAGAATTTTTGATGTGGCAGAGAATCCAAAAAATGGTGATGCGTTAGCAGCTCCCAGACGGGATGCAAGGACAACCCGCAGAAGATTGAGACGGAGAAGACACAGATTAGAGCGGATTAAGTTTTTATTACAGGAAAATGGATTGATCGAAATGGATTCTTTTATGGAGCGCTATTATAAGGGAAATCTTCCGGATGTCTATCAGTTGCGATATGAGGGATTAGATCGTAAGTTGAAAGACGAAGAACTGGCACAGGTGCTGATCCATATTGCAAAGCACCGCGGTTTCCGCTCGACCAGAAAGGCTGAGACGAAGGAAAAAGAGGGCGGAGCAGTATTAAAGGCAACGACAGAGAACCAGAAGATCATGCAGGAAAAAGGCTATCGCACGGTTGGGGAGATGCTGTATCTGGATGAAGCTTTTCATACGGAGTGCCTCTGGAATGAAAAAGGATATGTGCTGACACCAAGGAATCGTCCGGATGATTACAAGCACACCATTTTGCGGTCAATGCTGGTAGAGGAAGTGCATGCTATTTTTGCTGCACAGCGGGCACTTGGAAATGAGAAGGCAGCTGAAGAATTGGAAAATGCGTATGTGGAGATCATGACGAGCCAGCGTTCCTTTGATATGGGACCGGGATTGCAGCCGGATGGAAAGCCAAGCCCATATGCGATGGAAGGATTCGGCGACCGTGTTGGAAAATGTACGTTTGAAAAAGACGAATACCGGGCACCGAAGGCAACCTATACAGCGGAATTGTTTGTTGCCCTGCAGAAAATAAACCATACGAAGCTGATCGATGAGTTTGGAACTGGCAGATTTTTTTCAGAAGAGGAAAGAAAGACTATAATTGGTCTTTTGCTTTCAAGCAAAGAGTTGAAATATGGAACGATAAGAAAAAAATTAAACATTGATCCGTCTTTAAAATTCAACAGCTTAAATTACAGTGCAAAGAAAGAGGGAGAGACGGAAGAAGAGAGAGTCCGTGATACCGAGAAAGCAAAATTTGCAGGTATGCCGTGGACTTATGAGTATTCCAAATGCCTGAAAGACCGAACAGAGGAAATGCCTGTTGGAGAGAAGGCAGACTTATTTGACCGGATCGGTGAGATACTGACTGCTTATAAGAATGATGACAGCAGAAGCAGCCGCCTGGAAGAATTGGGCTTATCAGGAGAAGAAATCGATGGATTGCTGGATCTTTCCCCTGCAAAGTATCAGAGAGTATCGCTCAAGGCAATGAGAAAGATGCAGCCATATTTAGAAGATGGTTTGATTTATGATAAAGCCTGTGAAGCAGCAGGTTATGATTTCCGTGCGTTGAATGATGGCAGCAAAAAGCACTTATTAAAAGGGGAAGAAATCAATGCTATCGTAAATGATATCACAAATCCGGTTGTAAAACGCTCCGTATCGCAGACGATCAAAGTCATCAATGCGATTATTCAGAAATATGGAAGTCCGCAGGCGGTCAACATTGAGCTGGCAAGAGAGATGTCAAAGAACTTTCAGGATCGCACGAATCTGGAAAAAGAGATGAAAAAGCGGCAGCAGGAGAATGAGCGTGCAAAGCAGCAGATCATCGAATTAGGAAAACAGAACCCGACCGGACAGGATATTTTAAAATATCGTTTGTGGAATGATCAGGGAGGTTACTGTCTGTATTCCGGCAAGAAAATCCCATTGGAGGAATTATTTGATGGAGGGTATGATATTGACCATATTCTTCCGTACAGTATCACATTTGACGACAGTTACCGGAATAAGGTGCTTGTGACTGCACAGGAAAACCGGCAGAAAGGGAATCGTACCCCATATGAATACTTCGGAGCGGATGAAAAACGCTGGGAAGATTACGAAACGAGCGTCCGGTTACTTGTCCGGGATTATAAGAAACAGCAGAAATTACTGAAGAAGAATTTTACAGAGGAAGAACGCAAAGAGTTTAAGGAGAGAAACTTAAACGATACCAAGTATATTACAAGAGTAGTTTATAATATGATCCGCCAGAATCTGGAATTGGAACCATTCAATCATCCGGAAAAGAAAAAGCAGGTGTGGGCAGTCAATGGAGCAGTGACATCTTACCTCAGAAAACGCTGGGGACTGATGCAGAAAGACCGTTCGACTGACAGACATCATGCAATGGATGCGGTTGTGATCGCATGCTGCACAGATGGGATGATTCATAAGATCTCGATGTTTGTAAAGGGGAGAGAACTTAGATTTAACAGAAATTTAACAATAGTAGATGAGAAAACAGGTGAAATTTTTACAAGAGAACAGTGGGACGAGAAGTTTGGCGTGAAAGTGCCACTTCCATGGAATTCTTTCCGGGATGAATTAGATATTCGGTTGCTGAATGAAGATCCAAAAAATTTCCTGCTGACACATGCGGATGTTCAGAGAGAGCTTGATTATCCGGGCTGGATGTACGGAGAAGAGGAAAGCCCAATCGAAGAAGGCAGGTATATCAATTATATACGACCACTTTTTGTATCCAGAATGCCAAACCATAAGGTGACAGGTTCGGCACATGATGCAACCATAAGAAGTGCGAGAGATTATGAAACGCGTGGTGTGGTGATAACAAAAGTTCCGCTGACGGATCTGAAACTGAATAAAGACAATGAGATTGAAGGATATTATGATAAAGACAGCGACAGGCTTCTTTATCAGGCATTGGTAAGGCAACTGTTATTGCATGGAAATGATGGAAAGAAAGCATTCGCGGAAGATTTTCATAAGCCGAAAGCTGACGGTACAGAAGGTCCGGTTGTACGCAAGGTGAAGATTGAGAAGAAACAGACTTCCGGTGTTATGGTTCGTGGTGGGACAGGAATTGCTGCGAATGGTGAGATGGTGCGGATTGATGTGTTCCGGGAAAATGGAAAATACTATTTCGTGCCTGTGTATACAGCGGATGTGGTACGGAAGGTGCTGCCGAACAGGGCGGCAACACACACAAAACCATATTCAGAGTGGAGAGTCATGGATGATGCCAATTTTGTTTTTAGTCTGTATTCCAGGGATTTAATCCATGTGAAGAGCAAAAAGGATATAAAAACAAATCTGGTAAATGGTGGATTATTGCTGCAGAAAGAAATATTTGCGTATTACACCGGGGCAGATATTGCAACGGCAAGTATTGCCGGTTTTGCGAATGACAGTAATTTTAAATTTAGAGGACTTGGAATTCAGAGTCTGGAAATTTTTGAAAAATGCCAGGTAGACATCCTCGGAAATATTTCCGTTGTCCGCCACGAGAACCGCCAGGAATTTCATTAGAAAAATTGAGGGAAACATATGGGATTTCGAAATATTATGATCAGCAGTAATATGAAACTCCGCATTCAGGATCAGCAGTTAGTTGTGACTGCCGGGGATGAGGTGCATATTCCACTGGAAGATATTAACTGTATTTTAATTGAAAATCAGTCTATCTGTTACAGAAAGTTGCGGATAGCGGTATTGCGCTTTATGTCTGTGATGAAAAACATTTGCCAAATGCAGTGTTATTGCCAATGGTGCGACACAGCCGTCATTTTAAAATTTTAAAATATCAGATGGAGACGGGAAAGCCATTGCAAAAGCGTTTGTGGCAGCAGGTTGTGATCCAGAAGATACGAAATCAGGCACTGTGCCTGCAATTACTGGAGCTGGATGGACATGAGGAACTTCTCAGAATGTGTAAGGAAGTACAGTCCGGCGACAGGACACATGTGGAAGCCAAAGCGGCAGCATACTATTTCCGATGTATGTACGGACTTGGGTTTTCGAGAGGAAATGATCATATTATTAACTCGGCATTGAATTATGGATATGCAATCATCCGTGGAATGATCGCACGTTCCATCATATGTTACGGGTTAGAACCATCGATTGGTATCTTTCATCACAGCGAGCTGAATAATTATAATCTGGCAGATGACATGATTGAGCCATTCCGGCCATTGGTGGATCTATATGTTTCCAGTCATTTTGATATTTCAGAAATAGACAGTACATTGACACCGGAAATGAAAAAGGGATTGTTTGGAATTATAAATTTTGATATGTCAGTGAAAGGAGATATGCGTATTGTAAGTAACTGTATTGATATGTTGATTGCAAGTTACAGCAGTGCATTACAGGGAAACCGGACAGAGCTTGATCTGCCGGAACTGATACAGCTACAGGTACACAGTTATGAATAAATTTATGAGAATTGTTGTCTTTTTTGATCTTCCGGTCGTCACTGCAAAAGAGAAAAAAGCAGCCGCAAAATTCCGGAAATTTTTGATAAAAGATGGGTACAATATGATGCAGTGGTCCGTGTATTCAAGAATTTGTAATGGAACAGATTCTGTTGCAATGCACAGACAGAGGCTGAAACAGAATCTCCCGGAAAATGGCTCTGTCCGGGCACTTACGCTGACAGAAAAGCAGTTTGAATCCATTGATATTTTATTGGGAGAAAAAACATTTGCGGATTCACCGGAATCTACGGAACTGATCAATATTTTTTAACTAACACACAGGCTTGCCATCTATCGGTAGCTCCTTTACTATTTTGATAGAAACGAGACATATGCATATAATTATAAAAAGCGAAAAAGGATAGCAAGTAATTGAGATGGAAGAACAGACGATGAGTGCAAGAGAGAAAAATAATGTTAAGAATTATGTGAAAGTGAGGTGAGGTGTGTGCTAATGAATACATCTGAGTATCTTTCTATTATTGAAAATATTAAGAGTGAAATCAAGGCTGCGCAATACCGTGCAGCAGTTCATGCGAACGTAGACATGCTGCTCCTTTATCATGATATAGGCTGTGTAATCAATGAGCATAAATCATGGGGCAACAAGTTTATTGACAATCTTGCCACTGATATTAGGATCGCATTCCCGGAGAGTAAAGGATATTCTGTTCGTAATCTAAAATACATGGCAAAATTTGCCGAGACATATCCAGATCGGAAATTTGTGCAGACGGTGTCTGCACAAATTCCGTGGTCTCATAATATTGCAATTTTGGAAAAAGTCAAAGACCCGCAACAGCGTATATGGTACATTGAAAAAACGGCTGAAAACGGATGGTCACACAATGTTTTGATTCATCAAATCGAAAGTAGTTTGTATGAACGTCAGGTTCTGGCGGATAAGGTTACAAATTTTGAACACCGTCTACCGTCTCCACAAAGTGAGTTGGCAGTACAGACTATGAAAGACCCATATGTATTTGATTTCATTCCTTTTCGGGAAAATATGCTTGAACGGGACATTGAGCAGGCACTGGTTCGGGATGTCACAAAGCTTCTTTTAGAGCTTGGAACGGGATTTGCATTTTTGGGAAATCAGTATCCCCTGAATGTAGGTGGTGATGATTTTTACATTGATTTACTGTTCTATAATCTGAATCTTCGTTGCTATGTGGTTATAGAACTGAAAACGGGTGACTTCAAGCCGGAATATGCCGGTCAGCTAAATTTTTATCTGTCGGCCGTAGATGGTATTTTGAAGAAAGAACAGGACAATCCGTCGATTGGTTTGCTTCTGTGTAAAAGCAAAAACAATGTGGTCGCAGAATATTCGCTCAAGGATATTTCAAAGCCGATTGGTGTAAGCGAATACAAAATAACTAGCAGTTTGCCGGATGATCTGGAAAAGCAACTGCCATCTGTTGAAGATATTCAGAAACGGATTAAATAAGAAAATTGTAACAAAATTTCTGTTTGACTTTTTTCAAATCAATCAATATAATAATTCCTGAACGAGTAGCAGACTAGCGTAAATCCAGTTATGTTACTCGTTTTTTTATTTTAAAGTTAATAGAAAGACATGAAAAAAGTGTGTAGCCTATCAGCGTAAGTCCAGCTTATTGTGATAGAAACACACTTTTTTTGTGCCGCAAAACAAGGAGGCCAAATCCTCTGCTCCTGCAAGGGCAGTCGCATTTGCTTCGCAAACAAGGAGGATAAATCCTCTCCTCACTCAAAGGAGTTCGGATTTTTCCTTCGGAAAAACAAGGAGGATTGTATGTCAGAAAGTAACAAAATGAAGGAGATGCCGGTCAATAAGCTCATGGTGCAGATGGGAATACCGATGATCTTATCGATGGCATTGCAGGCGGTCTACAACATTGTGGACAGTGCCTTTGTTGGAAACATGAAGGTGGGAAGTGAAGCGGCGCTTAACGCACTGACACTGGTGTTCCCGGTACAAATGCTTATGGTGGCAGTAGGAATTGGAACGGGTGTCGGAACCAATGCGCTTCTCGCAAGGACACTCGGACAGGGAAATGCCAAAAAAGCTGCAAAAGTGGCGGGCAACAGTTTATTTCTCGGAGTAATTATTTATGTGGTATGTTTCTTATTTGGAATTTTTGGAGTAAGAGCATACATTTCATCACAGACCATTGATCCGGAAGTGATTTCAATGGGAATGAGTTATTTAAGAATATGCTGTGTGGTTTCATTTGGAATCATTTTCTTCTCATTATTTGAAAAATTATTACAGGCGACCGGACGTTCCCTTTATTCTACGATCGGTCAGGTGGTAGGTGCGGTCGTAAATATAATTCTAGATCCGATCATGATTTACGGTATCGGACCAGTTCCTGAAATGGGCGTGGAGGGCGCAGCCTATGCTACTGTAATTGGTCAGGTCGCATCGGCAGCATTATTATTTATTTTTCATATGAAATTAAATAAAGAGTTTGAACATGGTGTGGGATACATGAAGCCTGATACCGGAATTATAAAAGAAATCTATGCGATCGGACTTCCGGCGATCATTGCACAGGCATTGATGTCTATCATGGTTTATGTGATGAATCTGATCTTAAAATTCAGTCCTTCTGCACAGACCGCATATGGATTGTTCTATAAAGTGCAGCAGTTTGTATTGTTCCTCGCATTTGGACTTAGGGATGCAATCACACCGATTATTGCGTTTGCCTACGGAATGCACAGCAAAAAGAGGATTCAGGACGGAATCAGGTATGGACTGATTTATACGATCGTACTTATGGTCGTTGGTGTGGCGATCACAGAAATTTTCCCGGGTGCTTTTGCGACGTTATTTAATGCGGGACAATCCAGAGAGTATTTCATCGGAGCGATGAGAATCATCTCCATCAGCTTTATTTTTGCGGGAATCAATGTGGCATATCAGGGAATTTATCAGGCACTGGACGGTGGTATGGAATCACTTGTGATCTCGCTGCTCAGACAGCTTATAATTATATTACCGCTGGCTGGCATTTTCTCTGTTTTTGTCAGAAACGGTCAGATGGGAGTTTCGTTGATCTGGTGGGCATTTCCGATCACCGAGCTTACCGCATGTCTGGTGGGATATGTATTGTTGAAGAGGATCAGAAAAAACAAGGTAGAAAGTTTAAGTTAAGGAGGAGTCAGTTATGGAAAAGAGAATCATAACGATCAGCAGAGAGTTTGGAAGCGGCGGCCGCTTTATTGGTGAAGAAGTGGCAAAGAAACTTGGGATTTCCTATTATGACAAGGATATCATCGGACAGATTGCAGAGCAGTCAGGATTTTCACTGGAATATATCCGGGAAAATGCCGAATTGTCTCCGAAGAAAGGCTTATTTGCCTATGCATTTTCCGGACGTGATATCACAGGGAAATCAGTGCAAGATATGGTGTATGAAGCACAGAGAAACGTGATCCTGAAAATTGCGGAAAAAGAAAGCTGTGTGGTCATAGGAAGAAATGCGGATTTTATCTTAAAA
>ERZ779855.1860-NODE-1860-length-12899-cov-3.169340_pt1 | contig 12899 bp, 12 predicted proteins | sample MGYA00511370_ERZ779855 | MGnify/ENA primary metagenome ERZ779855 (study PRJEB29588, sample SAMEA1967319) | human gut metagenome | biome: human gut; feature: human-associated habitat; material: faeces | place: Denmark | collected 2008/2010 ...
CGTGCCTGAATTTGCCGAATGTGCGGCGCGCAGCAACAGAAACAGGATAGACAGCATGGCGGCGCGGGCAATAAAAATAACCGTGCTGTTTTCGATGGGCACGGCGGGAATAATGTTCATTTTTTCCGAGGGGCTGTCGCAGTGCATCTACGGGGACGGGCAATGCGCGGAATATCTGCGCGTGCTCGCGCCGCTTCTGCCGATAATGTACACAGACACGACAGTTGACGGAATACTCAAAGGGCTCGACCAGCAGGTATATTCAATGAGATATAATATAATCGACTCCGCGATGTGCGTCGTGCTCGTGCTGATACTCATCCCGAAATATTCCGTAAAGGGCTATGTCGCGATACTTTTTATCAGCGAGATAGTAAACTTTTCGCTGAGCATACACAGGCTTTCAAAAGTTTGCACGCTCGAAATAAATATCATGGATTCGATAATAAAGCCCGCCGTCTGCGTGACGGCTTCGTTTCTCGCGGGGCTGCTGCTCTCCTCGGCGCAGGGCAGCGGAAAAGCCGCGCTGACAATCATAATAACTGTCAACGCGGCGGTGTATATTCTTCTGCTGATGCTCACGGGCAGCATCTCGGTGCAGGATATTATTTGGTTCAAAAACATCTTTTCGCGCGGCTCAAAATCTGAAAAAAGAGGGCTCTGCGCTGCTCGGATAAACGACCGTCAGCGTTCCCTGAGCGACTGATATTTCGCTCATTTTACCGACAAATTCATTGCTGACGCCGAGGGCGTATGTGTTCTTCAAGGTGCCGTTTTTGAGCTCATATTTGAGCCCGCTTATAGTGACACCCGATGAGATATCCGAATGGGAGAACACGGAGATCATACCCTTTGCGTTCTCGTCAAAAATAATTCTGCCGTTTGTTATCGAAGTGAACGAAGTTTCGCGCGCGTCGATAATCGCGGTCATTCCGCGCCTCGACAGAGACGAGATGAGCTGGATATTCGCAAGAGTATGGTCGGCTCTGCCGCCCGATGCGCCGTAGAGAATGAAATTTTTATATCCGCGCATCACGCCCTCTGCGATCGCCGCGCCCATATCGGTATCGTTCTTTTCGCAGGGCAGGACGATAATATTCCGCCCGTTCGGAGTGTGTCCGAGGGAATCGAAATCGCCTATGACCAAATTCGGAGTTATGCCGAGATTCTGAAGATACAGCAGACCTTTAGCGGCAGCGATAATGAAATCGCCCTCCCCTGTCGGGCGGATTCCGAAGAAGTCGCCGCCGCCGACTATATGACAAACTTTGTTCATGTTATCACCGTCCGTTTGTTTCTCTGACAATTATATATCATCAATCATAATTTTTCAATCATATACGAAAAGCCGCCCCGGAATATATCCGGAGCGGTAATTTTATGCTGCATCTTCGTCTTCCGCCGGCGAAGTTGAGCCGAAATCGGGAAGAGTGAACGGGAAGCGGCGGGTCGTGCTCTCTGCCTCGGTGAGCTCGCTCACCGCCTCGGAAGTATGCTCATGAGTTACAGGCTCTTCGCTCTCCGCCACAGTACCGACATCGGTGTGCGGACGGGTCGACGCAGAATATGAGCCTGAGCCGCTGTTGTTGCTGCTCGGGACTGCGCCCTTTTTCAGCAGATCGACAGCGGAGACATGGTTATCGCCAATCTTTATATTCGTGTCGCCGTAGAGAGCGAGCTGGAGCTCACGCGCAACGACGGGATAATCGACGACCCAGACCGAAAGGCGCTGGTTGATTATCTTGCCGTAGTAGGTATAGAGCTGAGCGGAAGTGTAGTTGCCCTCGGTCGGCATGACTATCTGCTTTATCTCGTAGTTCATCCAGCCTTGAGAGAGCGCCTGGGTCATGAGAGAGAGAATCTCACTGCGCTTGTAGTTCGTCACGACATTGGGAAGGACGATATCGAGCGCGTTGTTGAGCTGACCCGCAGAGGCGTTCTGCGCGCTCTTGATGAGAGCCATGATAACGGTACGCTGTCTTGCGGTTCTGCCGACATCGCCTTCGTTGTCGACATGGCGGATACGGCTATAGACCAAAGCCTGTCTGCCGCTGAGCTTGACGGAATCGCCGGAGGTTATCTTCTTTATCTTCGTTGTGGTGCGGTTGATATAATCCGCCTCATAGGGCTCAATCGGAACGGACACGCCGCCGAGAGAGTCAATAAGCTTCGGGAAGCTCTTGAAATCGACGCTGATATAATGATCGATCTCAATCTTGTAGTTATTCTCAAGCGTCTCGATAAGTGCCGCGGGACCGCCCCAGAAATAGGCATGGTTAGTCTTGCAGCAGCGCTCGGAGCCGTTGATGTTCATATAGGTATAGCAGTCTCTGAGGAAGGACACGAGCGTTATCGTCTTGGTCTTTTTGTTAAGCGAGAGCAGGATGATGGCATCCGAACGTCCGCCCTCTGCCTTGCCGGTCTCGCTGTCAACGCCGAGGAGCAGAACATTGATTATATTCTTGCTCGAATACTTCGCGCCGCCGTTCTTCGCCCACGCAGTTATGAGGCTGTCGATGCTCGAAGCGTCGCTGACATCGTACATTGCATCAAACTGCTCCTCGGGCGCAAAGGTGCCCTCGGGATCGCCGTTGCTGCCGTGGTCGATGGTAATAAGTCCGAGCTTATTGCCGATATAGATGCCGCCGCCGATTATAGCAAGGGCGAGCACCACGCAGACAACGGTAATCGTAATTTTTAGATTGCGTTTGTTGTTGTCCATAAAAAACTGTTTAAATGTTCTTTTTTCTTTCTTTTCCATAAAGCAGCTCACTTTCAACAGTATTCGGCATATTGTATCACTTTTTGCGTCAAAAAGCTATACCAATCCCACAAATTTATTGTTTCTTTATTTTTGGCTGTTTACACAAAGCGTGTAAAATATAAAACGCACGGATTTGAGATTTTACTGCACGACGACGGAAAAACTTTTTGAGAGGATGATATCGCCGCCAAAAAAGTCCAATTGATATAACGCTGAGCATACATAGAACAGATTGACAAATTGGGATTTGTCTATCACTTGAGCTGTAGCAAAGTAAAAGCAAGTGACTCAATTGATTTTTATCATCAGATTTTCAATAGCCGCGCCGCAGTGTTTGATAAGCTTTTTTAGAGAAGTGAGGGAACGGCTTGCGAAGCAAGACGCACAAGCCCGCACTCGTTCAAGCTCCGGCGCGGCTATTGGAAGCTTGATTATAAAGACAAGTCGGCAGTCCACTTCTACTTTGTAAAAATTCGTGCTAATCAAATCAACAAATTCCAGTTTATCAAACCGATAAAAATGGCACGTCTATACACCTTGCGGCAACAAAAAACGACCTATGAGCCATAGATCGTTTTTATATTCTACAAGCACCCCGCCAAAAATCAATGGGGAAATTATTCATCAAACAGACCGTCCATGAGTTCGAGAGCTGCTTTGCGGCGGCGTTCTTCTTCCTCGCGGTCGAGCACGAACGAGCCGTCCGGCAGGCGGCGCAGGACATTGCCCTCGCCCGCTCCGTCGGGGAGCAGAGCACGGCTGATATTGACCATTGTTTCGCCGTCTTTTTCGCAGACTGCGTAGTTTCCTTCGATACGGTCGATGGCGTAATATTCCATTATTCCGCCTCCTTTTTTACTTCTCAGCGGTCTTGTTATCCGGGAAAGCCGTTGAAAGATGCTCGCCGTCCGAGCCGACAACTATCGTGCCTTTTATATCCGTGCGCTCATACGGGATATTATATTTCTCAAGCTTTTCTATAGTCTCCTTATGCGGGTGGCCATAGTCGTTATCCTTGCCGCAGGAGATGAGCGCGAGCGACGGAGAAACGACTTTGAGGAACTCCTCGCTCGTCGATGTGCTGCTGCCGTGGTGACCGAGCTTCAGAACATCGGCTTTGATATCCGCGCCGTTTGCAAGTATCTGTTTCTCGCTCTTTGCCTCCGCATCGCCCGTGAAGAGGAACGAATTCTTGCCGTAGACAACCTTCATCACTACAGAGGCATTGTTGAGATCCTCAGGCGTGCCGACGGGTCCGACTATAGTTATCTTTGCGTCGCCGAGGGTATAGGTATCGCCGACTTTTGCGGAGATGACTTTGGCGCCGGAGGCCTTGACCGCTTTTATCAGCTTTTGATAAATCGAGGTCGTGGGAACCATGGACTTTGGAAGCTTCGGCATAATAACATTGTCGACCTTTATACCCTCGATAACCTTGGGCATACTGCCGATATGGTCGGAATGGGGGTGGGTGGCGACTATGTAATCGAGCTTTTCGACGGAGTTCGCCTTGAGATAATCGAGTATCGTCTGATCGTTGCCGCGCTCGCCCGCGTCTATCAACATGGCGTGCTCCCCGCTTTTAACGAGAATGCTGTCGCCCTGACCGACATCTATAACATGGACGGTAAACGGCTGGTTGAGTGCGTCGCCGCTCTGTATCGTCTGCTCATTGCCCGAGAGCAGCTCGCCCCAGGTGGGGATATCGAACGGGAGATTCATATAGGGCGCGAAGGTTATCAGCAGCGCGACGGCTATCACGACTGCGGTGACGATTATCTTCGTGCGCTTGTTCTGTGCGGCGGAGCCGCCCTTTCTCTGATTTGCCATAATTTCCTCCGATCAGGTCTCGTCGTCTGCGGGAGCATCCGACAGGGCACATTTTTCCATCCACTGCTGTTTGGTTATAAGCACCTGACGGGGCTTGCTGCCCTCGAACGGTCCGATAATGCCCTTGCTCTCGAGTTCGTCCATGAGCCTTGCGGCGCGGGCATAACCGAGCTTCAATTTGCGCTGGAGAAGAGTTGTTGAAGCCATTTTGGCATCGAGCACGACCTCGACGGCGTTCGGGAACATCTCATCGCCCGGCTCTTCGCCGTCATCGCCGCCTGCGGCGCTGTTCTTCTTTGTTGAACCCGCTATTGCCGCCTGCCTGTTTATCTCGTCCATAATGCCCTCATCGTACTCCGCCTCGGCGTTATGCTTGATGAAGTCGGCAACATCCTCGACCTCTTCGTCGGAGATGAAGCAGCCCTGGATACGGGTCGGCTTGTTTGCGCCGATGGGGCTGAAGAGCATATCGCCGTTGCCGATAAGCTTCTCCGCGCCGGACATATCGAGTATCGTTCTCGAATCGACCGACGAAGAAACGGAGAGCGCGATACGGCTGGGGATATTCGCTTTGATAATACCTGTGATAACATCGACGGAAGGGCGCTGAGTCGCTATGACAAGATGCATACCTGCGGCACGCGCTTTCTGAGCGAGGCGGCATATCGCATCCTCGACTTCATTCGGCGCGACCATCATAAGATCGGCAAGCTCATCGATGAAAATGACTATCTGATGCATCGGGCGCAGTGACTTGTCGCGCTCGGCTAATTTGTTATATCCTCTTATATCGCGGACATTCTTCTCGGAGAGTATCTTATATCTGTTCTCCATCTCGTTGACCGCCCATGTGAGAGCGCCCGAAGCCTTGCGCGGATCGGACACGACGGGCACGGCGAGATGCGCGATGCCGTTATAGACCGTGAACTCGACCTGCTTGGGGTCGATCATAAGAAGCTTCACTTCGTCGGGAGTCGCGTTATAGAGAATGCTGACTATCATTGTGTTCAGGCACACGGATTTACCGGAACCCGTAGTACCCGCTATGAGCAGATGCGGCATCTTCGCGAGGTCTGCGCAGACGGCGTTGCCCGCGATATCCTTGCCGAGGACAACATTGAGCTTGCTCTGAGCGTTCTTGAACTGCGGGGTTTCGATTATCTCGCGCATATAGACCATCGAGCGCAGCTTGTTGGGCACCTCGATGCCTATCGCCGCCTTGTTCGGAATGGGTGCTTCGATTCTTATTCCCGACGCGGCAAGGCGCAAGGCAATATCGTCCGCAAGGTTGGTTATTTTATTTATTCTGACGCCCGCATCCGGCTGAAGCTCATATCTTGTGACGGACGGTCCGCGGCTTATCTCAGTTATCTTTGCGTGGACATTGAAGCTTTCGAGCGTGTCAAGCAGCTTCTGCGCGTTGGATTTGAGCTCATCGGAGAAATTATCGTTGCCGTCATGGATGGGCTCTTTGAGGCAGGTTATCGGCGGCTTGCGATAAGTCGGCTGACTCTCGATAACAGGCTCTTCCTCATCCTCATCCGGCACGTCGGGCACGGGATCGGGCTCTTTGACGGGCGGGAGCTCCGGCTCTTTCCTCTTCAGCTTCTCCGGCTCGGCGGGCTTCTTGCTTATATCGAGCATTTCGAGCTCATCTTTCGCGCTCTCGGTCGGCAGAGGCGGCACGCAGGCGGGTCTGCCGTCCACAACGGCGGCGGCTTTTGACACGCCCTCGGCTATCTTCGCGGTCGCCGACGCGGCGTTGACGCGGTTGACTATATCATCGATGCCGACATCGGTCTGAACCGGCTTGCGCGGGAACACGTTGGGCTCGGGGCCTTCATCGGCGGCGGATTTTTTGCGGCTCTTTGCAGTTGCTGCAGGCGTATCAGTCGGCAGCGGCGGCACGGGGAACGGACGGGGGCTGACATAGGGCTCCTCCGCTTTTTTCTCCCTGCGCTTGTCTCTCGACGGCGCTCTCTCCTGCTCATCTCTGACGCGCTGCGCTCCGCGCTCAAGGCGTTCGTTGGTATCCTCGCTCATGCGCTTCAAGGGCTTTGCAATGGACATACCGAGGCGGGACAGAGTGAGTCCCGTGAGGAACATTATGCTGACTATCAGCAGGATAATATTTATTATCGCCGCGCCGACCTTGCCTGCCATTTTGGCAAGCAGTCCGCCGACGAGCGCACCGAGCGCGCCCGCACTCGGGAATGTGTCATAATCTCTCCACGCGGTCTTTATCTGATCGCCGAGGGTCATGAGCGAAAAGTATTCCGACGGGTTCGAGAAAATATGTATCGCCGAGCACAGCAGCAATATTGATATCCCGACGCCGATAAGATTCGACGATATCGAGCCGAATGTCTTGTTCATGGCGAGCATGACCGAGACATAAATGAGCATGACGGGCCAGATATATGTACACGTGCCGAACACGCCGAACATAAAATTATGCACGGCGCGCCACGCGCTCTCGCCCTCGATAAACGCCATGGCTATGAGCAGAGCCGCGACAGCCATGAGCGCGATAGCCGCTTTCTGGCGGCGCGAGGACTGCTGCTCGGGAGTCTGCTCGACAGGCTCTTTTGCAGCCGCAGGCTTTGAAGCCGGGGCTTTTTTTGGCGTTGTAGTTGTTGTTTTTTTCTTCTTAGCGGCCATTGACTTTGCCGCAGTCTTTTTCGCAGCCATTAAGGCCCTCCTTAGAAATTTGAACGAACTTATCTGACCTTTTCAACTATGCCGGCGATGATAACAACAACGCCGAGGACAAGGCAGTAGTAACCGAAAATTTTGAACTTATCGATTTTGACGAGCCACTCGAGAGCCTTTATCGCGGCAAAGCCGACGACGGCGGCGGTGACAACGCCTATAATAACGGGCAGGATATCTATCTGCTCGCCGAGGGCTACGGCGTCCTTTATCTCCATGACATTGGCGGCAAGGATAGCCGGGATGCCGAGGATAAACGAATAGCGAACCATATACTCTTTTGAAACGCCGCAAATCATACCGGTCGAGATGGTCGAGCCGGAGCGCGAGATGCCGGGGAATCCGGCGGCGAAAGCCTGAGCCACGCCGACGGCAAGCGCGGATTTCGCGCCTATCTGGGGACGAGCTTTGACCTTCTTTGCGCGCCATGAGCCGACGAGCAGGAGAGCTGCGGTGAAGAGGAAGCAGACTCCCTCGACCAATATATCATTGTCATCGGCAAGACCGCCGAGAACATCCATGATGCGTCTGTCGACGCCGACGGGAATGAGCAGGAACAGCAGAGGCACGCAGGAGATAACGAACATGAAGAGCATACGCCTGTTCTCGTTCATCTCGCTCCACTTGAACTTGCCGGTGAAGATATCTTTTATAGTGCTGAAAAATTCAACGATGAGACCCCATATGGTCTTGTAATAAACGACGAACACGGCTATCAGGGTGCCCATATGTAACAGCACCGTGAACAGAAGCGAGCTTGTGCCGCCGACATTGCCGAAGAAGTGCTGAAAGACCGAGAGATGCCCGCTCGATGAGATGGGCAGGAATTCGGTCACGCCCTGCAGAAAGCCGAGCAGTATTGCCTTGAGTATTTCCATGATATATTACCCCTTTTCCATTTTTCCGGCGGAATATAAAGTGCCGGGCGAATAACACGGTTTCAGATATTCAAACGGATCGGTCGTCACAAGTCTTTCAACGACCTCGCCTTTTTCTGTCCTTGAACACATCACGCAGCCAAACGGAGCTTCGTGCTCGCAGATCTCTGCGGGCGGCTGCATAAAAATCTCGGCGGGAGAAACAACTGTGTAGAGCATCAACCGTTCTCCCCTTTCTTTTCACTCTGCTCCTCGATCATATCGCAGAGCTTATCGAGGGCATCGGAGAGAGAGCCGAGAGAATCTATAAGCCCCTCTTTGACCGCCGCCTCGCCGTCGAGCACAGTGCCGACATCCATAACGAGCTGACCGGTTGCGAGCATAAGCGAACGGAAGCGGTCGGCGGAGATGCGCGAATTATCGGCGACGAATCTGACTATACGCTCCTGCATCTGCTCAAAATAGGACATAGTCTGCGGCACGCCCAGGACAAGTCCCGTCATTCTGACCGGGTGGACAGTCATGGTGGCGCTCGGCGCGATAAACGAATACGCGCTCGAAGCCGCGAGCGGCACGCCTATCGAATGTCCGCCGCCGAGGACGAGGGACACGGTCGGCGTTTTCATTCCGGCTATAAGCTCCGCTATCGCGAGTCCGGCTTCGATATCGCCGCCGACGGTGTTGAGAATTATGAGCAAGCCTTCAATATCGCGGCTCTCTTCTATCGCGACGAGCTGCGGAATGACATGCTCGTATTTTGTAGTTTTATTCTGCGCCGGCAGGACATAGTGACCCTCTATCTGACCGATAACTGTCAGGCAGTGGATATAATGCCCGCGCTTGTCAACGGTTATCGAGCCTGTTTCGACTATCTGGCGAAGCTCCCTGTCCGTGCTGTCGGAGGAATCTCCGTCCTCTTCACTGACGCTCGGGGTCGGCGCGACGGGCTCCAATATGCTGTCTTTTTGTTCTTCGTGCTTTTTTCTGTTCATCGAATTCACTCCCGACAAACAGTATGCCCGAATAACTTTTGATAATTCAGCCATAGCACAGCGCACTGCGGCAGATTACATTTAATTATACCACGCAGAAAGCTTTCGGGCAACATAAAAATCGTCATATATCAATTTCCCCTATAAAATGTAATATATACAGGTATATATTTGGCGCGGCGCACCTTGACAAAATCCGCGGATTGCAATAAAATTTAAAGGTAATTTTATTTTTATACGGAGGGATACAAGTGGGCAGCACTATTGCACAAAAGCTTATAAAAAGCCACCTGCTCAGCGGCGACATGACCGTTGGCAGCGAGATCGGTCTGAGGATCGATCAGACTCTCACTCAGGACGCCACAGGCACCATGGCATACCTTGAATTCGAGGCTATGTGAGTCGAGAGAGTAAAGACCGAGCTTTCGGTCGCATACATTGACCACAACACTTTGCAGACCGGCTTTGAAAACGCGGACGATCACAGATTCATCAGGAGCGCCGCGAAAAAGAGAGGACTGCTTTTTTCACGCCCCGGCAACGGCATCTGCCATCAGGTGCATCTTGAGCGCTTCGGCATCCCCGGCAAGACGCTCATCGGCTCGGACAGCCACACCCCGACCGGCGGCGGCATCGGCATGCTCTCGTTCGGCGCGGGCGGACTCGACGTCGCGGTTGCGATGGGCGGCGGCGCATACTACATAACTATGCCCAAGATGACGCGCATAAACCTGCACGGTGCGCTTTCACCGTGGGTCAGCGCAAAGGATATAATCCTCGAAGTTCTTCGCATCATGTCCGTCAAGGGCGGCGTGGGCAAGATAATCGAATACGGCGGAGACGGAGTCAAGACTCTTTCCGTCCCCGAGCGCGCAACTATAACCAACATGGGCACGGAGCTCGGCGCAACGACCTCTGTTTTCCCCTCCGACGAAGTGACGAAGGCTTTCCTCGCCGCTCAGGGCAGAGAGCAGGATTGGGTCGAGGTCAAGGCGGACGACGATGCAGTCTATGACGAGGTTATCGACATAGATCTCAGCACCCTCGAGCCCCTCGCGGCAATGCCCCACATGCCCGACAACGTAAAGAAAGTTTCAGAAATAGGCGAGATAAAGATCGACCAGGTCTGCATCGGCTCCTGTACGAACTCCTCGCTCTACGATATGCTCAAGGTGGCGGCTATCCTCAAGGGCAAGCGCGTCGCCCCGAGTGTCAGCCTCACTATCTCCCCCGGCTCGATGCAGGTTCTCAGAATGCTCTCCGAGGACGGCGCACTCTCCGACATCCTCGGCGCGGGCGCAAGACTGCTTGAGTGCGCGTGCGGTCCGTGCATCGGCATGGGTCAGTCCCCGAACTCCGGCGCTATCTCCCTGCGCACCTTCAACCGCAACTTTGAGGGACGCTCCGGCACTGCCGACGCGGGCGTTTATCTCGTCAGCCCCGAGGTCGCCGCGGCATCCGCTCTCACAGGCGTGCTGACCGACCCGAGAACCCTCGGCGAGGCGCCGCACATCACAATGCCTGATCACTTTGAAATAAACGACAATCTTATCGACAAGCCCGCTTCTCCGGAAGAGGCCAAGAATCTTGAGATAGTCTACGGTCCGAACATCAAGCCCGTCCCCAACGGCGACGCACTGCCCGAAAGCATCGAGGCCGAAGTCGTTCTCAAGGTCGGCGACAACATCACAACAGACCACATCATGCCCGCAGGCGCAAAGATTCTCCCCTACCGCTCGAACGTACCGTTCCTGTCGAACTTCTGCTTCAAGCAGTGCGACGAGAACTTTGCCGAGCACTGCAAGCAGGCAGGCAAGGGAATCATCATCGGCGGCAGCAACTACGGCCAGGGCTCCTCGAGAGAGCACGCGGCTCTTGTTCCGCTGTATCTCGGCATAAAGAGCGTTATCACAAAGTCCTTTGCGCGCATACATCAGGCAAACCTCATAAACGCCGGTATCGTGCCGTTCACCTTCGCCGACCCCGCCGACTATGACCGCATCGAGAAGGGCGACAAGCTCGCGCTCGACGGCATCAGAGAGACTATTGAAAACGGCGGCGAGGCTGTTCTCAAGAATGAGACAAAGGGCGAAAGCTACAAGCTCTGCTACAGCTTCTCCGGCAGACAGAAGGACATAATTCTCGCAGGCGGTCTGCTCAACTACACAAGAGAATCACACAAATAAGAGAGGAAGATAAACATGACAGAGGCACAGGTCAAGAACGCCGTCGAAAAATTTGAGGCTCTCATCCGCGCTCAGAGCGACCGTTCGGACAAAATAAAGGCTCAGGGCGATTTCATCGACTTCAAGTCGCTCGACAAGATCATCATCGGCGTCTGCGGCGGCGACGGCATCGGTCCGGTTATAACCAAGGAATCCGCAAGAGTTCTCGAATATCTGCTCGACGATAAAGTAAAGGCGGGCAAAATCGAGTTCAAGGTCATCGACGGACTGACCATCGAAAACCGCGTCAAGGCAAACAAGGCTATCCCCGACGACGTGCTCGAAGAGCTCAAGAGCTGCCACGTTATCCTCAAGGGTCCGACCACTACCCCGCAGGCGGGCGATCCGTGGCCGAACATCGAGAGCGCAAACGTTGCGATGAGAAAAGCTCTCGATCTGTTTGCGAACCTCCGCCCCGTCAAGGTTCCCGAGCAGGGCATTGACTGGACTTTCTTCCGCGAGAACACCGAGGGCGCATATGCCGTCGGCTCGATGGGCGTCAATGTTACCGACGACCTCGCGCTCGACTTCGTTGTAACGACCTCCGAGGGCTGCGACAGAATAGCAAGACTCGCATATGACTACGCGCGCCGCAACAACAAGGGCCGCGTTTCGATAATCACAAAGGCAAATGTCATCAAGACCACGGACGGCAAGTTCCTCAACCTCTGCAAGAAGGTCGGCGAGGAATATCCCGACATCGTGACCGACGAGTGGTACATTGACATCACCACGGCGAAGCTCATCGACGAGAAGCGCCGCCGCGACTTCAAAGTCTTCATCCTCCCGAACCTTTACGGCGACATCATCACCGACGAGGCAGCTGAGTTCCAGGGCGGCGTCGGCACAGCCGGCAGCGCAAACATCGGCAAGCGTTACGCGATGTTCGAGGCTATCCACGGCTCGGCTCCGAGAATGGTTCGCGAGGGCAGAGCACAGTACGCCGACCCCTGCTCGATGCTCAGAGCGAGCGTGATGCTCCTCTCCCACATCGGCGAGCAGGAAAAAGCCGATCTGCTCGAGAGAGCGCTCGACATCTGCATGTACGAGGACAAGAAGCTCAAAATCACAGGCCGCGAGGACGGCTGCACCTGCAGCGAATTCGGCGACTATGTCATGGAGACAGTCAGAAAAATCAGCGAGTAAAAAAATATATAAAGTCAAGCCGCAGCGATTTGTTTTGCTGCGGCTGTTTTGTTTTGCCGCGATGTGGAGATACGGAGAGACAAATCGGATTTGTCGCAAAAACTATTTAAGCTCCCCTGCAGGGGAGCTGGCTCGGCGTAAGCCGAGACTGAGAGGGTGTTTTGCTTCGCTCAAAGCAACAAATATATGCGGTAGGGGCGGATATTATTTGACCGCAAAATTTGTAGTGACTTATTGTCTTGTATTTTGTAGGGTGCGGCGACTCGACGCACCGACGCCGCGCGAGCGGCACAAAATCTTTGAAAAGGCTTGTTTTACCGACCGCTCGTAGGGACAGCCCTTGCGGCTGTCC
>ERZ779855.1863-NODE-1863-length-12874-cov-5.375458_pt1 | contig 12874 bp, 7 predicted proteins | sample MGYA00511370_ERZ779855 | MGnify/ENA primary metagenome ERZ779855 (study PRJEB29588, sample SAMEA1967319) | human gut metagenome | biome: human gut; feature: human-associated habitat; material: faeces | place: Denmark | collected 2008/2010 ...
GAAAAGGCCAAGGACGGTATCGAGGGCAAGACCGGCACCCGTATTCATCAGTAACGCGCTTATCCCTGCCATATGGAACGGGTATTTCGGAACGGGAAATTTCTATCAAATGCCGCATACTGCACAAGATTTACAAAGATTTTTTGTGCGTCACAAAGAAATTTTGCCGTAATTCACATTTTCTGTTGAAATCGGCGGTGAAATCCTGTATAATACCCACGTTCTTATGAGTCGCGTGAATACCGGGCCGGACGCCCGTTGTTCAAACGCACGTCAAAATTTGCCTTACTTTCAGGCGTGCGTCACATATTTTAAGGAGGAAAACAAGAATGAAAAAGTTCCTTGCAATGCTCCTCGCCCTGGTCATGGCTCTGAGCCTGGTGGCCTGCGGTGAGAAGAAGGACGACACTCAGGGTAACGGCGACGGTGATGCTACCGCTGCCAAGGTCAAGGTCGGCTTCATCACCCTGCATGATGAAAACTCCACCTATGACAAGAACTTCATCGATGCCGCCAAGGAAGCCTGCGCCAACCTGGGTCTGGTCGAGAATGAGGATTACTTCATCAAGACCAACGTGGGTGAGACCGAGCAGTGCGCCGATGTCGCCGCTGATCTGGTGGATGCCGGCTGCAACATCATCTTTGCCGACAGCTTCGGTCATGAGCCTTACATGATCGAGGTCGCCAAGGCGAACCCCGAGGTGCAGTTCTGCCACAGCACCGGTACCCTCGCTCACACCGAGAATCTGGCCAACTACCACAACGCCTTCGCCTCCATCTATGAGGGCCGCTATCTGGCCGGTATCGCTGCCGGTATGAAGCTGAACGCGATGATCGAGGCCGGCGACATCAAGGCTGAAGAGGCCAAGATGGGCTATGTGGGTGCTTTCACCTACGCCGAAGTGGTTTCCGGTTACACCTCCTTCTATCTGGGTGCCAAGTCCGTCTGCCCCACCGTCACCATGGACGTGACCTTCACCGGCAGCTGGTACGATGAGACTCTGGAGAAGGAAGGCGCAGTGAAGCTGATCCAGGGCGGCTGCAAGCTGATCAGCCAGCACGCCGACTCTCTGGGTGCTCCTACCGCCTGCGAGAAAGCCGGTGTGCCCAACGTTTCCTACAACGGCTCCACCGTGAGTACCTGCCCCAACACCTACATCATCTCCTCCCGCATCAACTGGGCTCCCTACTATGAGATGTGCATCAAGGCTGTCATGGACGGCACCGAGATCCCCGCTGACTGGACCGGCACTCTGGCCACCAACTCCGTGGTTCTGTCCGACCTGAACACCGCCGTGGCCGCCGAAGGCACTGCCGAGGCCATTGCCGCTGCTACCGAGAAGCTGGAGAAGGGCGAGCTCCACGTGTTCGATTGCTCCACCTTCACCACCAAGGTCGATGACAAGGTGAACACCTTCAAGGCCGACTACCTGAAGCTCGATGAGGCCGGTCACATCACCTCCTACATGGCTGACGTCGATACCGATCAGGCCTATACCGGTGACACCGAGGTCGTGCACGACGGTTACTTCTCCGAGTCCGAGTTCCGTTCTGCTCCTTACTTCGATCTGCAGATCGATGGCATCAACCTGCTGGATACCAAGATGTAATGTAAATTCCGTAAGGAATAGCATATTGCACCACAACGAGGTGGGCTGCACAGGCAGCCCACCTCGTGCTTTTTCCCTCCTACACGCGGCTTTGACGATTTACACAAAGAGAATGACTCTTTCTTGTGTAACCTCACATTCTTTGTATATACCTGACAAATTTTTTGCTGATTTTGATTTACAACGCTCACCATGTATGGTAGAATAAGTCGTATGGAATTTATCCCCGGCGTATTCGAGGTGTTGCAGCCATCTGCGCCGAAAGAAAGGATGACAGCCTTGGAAAAGAAATGCGCGATCAGAATGGAGAACATCACCAAGCGGTTCGGCAGCAAGGTCATCGCAAACAAAGATGTAAACCTTGAACTGTACGAAGGCGAGATCCTGTCCCTGCTGGGCGAGAACGGCAGCGGCAAGACCACGCTGATGAACATGCTCTCCGGCATCTACTTCCCCGACGAGGGGCAGATCTACGTCCACGACAAGCCTGTGACCATCGCATCTCCCAAGGATGCCTTCGATCTGGGTATCGGCATGATCCACCAGCACTTCAAGCTGGTCGATCTGTTCACCGCCACCGAGAATATCATCCTCGGCCTGGAGGGCAAGCTTGACCTGAACAATGCACGTCAAAAGGTCAAGGACATCTGTGATAAGTACGGCTTCGATATCGACCCGGACATGAAGATCTATGATATGTCTGTTTCCCAGAAGCAGACCGTGGAGATCGTCAAGGTGCTGTACCGCGGTGCCGATATTCTGATCCTGGACGAGCCCACCGCCGTGCTGACCCCGCAGGAGACGGACAAGCTGTTCGCCGTCATGCGCAACATGAAGGCCGACGGCAAGTCCCTCATCATCATCACCCACAAGCTCCACGAGGTGCTGGACGTATCCGACCGGGTGGCCGTGCTCCGCAAGGGCGAATACATAGGCGACGTGCTGACCAAGGACGCCGACCAGCAGTCCCTGACCGACATGATGGTGGGCCACAGCGTGTCGTTGAATATCAACCGCCCCACCCCCGTGAATGTGGAGCCCCGGCTGAAGATCGAGGGGCTGACCGTGTTCGACGAGCTGGGCGTCAAGCGTTTGGACAACGTGAGCTTTACTGTTAACGCCGGCGAGGTGCTGGGCGTAGCGGGTATCGCCGGTTCCGGCCAGCGTGAACTGCTGGAGTCCATCGCGGGCCTGTATCCCGTCAGCTCCGGCACCGTGACCTATATCTCCCCGGAGACCAACGAGGAGAAAAATCTGGTGGGCATGGATCCCATGGACATCCGCAAGAGCGGCGTGGCCATGAGCTTTGTCCCCGAGGATCGTCTGGGCATGGGTCTGGTAGGCTCCATGGGCATGACCGGCAACATGATGCTCCGCTCCTGGCGCAAGGGTGCCAGCATTTTCCTGGACCGCAAAAATCCTGAGGCGCTGGCACAGCGCATCTGGCAGGAGCTGGAGGTCGTCACCCCCAGCACGAATTTCCCGGTACGCCGTATGTCCGGCGGTAACGTGCAGAAGGTCCTGGTGGGCCGCGAGATCGCCCAGCAGCCCTCCGTGCTGATGACCGCCTACGCTGTCCGTGGTCTGGACATCAACACCTCATATACCATTTACAATCTGCTCACCGAGCAGAAGATGAAGGGCGTCGCCGTCGTGTATGTGGGCGAGGACCTGGACGTGCTGCTGGAACTGTGTGACCGCATCGTGGTGCTCTGCGGCGGTCAGGTCTCCGGCGTGGTGGACGGCCGCAAAACCAACAAGCTGGAAGTGGGCGCGCTGATGACCCGCGTGGAAGGAGGCAAGGCAGATGAATAAAAAAGGTTCGCTCTTTCATATTTCCAAGCGCGATGCGCTGCCTCTGCCCAAGGCACTGCTGATCCGCGGCGGTATCCTGCTGCTGGCACTGGTGTTCTGCGGATTGATCACCACCCTGCTGACCGGTCAGGATCCCATCGCCGTCTATGGCACGATCCTCAAGGGTGCCTTCGGCACCTCCCGTAAAATCTGGGTCACCGGGCAGAATGTTGCCGTCTTGCTGGGTATCTCCTTAGCGGTAACGCCCGCATTCAAGATGCGCTTCTGGAACATCGGCGCCGAGGGGCAGACCCTGATCGGCTGCCTGGCCACCACCACCTGCATGATCCTGCTGGGCGGCAAGGTCTCCAATTTCCTGCTGATCGTCATCTCTCTGGCGGCCGCGCTGCTGGCCGGCGCCGTATGGGGCTTCCTGCCCGCCTTCTTCAAGGCCAGATGGAACACCAACGAGACGCTGTTCACCCTGATGATGAACTACATCGCCATGCAGCTGGCCTCCTACTTTATCATCATATGGGAGGTGCCCAAAGGCGCCGGTAAGATCGGCATCATCAACCAGGCTTCCGAGGCCGGCTGGCTGCCCCGCATCGGCGGACAGGCACAGCTGCTCCCCATTCTGGTGGTCGCCCTGCTGACCGGCATGATGTATATCTATCTCACATACAGCAAGCACGGTTATGAGATCGCCGTCGTTGGCGAAAGCCAGCGCACCGCCAGCTATGCCGGTATCAAGGTGGATCGCGTGATCATCCGCACCATGGTACTCTCCGGCGCGATTTGCGGCCTGATGGGATATATCCTGACCGCCGGGATCAGCCACACCCTGACCACCACCATTGTGGACAGCCGCGGCTTTACCGCCGTCATGGTGTCCTGGATGTCCAAGTTCAACCCCTTCATCATGATCGCCTCCGCCCTGCTGCTGGTGACCATGGATCGCGGTGCCGGCGAGATCTCCACCGCCTTCAGCCTGAACCAGTCCTTCGCGGATATTCTGACCGGTATCATTCTGTTCTTCATCATTGCTACCGAGTTCTTCATCACCTACAAGGTCACTCTGCGCAAGAGCAGCAAAAAGGAGGCGTAACGGATGGGCTTCGACTTTGTATCCTTCTTCCCCCGCGCGGTCATGCAGGGTATCCCCCTGCTGTTCGGCAGCACCGGCGAGATCCTCACGGAGAAGTCCGGTAACCTGAACCTGGGTATTCCCGGCATCATGTACGTGGGCGGTATCAGCGGCGTTATCGGCTCGTTCTTCTACGAGCAGGCCGCCGGCGGGCAGCTGAACGGCTTTCTGGCCATCATGATCCCCATTCTGTGCTCCCTGCTGGGCTCCCTGCTGATGGGTCTGCTCTACTGCTTCCTGACCGTCACCCTGCGCGCCAACCAGAACGTCACCGGTCTGGCTATGACCACCTTCGGCGTGGGTGTAGGCAACTTCTTCGGTGGCTCCCTCATCAAGCTGACCAACAGTGAGGTTCCCTCCATCGCCCTGGCCAACACCAGTCTGTACTTCAAGACCACGTTGCCCGGCGCCGACAGCACCGGCTGGTTCGGAGAGCTGTTCCTGTCCTACGGCTTCCTGGCCTATGTGGCCATCATCATCGCCCTGGGCGCGTCCTACTTCCTGAACCACACCCGTCCCGGCCTGCACCTGCGCGCCGTGGGCGAGAGCGCCTCTACCGCCGACGCCGCCGGCATCAACGTGACCAAGTACAAGTACCTGGCCACCTGCATCGGCTCCATGATCGCGGGCCTGGGCGGACTGTACTACGTCATGGACTACGCCAACGGCGTGTGGTCCAACAACGCCTTCGGTGACCGCGGCTGGCTGGCCATCGCGCTGGTCATCTTCACCATCTGGCGTCCCAATGTCAGTATTCTGGCCTCCATCCTGTTTGGTGGTCTGTACATTCTGAACATCTATCTGCCCACCGGCGCACAGATGGCTGTCAAGGAGCTGTACAAGATGCTGCCCTACGTCATCACTCTGATCGTGCTGATCATCGTGTCCCTGCGTAAAAAGCGGGAGGATCAGCCCCCTGCGTCCCTCGGTCTCTCCTACTTCCGCGAGGAACGCTGACCTGATAATGAAAGAGTAGGCCGCTTTGCGGCCTGCTCTTTTTTCCTACCCATCTATCACCATAAGGAGGAATTACCGTGTCCACCCTGCTCATTAAGAACATTCACCAGCTGGTCACCTGCGACGACGAAGACCGCGTACTGCATAACGCGGACCTTTACTGTGAGGATGGCTTTATCAAGGCTATCGGTACGGCGCTGGACGTCACCGCCGATGAGGTCATCGACGGGCGGCACATGCTGTGCTACCCCGGCCTTGTAAACACCCACCACCACCTGTACCAGGTGTTCTCCCGGAACCTACCGCAGGTACAGAATATGGAGCTGTTTGACTGGCTGAAGACCCTGTATGAGATCTGGAAAAACCTGGATGAGGATGTGATCCGGCTGTCCAGCCTGACCGGCATGGGCGAGCTGATGAAACACGGCTGCACCACCTGCTTTGACCACCACTATGTGTTCCCCGCCCATAGCGGTGACCTGCTGGGCGCACAGCGCAGCGCCGCACGGGAGCTGGGCATTCGCCTCTACATGAGCCGGGGCAGCATGGACCTGAGCGTCAAGGACGGCGGCCTGCCGCCGGATAGCGTGGTGCAGACGGTAGACGAGATCATGGCAGACAGCGTCCGCTGTATCGAGAAATACCACGATGACAGCTACGGCGCCATGTGCCGTGTGGCACTGGCCCCCTGCTCTCCTTTCTCCGTGTCGGCGGAGCTGCTGCGTCAGAGCGCTATCCTGGCCCGACAGTACCACGTTCGGCTGCACACCCACCTGTGCGAGACGAAGGACGAGGAAAACTTCATGCTGCAGCGTGAGGGCATCCGGCCTTTGGAATACATGGCGCGGCTGGGCTGGCTGGGCGGCGATGTGTGGTTTGCCCACGGCATACACTTCAATGACGAGGAGCTGCGGCTGCTGGCCCGGACAGGCACCGGCGTGGCGCACTGCCCCATCAGCAACATGAAGCTCGCCAGCGGCGTGGCCCGCATCCCGGAAATGCTGGCCCTGGGTGTGCCGGTAGGACTGGCGGTGGACGGCAGCGCCAGCAATGACGGATCCAATCTGTTAGAGGAGCTGCGGGTGGCCTATCTGCTCCATCGGCTGCACGCCAGCCGTCAGGCTCCCACCGGCTATGACATCCTCAAAATGGCCACCCGGGGCAGTGCGCAGCTGCTGGGCCGGGACGACATCGGGCAGCTGTCCGTGGGCAAGTGCGCCGATCTGTTCATGATCGACAGCCGCCGGCTGGAGCTGGTAGGCTGTGATCAGGACGCCGGCTCTGTGCTGGGTACCGTGGGTGTCCGGGGGCCGGTGGACTACACCGTGGTGCAGGGACGCGTCACCGTGCGGCAGGGGCATCTTGTCACTGTGGATGAGGAACTGGTGGCCCGGGAAGCCAACAACAAGTGCCGGGACTATCTGGCAAACGTATAAGCGCAGCGGGCCATCCGACGGATGGCCCGCTGTTTCGTCCCGGAGCGTCGTTATCCGGCACTTTTCTCCGCGATAGTCAATGTTAACGAACTGTTAAAAATGCGCCCACTTTTATTTACATGAGTTGCTTTTTCTGCTATAATGTTTTTAATAAGGAAAAATCAACCCACTGGAAAGGAAGGCAATGTGAAGAAGTACGTTCCCACTTACGAAGGCACCCTGCGTAAGCACGCGTTGACCGTGCCCCACTGTATCAGCAAATGCAGCGGCATCCGCGTATTCGGCCGGCGTATCAAGTCGCTTGTATTCAGCACCGACGTGGCCATCATTAAGAATATCAACGCCGATGCGGTCATCGCCGTATATCCCTTTACGCCCCAGGCAGGCATTACCCAGGCTATTATCGGCGTGTCCGATGTGCCGGTGTTCGTTGGCGTAGGCGGCGGTCTGACCAAGGGCCAGCGTTCGGCCCACATCGCCGCTTTTGCTGAGCACCAGGGCGCCTTCGGCGTGGTGTGCAACACGTTCATTGACGACGATACCATCCGGGCCATCAAGGCCACCGTGGAGATCCCGGTGGTCTATACGGTGGTGTCGGAAAAAGTGGACCTGGAGAGCAAGCTGGCGGCGGGCATCGATTTTGTGAACGTCTCCGGTGCGGACAGGACGCCCGCCATTGTGGCAGAGATCCGGGCCCGCTATCCGGAGCTGCCCGTTATCGCCACCGGCGGTCCCACGGAGGAGACGATCCTGTCCACCATTGCTGCCGGGGCCAACGCCATCACCTACACACCGCCCAGCAACGGGCAGCTGTTCGCCAAGGATATGCACCGCTACCGGGAGTGGTTCGCCCACATCGATGACCCGGAGGACGAGGACGCCTCAGAGGAAACGTCCGCAGATGATGCGGAATAAATACATAAGGAAAGCCACCCTGACGGGTGGCTTTCCGCTTTTTATATCTTGATCAACTCATACTCCCGGGTGCCGATGCCGATCTTCTCGCCGTGCTCGAGCGTCTCTTTCCAATGGATGTTCGGGTTGTTGTCGAGGAAGTGGTCGTGGTGATGATGCCAGTTCGGTTTCGCGAGATTGTCCGCGAGCTGGCTGTTCGGCAGCGGCGTCGCCTTGAGGCAAGCGTCAGCACAGGCCTGGTCGAGTGCGACGGGGTCAAACGAGGCGAACATGCCCTGGTCCGGCAGGATCGGCGCATCGTTCTCGCCACGGCAGTCGCAGTTCGGCGAGATGTCGCGCACGATGTTGATGTGGAAGCACGGGCGGTCCTGTACGACGGCCTGTGCGTACTCCGCCATCTTGCGGTCGAGCAGATCACCAGCATCCCACTGCTCGTTGCGGATGGCATCGTACGAGCAGGCGCCGATGCAGCGGCCGCAGCCCTTGCAGAGGTCTTCATGGATCACAGCCTTGTTGTTCTCGTAGGTGATGGCATCCGAGCCGCACTCCTTTGCGCACTTGCGGCAACCGCGGCAGAGTTCTTCGTTGACGACGCACTTGCCCGACGAATGCTGCTCCATCTTGCCAGCGCGGGAGCCGCAGCCCATGCCGATGTTCTTGAGAGTACCGCCGAAGCCGGTGGATTCGTGGCCCTTGAAATGGGTCAGGCTGATAAAGATATCCGCATCCATGATGGCGCGGCCGATCTTGGCCTTCTCGATGTACTCGCCGTTCTTGACCGGCACCTCGACATCATCCGTGCCGCGCAGGCCGTCGCCGATGATGATCTGGCAGCCTGTCGTCACCGTGTTGAAGCCGTTGAAGTTCGCGCAGTCCATGTGCTCGAGCGCGTGTTTGCGGCTGCCCGGATAGAGTGTGTTGCAGTCCGTCAGGAAGGGCATGCCGCCCTGCTCTTTGACGAGGTCCGCGACGACCTTCGCGTACTGCGGGCGAAGATACGCCATGTTGCCGAGCTCACCGAAGTGCATCTTGATCGCGACGAACTTGCCGTCCATGTCAATCTTCTTGATGCCAGCAGCGAGGCAGAGTGCCCGGAGCTTCTGCATGATATTGCGGCCGACCGGCACGCGGAAATCCGTGAAATAAACTTTTGCCTTGTCCATGATTACCCTCCTGAAAGACCTGGTAGACACAAAATACACATAAAAAGGAGGCTCTGCGCCTCTCGTTTTTACTGCTTGATATGATGAAATTACTTTCGACAGCCTGCACCGATTTTCCTGTTTGGACAAAAATAAATAACCATCAGCAGCTTTCTCGTCACCGCTGATGGTTATCTGTGAGATAGTAACCTTCCGATCGTGTTGTTCATGTCATGCATGGGATACACTGTGTTCCACTTGGACTCGTTAACTAGCCCATTGGACTCTCCTCCATCCTGAGTAAGTAAATCGGCTGTCTGGAAAGGGTGAACCTGACCTTTCCTTGGCTTATCTTTATTGTACAGGATGACGGGCTAAAAGTCAAGATAGTTTTCAGAGAATTTTATGTATTCTGTGTTACGAATACTGTATCAAGATCGCGCAGCGTCGCGAACTGCAGGTAGGCCACAGCTTCTAGAGGCGTCATGCGGCGATCCGTTGTGCTCTTCGAGACAACTGTGATGAAGGTTCCCTGCGCATCGTAGACGGATGTCTCGAGGACGACGCGGACGGTATCGGCCTCATCGCGGCTCCGCTTGACCGATACATGCTGGCGCACGGCGTAGCGGCATTGCGCGGCGCGCGCCTCAGCGATCAGTACATCCATATCTGCGCCACGCTGTCCATCACTCTGCACGGTACAGGGCGCATAACGGGCCTGCCAGGCCCCCTGCAGGATGCGGATGTCGGCCGCATCATCTCCCGCAACAAGCGGGTCAAGGTCGAGCTGCGGCACTGCAACAAAGATCCCACCGCGAGCGGCCAGCGAACGGCTCTCGAGCATGTCGCCATCGCCCACCTCATCCTCGCTGAAGTAGAGGCGCAAGGCTCTGTCGAGATAGACAACCATCGCGTGCTCGAAGCGCGCCGAGCTGCGATCCTGCTTCCACGCCACGCGCTCTCCGAACTGCACGTAGCGCGTGCCGAGCGACTGCAATGCCGCCGCCACAGGATCGCCATCCATGACGATGCGCGTGAGCTGCATGCGCTTCTCGTAATACCTTGCAAAAGCCGCATTGCCGACAGCCGGTGAGCCGAACGTGATGACGCGCAGTTGCTCGGGCCGCACGCCCATATCACTGAGCCGTGCGGCCGTCAGGATGGCAGCTGCACCGCCGAGACTGTGCCCCGTCAGGTAGAGCACCTCTGTTGGATGCGCACGGAGCTCCTGCGCGAGGTGCTCGCCCATCGTCTTCCCCGTCTCATCGCCCGCAGAATCGACGGGCTCATAGGCGGGCTCATAGAAGAGCGCCGTCATCGTGTAATCGTCAAAGCCCTTGTGGACGAGCGGATACGATGTCGCATGGCGGTCTTGCTGGGCAATGGCATGGAACTCTTCGACGCTTGAGCCACCAAACGGCACCGAGCGCGTGCGCAGGTCCACCTTAGCATCCTTGGCATTCTCCGTGCCTGGGAAGGCAAGCAGCACAACGCGATGCCCATCGGACATCTCTTTCGTCACAAGGTGATAGCGCCCCTGTGCCAGTGCCGTCGAAGTCGTCTGGCTGCGGAACTGCCAGCCCGTCTCGGCAAGCCATTCGCGCGCGAGCAAGCTCAGTTCATCGGAGTAAGAAGCCATCGCTATGAGAGACGAAGCCAGCTCGACGCCCTGATCTGCCGCCGCCAGCGCGCGCGATGGCAGCAAAAGCAGAGGGAAAATCAAGATCAGCAACACAGCTGCAAGAATATGACGCATTGCATTTCCTCCAGATACAAGCAGCCTAGATACAGAAAAAGCCCAGATAAAATCTGAGCTTGTACTTTCAAATGGTGCGGTCGATGGGACTTGAACCCATACGTCTTGTGAACACTACCCCCTCAAAGTAGCGCGTCTGCCAATTCCGCCACGACCGCATGATACAATATGAAGATTTTTGATGGTGCGGTCGAGAGGACTTGAACCTCCATGATGTTGCCATCACTAGCGCCTGAAGCTAGCGCGTCTGCCATTCCGCCACGACCGCATAATATGAAAATGAGAGGTATTGATACAATTGGTGGTGCCGAGGACCGGAATCGAACCGGTACGGTTGTTTCCAACCGACGGATTTTAAGTCCGTTGCGTCTGCCAGTTCCGCCACCCCGGCAGTATCAAATTGCTGACTAATGGAGCGGGTGATGGGAATCGAACCCACGTAATCAGCTTGGAAGGCTGGAGCTTTACCATTAAGCTATACCCGCGCAACGAACGCATTATGTTCAAATCACGGAATAAGACAAGTTTTTTTTCATTACTGCGTCAAAATAACAAAAAAGAGGATACGTTTTTTCTGTGGTCTTGACATCCGGGTCTTCTGCCGCTAAATAGGCATCCGCATTTCATGCGGGCGTCGTTCAATGGTAGGACGCGAGCTTCCCAAGCTTGAGACGTGGGTTCGATTCCCATCGCCCGTACCAGTTTGTTCCGCAAGTTATTGTTTATCAAAGCTTGCGTTTTTGTTTTCTTGAGACGGCAACATACATGGCAACGCCTGGAAACGGCCTTTCAAGACATTGTCCCACAGGCAGAAGACATGATTTATCCGCAAAGAAGCCTTGTTCCGTGTGAATAAAAAAGACCTGGCAGCCTCTCCCAATACGGGAACAGTCCGGGCAATACGTCCGTGCCGGCGGCGAATGCTTCCGGCACGGACGTGAATTACAGGGAGAGGCTACCAGCCAAGAACAAATTTCCTCTGGATTTTAGCAAGAAGAAGCACTTTGCGGATCATCGCCCGGGTTTCATTAAGGAGGTTGAGATAGAGAAGCGCCCGTCGCATATCGGAGGCGTCTTCCGGACGCAGAATAATCTGCTGTTTGACGGCTTCCGCAAATTCCTCATCCAGGGCGTCCATGCCTGCCAGGCATTCGTCCAGCCCGGTATAGTCATTGCTTTCCATCATTTCCCGGAAACGGGGGTAGAGGGAAGAAACACGGCTGTTCATTCCCCGCAGAAGCTCTATCCTTTCCAAATCCAGCCCTTCATGGTTGTTGTCTATATAGGCATGGCTGGCCGTAGTAATGTTGGAGAGGGATTCAAAGACGGAGGTAGCGTATTCCACCATCTGCACATAGCGCTTGCCTCGGTCGGCCTCTTTGTCCGGGAGTTCACGGACGACGGGCATAACTTCCATCGCCATTTTATCGCTCAGGGAACGGCGGATGCCGCGAGCTTCTTTCCGGAGTTTTTTCAGACGCTTCCGGTCCTCCACGTTCAGGGCCTCCAGATTCATTTCATAGATTTCCGCCATGCGCTTCATCAGTTCAATAATTTCCTCATTGTAGCGTGCGGCGGCAGCCGGGGCCCGGTAATTTGCGGGCTGCGCCTGAGCTGCAGCCTGGGTTCTTTTGCGATGGAGCCTGGAACTTTTCAGAAGCAGGAAAGCCGCCAGAGAACACATGGCGATGATGCCGAAGAGAACGCCATAAAGGATGCAGGCCGCCACAATGAAGCACATGGAAAACGCGGCAAAGGCCGTAAAGAACCACCCTGAAATCACCGTAATCACTCCGGTGATGCGATACACGGCGCTGTCCCGCCCCCAGGCCTTGTCCGCCAGGGAGGAACCCATCGCCACCATGCACGTCACATACGTGGTGGAAAGGGGAAGCCGAAGGGACGTGGCCAGAGAAATCAGCAGGGCAGCCACCGTCAAATTCACGGAAGCGCGAATGAGGTCGAAAGATGCACCGTTATCCGGCCCTTCCGGCACAGGCCGGAAGCGTTTTTCAATAAACCTCCCGACGCAGGAAGGCATGATTTTTTCCACCGCGCGGGAAGCATTCAGGGCATAACGCACCGCCATGCGGGCCGGGGGGACGGAGCCGAACCGC
>ERZ779855.1864-NODE-1864-length-12873-cov-11.872991_pt1 | contig 12873 bp, 6 predicted proteins | sample MGYA00511370_ERZ779855 | MGnify/ENA primary metagenome ERZ779855 (study PRJEB29588, sample SAMEA1967319) | human gut metagenome | biome: human gut; feature: human-associated habitat; material: faeces | place: Denmark | collected 2008/2010 ...
CGCGTGGGGAAGGTGGCGAGCGGAGCGAGCCGGATAGGGTTCTAGCGGTATGAAAGAGAGTGGGGAAAGCGTCTCAAGCAGGCCATTTACGAGAGCACCCTATCCACCGCTAACGCTGTCCCCCTTCCCCAATGGGGAAGGCTGCGATGCGAGAATGCTGCTTTTCTCGCATTGTCAGAACAAATACACGCATATGTGGAAAAAGAATAATGACGGACAAAGCCTTCCCCGCGTGGGGAAGGTGGCGAGCGGAGCGAGCCGGATAGGGTACTAGCGGTATGAAAGAGAGCGAAGGAGATCGTCTAAAGTGCGTCGTTTACGAGAGTACCCTATCCACCGCTGACGCCTTCCCCCTTCCCCAAGGGGGAAGGCTGCGAAACGAGAGCACCGCTGTCCCCGACACAAAGCCTTCCCCGCGGGAGACGGGGCGCGGTATCCATTTCTCATTCACAAATTTCCATCTATCCATGATATAATAAAGTGTATTATGGAGGAATTATATATGAACGAAGCTACACAGAAAAACTCAACTCTCACTCTGCCGCTCGCAGCAATGAGAGATATTGCTATTTATCCGAAAATGACGGTCAGTGTCGACATTGGCCGTGATGCATCCGTCGCTGCCGTACGTCTTGCGATGCGCCGTGACCGCTACCTTGTCTGCGTGATGCAGAAGGATGGGAAGAAAGAAGACATCGACCTTTCGAACCTGTACGAATACGGCACGGTGGTGAAAGTGAACCAGATGCTTCAGCTGCCCGGCGGTCTCGTTCGCATTCTGGTGGAAGGCGTCTCCCGTGTGCATGTGGTGCATGCGGAGATGAAAGAGACCTGCATCTCTGCAGAAGTAGACGATGCAGAGGAATACACCGAAGATCCCCTCAAGGCCGAGGCGTATCGCCGCCTGCTCATCAAGAATTTCTTTGAATGGATGAGAAATACAGGCAAGGGGATGCCGGAAGACCAGATGAACCAGCTGAAACAGATCGATGATCCTGGTGAGACCGCTGATTTCATCTCCTCGCAGCTCCTGCTGGCGCCGAAGAAGCGGCAGGAGATCCTAGAGACATTAGGCGTCATCGAACGACTGAAGATCGTCAGCGAGTGCGTGGATCGTGAAGTCGCCATCGGCGAGCTGGAAAGCGACATCAATCAGGAAGTCAGAAAGCGGATGGACAAGGAGCAGCAGGACTACTTCCTGCGTACGAAAGTGAAGACCATCCAGGACCGCTTGGGTGACACCGTAAGTCAGCAGAAGGAAGCGGAAGAATACCGTGAGAAGCTGAAAGCCTCTGCCATACCCGAAGAAGAGAAGGGAAAGCTCGAGAAGGAGATCGACCACCTCGCCGCGATGCCGCCGATGATGGCGGAGACTGCCGTCGCCAGGAACTATCTGGACTGGGTCTTTGACCTGCCATGGGGCAAGGAAAGCGAAGACATCCTCGACCTTTCGCATGCGAAGGAGATCCTTGACGAAGACCATTACGGCCTGACCAAGATCAAAGAACGCATCCTCGAATACCTCGCCGTCCGTGTACTCGCTCCCGATGCCAAAGCGCCGATCATCTGCTTTGTAGGGCCGCCAGGTGTCGGCAAGACATCACTCGCACAGTCCATCGCACGCTCCATGGGCAGGAAATTTGCCCGTATCGCCTTAGGCGGCGTCCATGATGAAGCGGAGATCCGCGGACATCGCCGCACCTACATCGCAGCGATGCCCGGACGATTCATCGAAGCCATCAACCAGGCACAGACGAAGAATCCACTCATTCTCCTCGACGAGATCGACAAAGTCTCCTCTGACTTCCGCGGCGACCCTGCCTCGGCCCTCTTAGAAGCTCTCGATCCCGAGCAGAACAAAACCTTCCACGACAACTACATCGACATTCCTTTCGACTTCTCGAAAGTCTTCTTCCTCGCGACAGCGAACTCCGTCGCCACCATTCCGCCGGCTCTCTTAGACCGCATGGAACTCATCGAGCTCTCCGGCTACACCGAAGAAGAAAAGCTGGAGATCGCAAAGAAATACCTCGTGCCCCGCCAGAGAGAAAGAAACGGCCTCAAAGCGAAAGACATCAATTTCACTCCGGCCCTTCTCCGCCGCGTCATCCGGAGCTACACCAGAGAAGCCGGCGTTCGCAATCTTGAACGCACCATCGGCGCTCTCTGCCGCAAAGTCGGTAAAAAAATCGTTCTTGCCGATGACAGCCTGCCGACACTGACCGCCAAGACCATAGAAAAATATCTTGGTCCCGTGAAATACATGCCCATGTCCGAAGAACATAGCGATATGGTCGGCCGCGTGAACGGTCTCGCATGGACCGCCGTCGGCGGCGAAGTCCTCGACACCGAAGCCGTCACCATCAAAGGCAAGGGTCACCTCATCTTGACCGGACAGCTCGGTGACGTCATGAAAGAATCTGCCGAGACCGCCTATACCTACATCCGAAGCCGCGCCAAAGCGCTCGGGCTCGCCGAAGACTTCTATGAGACACTCGACACTCACATCCACCTTCCGGAAGGCGCCGTACCGAAAGACGGCCCATCCGCCGGTATCACCATGGCCACCGCACTCGCCAGTGCCTACACCGGACGCAAAGTCAGAGGCGATACCGCTATGACCGGAGAGATCACCCTCACCGGCGAAGTCCTCCCCATCGGCGGACTCAAAGAGAAGGTGCTTGCTGCCAGCCAGTTCGGGATCAAGCAGATCCTCCTCCCGGAAAAGAACAAACGTGACCTCGATGAGATCCCCCGATCCGTCCGCGATCAGCTCCACTTCGTCTGCGTCAAAAACGTCGATGAAGTCCTCGAACATGCGCTGGTGAAATAGGGGCTGGTGACTAGGGATGACTTGTGACTGGAATGCCATCTTGGGGCAACGTATGCGAGACTATCCCTTTCCCGTATTGTCATCCCGAGCGTAGTCGAGGGATCTCTATGGCACCGCGGTTAGCATCCACATGCCCTTTCACGGAAACGACGCACGGGGATTGCGTTTTTGCGTTTCCCAAGCACATATCGTTGATCAGTCTGCAAGGAAGATTTCTCGGCTTCGCTCGAAATGACGATACGTCAGGAACGCAGTTCCACATTCTCGCTTCTCCCTTCCCTAATGGGGAAGGCAGCGAAACGAGAATACCGCTATTCCCATAACGTCAGAGCGAATACAGGATATATGTGGAAAAACAATATCCCCGAAACAAAGCCTTCCCCTCGAGGGGAAGGTGGCAAGCGGAGCGAGACGGATAGGGTTCTAGCGGTATGAAAGAGAGCGAGGAAATGCGTCTCAAGCAGGCGATTTGCGAGAGCACCCTATCCACTGCTGGCGCGGCCTTCCTGCCTCAATGGGGAAGGCAACGAAACGAGGATGCCGCTATCCCCGACACAAAGCCTTCCCCTCGAGGGGAAGGTGGTGAGCGAAGCGAGCCGGATAGGGTTCTAGCGGCATGAAAGAGAGCGAAGGAGATCGTCTCAAACAGGCGATATACGAGAGCACCCGAATACCGCTGTGCATCCCTAAGCATCCGCTTTCTGAAACCAATGAGTGATTCTTAAAGGAACGCTGACTCCATCGCAGGATCGGCGCTTCCATAGAAAGGAGCTGTCCTATGGCAGAGATCAAAGACATCACCAAATTTCATATATTTTCCTCCGCCTACTTTGCCTCGGCGGTAAACCGTTCCCAGTACGTGACGGACGGCAAGAAAGAGATCGCCTTCATCGGTCGTTCGAACGTAGGCAAATCCTCTCTCATCAATTCCCTCACCGGAAGGAAGAAGCTCGCCTACGTCAGCCGCGAACCCGGCAAGACACGCACCATCAACTACTACGCCATCCAGTCCCGACGCATAGAGAACGAAGAAGAACAGCGACAAGACTGGTACCTTGTAGACCTCCCCGGCTACGGCTTCGCAAAGACCAGCCAGGAAAACAAAGACAGCTGGTCCTCCTTCATTGACGAATATATGAAGAAATCCCCCGGCCTCATCATGATCGGTCTGCTGCTCGACCTTCGGCACCCGGGACTCCCCATCGACCGCAAAGCCTTCGACTGGCTGAAAAAAGCCGGCGTCCCCATCCAGATCATCGGCACCAAGGGCGATAAACTCAGCCGCAACGACCTCAAAAAGAACCTCATGCAGATGAAGAAGCTCTTCCCCACTGCCTCCCTGCCCCTCGCCTACTCCTCGCTCACCGGAGAAGGACGCGATGCCCTGCTCGAAGTGATCGAGAGAAAGATCTGTGAGTAGGGGATGGTAACTAAAAGGAGAAACCATGAAGAAACTCATACTGACCCTGCTGCTTGCCATCGTGTGTATGTCCGCATGGGCTGCGCCATGGGATGCTCCAAATTCCTTTGAGATCGTGAAGGAAAGCTCCTGGGACTACCGGACCGCCCGCGCCCTCACTGAAGAAGGAAAAGCACCCGCCTACACCACCGCCTTCTTTGATAAAACACTCACCCGATACGAGATCGCCAGCGTCGTGAAGAACATTCTGGAATCCGTCCCTGCCAAAGACCAGACAGAAGACATGGCAAGACTCAAGAAGGAATACACCCGCGAACTCGAAGCGCAGGGCTACCGCGAAAAGAAAAAGAAAGAGGAGCGAAAGCCCATCCTGGAAATCAGCGGAGACACCCGCGTCCGCTACAAAAACGACAGCGGAAGCGACGCCCGCGCCCGCGTGAATACCACCTGGCACATCGGAAAGACCGACATTGTGGCCGAAGGCAGCGCAGAAAAAGACATCTAGGGAATGCCGATCAGATCGCAGATCTCGCTATTCTCGCCGCAGGACCTCACCCTGCATGAAAATACGAGAGTAAGATCAAACAGCGATTGGTTCAGCGCTTCCCCAAAGCCGATACTCGGAAGAGTATCGGCTTTTTGATTGGCGTGACCGGCGATCAGATCGCGAAACAAAGACACTGTGGATACCGGAGATCTTGCATGGCACTATGATGATATAGGGATGCCGTTATTCTCGTATTGTCAGAGCGAATACACGCATATGTGGAAAAAGAATAACGACGGACAAAGCCTTCCCCTCGAGGGGAAGGTTGCGAGCGAAGCGAGCCGGATAGGGTACTAGCGGTATGAAAAAGAGCGGGAAAGATCGTCTCAAGTACGCCGTTTGCGAGAGCACCCGAGCGCCGCTGACGCGGTCCCCCCTTCCCCAATGGGGAAGGCTGCGATACGAGGATGCGGCTATCCCCGACACAAAGTTTTCCCCAGTCCCTAGTCATCAGTCACTAAAATGACCACTTTTGCAGCAAAAGGCACCGCAGGGGACAGATTTCCTGTATTGTAAAGACAGAGAAAACTCCGACATCCGGTACGGAGAAAATGTTCATTGTTTTTCGCAAAGGGGGAAATCATTATGAACAGCATTTACAAAGTCATCTGGTCGAAGGCAAAGAATTGCTATGTGGTAGCTTCTGAAATCGCTCGGTCTCATACCAAGTCGGCTTCCGGATCTGAAAAAATCGGGGGGGTTGCTAGACATGCACTCCTGGCTCTGGGGGCAGCTTGTGCCATTGCTTGCGGTGGCTTTGTAAATGTCGGGGCGGCTGAGTTTGTAGAAGTGCAAACTATTGGTGGCTCGAATGAGAAAGTGTATACCAAATTCGGCACTGAGGTATATGTACGAGATGAGGTAGAGCATAAGATTCAAAAAGAGCTGAAATATTACTATACCGCGACAGATGTTGATAAAAAGTTCGAAACCCTCGCAACAACAAGTGATGTCGCTACGAACAAAGACAATATCAATGATTTGAAAAACAAGGCCGCAACCACAGATGCAACCTTGACTGACTTTTCTGGCCGTATGGCAGCTGCCGAATCTGATATTGATGGGTTGCAGGCAGATATGTCGACAGCGAAGTCCGATATTGGTACCCTGAAATCCGATATGTCGACAGCGAAGTCCGATATTGGCACCCTGAAATCCGATATGTCGACAGCAAAGTCCGATATTGGTACTCTGAAAACGAAAGATACGGAGCTGGGTCAAAAGATCGACGCGGAGACCGCTAATCGCATTACATCCGATACGGCACTGGATCATAAGATTGACGCGGAGATCGCTAATCGCATTACATCTGATACGGCACTGGATCAAAAGATCGACAAGGAAATTCAGGATCGTGAAAATGCTATCAAAGCCACCAATGATCGGACCGGCGGTATTGCTCGGAATTTGGAAGGCACTCAGACCACCATCGAAGGCATTGTCAAAGTGGATAATCAGGGCAATGTCAAAGATGTGAAGGAGCTGTCTGCTGAAACGATCACGACCAAAGAGGATGCTGTCATCGGCGGCGATCTGAAAGTCACTGGCGAGACCACGCTCAATGACAAACTGACCGCGAAAGGCGAAGCAACATTTGAGAAAAATGTCATCGCAGAGAAAGACCTGACGGTCAATGGCAAGCTCAATGTAGGCGAGATCTACTTGGAAAATAATAAGCTGGAAGCAGCAACCGGCAAAAATCATGATAGTGCTACCGCTATCACGGCGGATGGGATTTCGAATCTGGCTAAAGTAACAGATAAGAATGGCAATACCACCGAGAGCAAGTTCACCCACAATGAAGAAGGGACGTTCAATTATGCCAAAGAGGAGAAGATCACCGGCGAATGGAAAGGATCCACTTCCAATGTGACAGCAGATGGTGTGTCTAACAAGATGACAGATTCTGCTGGGAATAAGCATACTTATTATCAGACTGCGACCGAGAGCAAGGAGCAGCTTGTCAATGGAGATAAATCCAATTTTGAAAAGAAAACGGCAGAAGGAAACACCATTTCTATCAAGGACAAGGATGCAGCTGGGAATGATAAATCTCTGACCAATAAACAAACGGTAGATGGAGAAAAGACATCTGTGACCAATAAGGAAAGCTCCAGCACCATCAATCAAGGAGCTGATCAGATTAGTAATCATGTCACTTCTGCAGATGGGAAGAAATCTTCCACTGAGGTGAAAGCGGATGGAATTACCAATACATCCAAAGACGGCACTATCACAAACGATGCAAAGGATATCGTCAACAATGCCACCGGCAATATGACGAATACCGTAGGCGCTGATCTCACGACCACCGTCGGTGGCAATGAGCTGCACGAAGTCACTGGCACCAAGACCGAGAATGTGACTGGCAAGGTGACGGAGAACTACAAAGCTGGTCAGGAAACAAATGTGACAGGAGATCAGGATATCTACGTCACTGGCAAGCAGACCAACAAGATCGATGGGGATCAGGAAAACACCATCGGCGGAGACCAGACCACGACGGTCGAAGGCAAGGTGACGGAGAACTATGGCAACGGTCAGGAAACAAATGTGACAGGGGATCAGTACATCCACGTCACTGGCAAGCAGACCAACAAGATCGATGGGGATCAGGAAAACACCATCGACGGAAGCCAGACCACGACCGTGACCGGCGATATTTCGAACACGGCAGAGAACATCACCAACGAAGCGAATACGAAGCTGACTGACAAGGTGGGCGATAATACCCGCGTGCTGGACAGCGAAGGCATCACGGATACCGTTCCGGGTGCTGGTGGAAAAGGCTCGACCTTCAGGCAGCGCATCGATGCCATCATGGGCAACGTAAAGACGGATGCTGGCGAATCCGAAGTGACACAGAAGGGTGATGAGATCACCTCTGAAGTCGGCTTAGGTGAAGCCACCAATTCCCGTGTGACCCAGAAGAAAGATAGCCTTGAGGTAGTGGTGACCGATGGTACCAATACGACCTCTAAGCTGCAGACTGCACTTGATATCACCAATACTGCAAAAGATGGTACTATCACAAACGATGCAAAGGATATCGTGAACAATGCGAGCGGCAATATGACGAATACCGTAGGCGGCGATCTCAAGACCACCGTCAGCGGCAATGAGCTGCACGAAGTCACTGGCACCAAGACCGAGAATGTGACTGGCAAGGTGACGGAGAACTACAAAGCTGGTCAGGAAACAAATGTGACAGGAGATCAGGATATCTACGTCACTGGCAAGCAGACCAACAAGATCGATGGGGATCAGGAAAATACCATCGGCGGAAGCCAGACCACGACCGTGACCGGCGATATTTCGAACAAAGCGGAGAACATCACCAACGAAGCGAATACGAAGCTGACTGACAAGGTGGGCGATCATACCCGCGTGCTGGACAGCGAAGGCATCACCGACACGGTAGGCGGCTCGACCTTCAAACAGCGTATTGACAAGATCATGATGGAATCGAAGGATGTCTCGATCAAGGCGGAAGAAACGCTGACCAATGAGGCAAAGGTGATCACGAATAAGGCTTCGGAAGACATCAACAATGAAGCTGTCAACATCAACAACACGGCAACGGGCATCATCACTTCCAAGGCATCTGAGATCAAGAACCAGGCAGACAAGCTGATCTCCAATAAAGTCGGCGAGAACACTTTGGAGAAGATGGAAGATGGAAAGATCACCACATCCATCACGAAAGGAACCAAAGCAAATACCGTGATTTCTACAGTAGACGGCACCCGCTTCGAGAATAGCGAAGCAGCGGCGCCTGTCACCGGCGCAAGCGGCGCTGGCACGGCGGTGAATACCACCATCAAGGGCAATACCATCACCACCGGTAAGGTCACCATGGACTATGCGGAAGTGATGAAAGACCTCGGCGTCCATGGCAGTGCGACTGTGGATAATGATCTCACCGTCAAAGGCATCACCAACACCAAGACCCTGAATGTGACGGAAGATGCAAGCGTCGGCAGAGATCTCGCTGTTGGCGGCAATGCGACCATCAAAGGCGATGTGACGGCACGCTCCTACAACGTGGGAGGCAATACCTACATCGACGCGGATGGCATCCATGCGAATAACCAGAAGATCACGGATGTGGCTGACGGCAGCATTTCCGAGGGCAGCAAAGATGCAGTGAATGGCGGACAGCTCTACGGTGTGAAGAGAGATCTGGAACATCAGGTCGATAAAGTCGGTGCGAATGCAGCCGCTATGGCAAACCTGCGTCCGATGGAATTCGATCCGAGCTCCAAGTGGAACATCGCAGCAGCGATCGGCAACTACGGCAGCGAGACCGCGGCAGCGCTCGGCGCCTTCTACCGCCCGAACGATAATGTGATGGTGAACCTCTCCACCGCATTCGGCACCGGTGAGAACATGGTAGGCGGCGGCGTATCCGTTCGCCTCGGCAAGGGCGGCAACAAGCTCTCCCGTGAGGAAACCAATGCGCTGAAAGCACAGGTGGCTGACCTCACCGCTCGCATGGACGCTCTCCTCTCCGTCCTGAATCCGAATATGTCGAAGGATTTCCCGGATGTACCGGAAAACCACTGGGCGTATGAAGCTGTCTCCCGACTCGCTGGCAATGACATCGTCCAGGGCTACCCGGACGGCGAATTCCACGGCGAACGCACCATGACCCGCTATGAAATGGCAGAGATCATCTACAATGCACTCTCTCGCGGCGCAGAAGCTGAAAAAGAGCTGGTAGAAGAATTCAAGCCGGAACTGCAGGCGATGGCTGCTTCTGAAAAAGCCACAGCAGAAAAAGCTGAAGGATAAGCTAAGCGGAAACAGATACAGAAGGTCAAGTGAGATCACGGGCTCCGGCTGATGCAGCCGGCCGGAGCACCCTCTCACTACGAACCTTCCGCAGAAGGGCAGAGCCCTGCATCTATATCGTTGTCAACAGGGGTCCCCTTTATCTCCTGCCGGATGACATGGAATTGCCCCTGTTGAAATATATAAGCCGCCCTGCGGCGCTATGCAAGTAGCGCCGCAGGGCGGCTTTATTGTGCGTATGGGGATGCTATTCCGAGGGGGGGATCGTCTCAAGTGCGCCATTAACGAGAGCACCCGAGCGCCGCAAAAAAGAAAGCCAACCACGCCTCGCTGCGCTCGGCAGCCCCTTCCAAGGGAAGGGCTCGCGTGGACACTCCCTTCTTCCTATGGAGAAGGCTACGAAACGGGGATGGCTCTATCCTCGACATAAAGCCTTCTTTTGGGGATGTTAGTATCCTTTTTTCTTGTCGACTTCGTTCATGAGTTTATCTCCGCGGGCGAAGGCGACAAAGTTCATCTGGAGGAGGCTGGTGAGCTTGTCCCAGAAGTCGGGAACCATGGAGGCGATGTGCGGGGTCATGATGACATTGTCCATCTGCCAGAAGGGGTGATCGCCGGGGAGGGGCTCTTTCGAGAAGACGTCCATGCAGGCACCGGCGATTTCTTTCTGCGAGAGGGCGTCAATGAGGGCGGCTTCATCGACGACGGAGGCACGGGCGATATTGATGAAGAGGGCGGATCTCTTCATGAGGGCGAATTCCTTCTGCCCGAAGAAGTGATCTGTCTCGGGCGTCGCAGGGAGGGCGGCGATGACGATGTCGGCCTCCGGGAGGACTTCGGCGAGCTGGTCTTCGAGGTAGACATGGTCAGCGAACATTTCTGTAGAGAGGTGTTTCTTTACGGCGAGGATGCGGGTCTCGAAGACTTTCGCTCGCTGGGCGATGGCGCGGCCGATGCTGCCGAAGCCTACGATGAGGATGGTCTTGCCAAAGAGGGTGTCGCCGCGGGGGCGTATCCATTCATGGGCGCTCTGGTGGCGGACGGCGTCGGGGATGCGGCGCATCCATGCGAGGAGCAGGGCGAGGGTGTGTTCGGAGACGGCGCGGTCGTGGACGCCGTGGGAATTCGTGAGATGAATGGGGCGTGAGAGCATGGAGGGGGAAAGGAGGCGCTCGACGCCGTCAGAGAGGGAGTGTACCCAGCGGATGTTTGGCCCGGCGGCGAGGATGGGCTCTGCGTCTTGGAAGCCCCACATGGCGATGGCGTCGGCGTCTGCGACATGGGGAATGGCTTCTTTTGGTGATTTGTAGGATTCGACGATGGCACCGGGGACGGCTTTTTTCAGGGATTTGATTTTGTCTTCGGAGAGGGTATTGATGATGACAAGTTTCATGATGGGGCTCCTTTCAGTTTCAAAACTTTTCCTTATTATAGCATGGTTTAGGGCGCAGGGTTTGGGTTCAACCTATAGCGTGAGCCAACCTCCGCCCCTTCGGGGCACCTCCTTCCAGAGGAAGGAGGGAGAGTAGCGGCTTCCCCACATTCGTCATTTCGAGCGAAAGCGAGAAATCTTTTTCGGTTGCGGTCAGGCAAAAAACGTGAGGGGAGCGGATAGCGGGAAGCACCGTGCTCCCAGCGAATCGGAAGGACGGTGTTTCATGCAGGAGCTTTACGAAGGAAAACGGAAGAGGGAAACGAAAAAGATCCCTCGGCTGCGCTCGGGATGACGAAACGGAGAAAGACCTCTTCCCATTTCTTTTCATCCCGCTACGAAAGCCAACCTCCGCCCCGAAGGGGGGGATAAGGATAAAATGTTCTGCCGTTCTCTGTAAAAGTATTTACGAATCCAGTATAATAAAACAAGTGATATGGACGGGCTGGGGGGTTGTAACGTCTTCGGGTGTCACTCCCCTTCAGAACCGTTAGAACCGGCTGCATCTATATTCCTTTTTTCAAGGAGGCACTATGTTATCTGTCTGGCTTCATTTGAAGCGCATGAAATATATTTCCTTCGCTGTCCTGCTTTTTCTCTTGATGGGGGGCATTTATGTCTATACCCATCGCGGGGAGCAGGGGGTGAAGAAGGCCGAGGTGCGTCCGACGGTGAAGGTCGTGACGCTTGTGCGGCAGGATATGATGAAGCGGATCGTACTCTCGGGGGAGACGGTGCCGAAGGCTTCGGTGGATATTTCTCCGAAGTATGCTGGCCGTATCGCAGAGGTGGCGGTGGACCTGGGGGATGCGGTGTCTCTTGGGGATGTGCTCCTTCGTCAGGATACGAAGGATGTCTCGATCTCTATCGGAGAGAACCGCGCAGGCAGCGCGCAGGCAGCGGCTGAGGCGGTGACGAGCCGTGCAGAGTATGACGCGGGGACGATGAAGGCGCAGAGTGACTATGAGAATGCGCTGACGACGTATGAACGTTACCAGCAGCTTTTCGATGAGGGGGCGGTGTCCCGTCAGGATCGCGATGACAGGTATCGCGCGATGATGGAGGCGAAGGCGGCGCTCGAGAGTCTGACAAGCCAGTCTGTCGACGGCCGTCCGGCGGTGATCGCCGGCAAGGAGGCGGCTGCGGAGAAGGCGCGTTATGCGGTGGAGGCGCTCACGAATCAGCAGGCGGACATGACGCTTCTTTCTCCTCTCTCCGGTATTGTAAGCTATCGGAGGGCAGAAGCGGGCGAGTGGGCGACGGCAGGAGAGAAGCTGCTCACGGTCGTCGATACGAGTGAGCTGTATCTGGACTGTCAGGTCGCAGAGCAGGATGTCGGGATCCTGCAAGAGGGGATGAGCTTGGATGTGTCGATCGATTCGCTCGGGGAGTCGGTGAAGGGGACGATCCGCTATATCAGTCCGGCGATGGATGCGGATACGCATGCGTACAAGGTGCGTCTCGTACTCGCAGATCCCGCAGCGCAGATCCGCGGCGGGATGTTTGGCCGGACGGAGGTGACGGCGATGCAGAAGAAGGATGTGCTCCTCCTTCCGAAGACGGCTGTCATCGATCACAATGGAAAGAAACTGGTCTATGTGGTGGATGAGGATGGCCGCGCAGAAGAGGTGCCTGTCACGCTCGGCGTTTCCAATGATGAGATGGTGGAGATCCGGAGCGGTCTGGCAGCTGGCGAGAGGGCGGCTGTGACGAATTTGTCAAAGCTCAAAAATGGAATGGTCGTAGAGGTGAAGGACTAGGGGTTAGCCCGCGGGGCGGGGCGCCCCTTGATTGTTTGCGAAAGATTTGTTTGAATGAGGAATGAAGGTGGCGGCTTCGCCGCGAAA
>ERZ779855.1874-NODE-1874-length-12825-cov-3.561472_pt1 | contig 12825 bp, 8 predicted proteins | sample MGYA00511370_ERZ779855 | MGnify/ENA primary metagenome ERZ779855 (study PRJEB29588, sample SAMEA1967319) | human gut metagenome | biome: human gut; feature: human-associated habitat; material: faeces | place: Denmark | collected 2008/2010 ...
TGGACATATTTGAGCATAAGATCAAGTATAGAACAATTGAAACGGAATTTTTAGACATACCAAATAGATATTATGAAATTAATATGGAAAAAGAAAACCTCTTAAATCTAGGAAACAATTTTGGGTACATAAATGCGATAATAAGAAACAATGTTTATTTATTTAATTTTGATTATGATAAGTGTAAAAAAATGTTTGATGAAATAGAATGCGAAATTATGTTTGAGAATGGGTATGAAGAAATAAATTTGTAGATTTATTTAGAGTCAAGATAGAATGAGCCATTTTTGTATACAATAAGAACTTGGTTGTCTGAATGGAGTTTACTCTGCAACCTACAGAAATAATGGCGTCCAAATTGTAGTAATTGGTAGGAATAGTCTGCTTACCGGTTTCAAAAATCTTTGCTAAATGGCGGTCGATTTTACTATGCTGAAATACATGCATTTTTCTTACAGATTTTAAGGATAAAGAGGTTAAAACAATGTACAGTGATTAAGCTTATAGTGGCTCTTGAATCTGCTACAGCAGAATACGCTGTTTGGTCTGCCCGCAATAAAAGCCTTTCCACAATGCCTACATGCCCTGACAGTATAGATTTTCTTCACATCATCCGCACTCCATGAAGATTCAGACAGTAAGTAGGGAGCGGGCGATGAGAGAGCCATTGGAAATGAAAAGGGCATGAGCAGCAGAGCTTGACGTTCTTTCAGAGGCAGATAAAAATAGAAAGTTTTATGGGAACTATTTCATTTGCGAATAAGATGGGTTATACTACTATAAACGATAATTAACTAAAAAGGTATGGAGTAACGACAGTTTTATGTTGGAGGAGTTTTGATTTGCCAGAAAGAAATACTATGAAAAAAATTCAGGAATTACAACAGGTAAAAGGTGATGCATACGATTACTACATTGCCGGAAATGAAGATACAGATCTGTTTGAAAAAATATTTTTGGTAGACGATATTGTAGAAGAAATTTGCAAACCGGATAAATATTTTTTGATTGGAGAAAAAGGATCTGGAAAAACAGCATATTCGGTGTATATGTCGAAATCTGATAAGATAAATAGTTTTTGTTCCATTTCACTTGTGGAAAATACGCTGTATCAGAGATTTCTTAATATGAAAAGACAGAAAGCATTGGAACTTTCAAGTTTCAAAGATGTATGGATTAATTTGATTTATTTGATTCTTGCAGAAAAGATCAGAAAAGAATATGGTGAGACTTTTTTCAGCAGCATTAAGTATAAACAATTATCGAAGGCAATAGATGTTTTTTATAGTGATGCTTTTAAACCGGAATTTGTGAATGCCTTTGAATTTGTTGACAATGCCTCTGCATCTATTAATTCGATGATGAAACAGGGGCTGTTTTCAACTGGAACTAAGGCATCTGCGGAAACGTCCCAGAAGTATGTGGAACAGAGTTTTCAGATTAGTCTTTTGAAGATAAGAGATGGTTTTGAAAAAGCATTTATGAGTGTTAATTTGAAAAAACCAACGATTTTGTTTGTGGATGGCATTGATGCAAGACCAAGAGATATTGATAATGAGCAGTATTTTGAGTGTTTGGTTGGACTGGTAAATGCAGTTTTAGAAATGAATCAATCATTCCTGAAAGAGAAACAGATCAAAATTATGTTGCTGATCCGACCGGACATTATGTATAAAATGCCAGTTCATAATATGAATCAGAAGCTTAGAAATAATTCGGTGTTGTTAAATTGGGTAACTTCTTATCGCAAATATATTGATTCAAAGTTATTTAAGATTGCAGACGATTATTTTATGAAGCAGCAGGATTATTCATATGAACTGGGAGAATGCTGGAATTATTATTTTCCATACAAGGTGGAATATCAGGAAAAATGGAAAGCACCAGATAATCCGTTTGTTGAATTCTTGAGGTATTCCTTATACAAACCAAGAGATATTTTAACCATGTTAAACGAGATGGTTGATGCAACAAGTGGTACGCAGTTTAAACATTCTGATTTTGAAGGTATTTTATCCAATTATTCGACGTATTTAAAAGGCGAATTGAAAGATTATATGTTAATTTATATGGATGATTCAGATTATAATAATTTTAGTATATTCTTTGATTATTTTCAGGGGCATAGAAATTTCAATTATAAATTTTTTGAGGAAAAACATTTAGAATATATAAAGTATTTAAGAGAATTAGGACGGAAGATTCCACCGTTTATGGAGACTGCGAGTGAAGCCTTACAGCTTTTATATGATACGAATATCATTTGTTATAAAATATATGAAACTTTGCCAAATGGCAAGCGGAAGAATAAAATGTTTTGGTCATATAAGGAACGTAATTATGCAAACATGCAGCCTGAAGTAAAGAAGGGCGGCGAATATTCATTTCATATGGCATATGCGAGAGCCTTTCGATTGTTTTAAAGTAAATATCATAGGATGATCACAAGGCCTTTAGATTATAATAAGTCTAAAGGCTTTCTTCAAAGATAGCAAAAAGGAGGCAGAATATGTCAGTGAATGTTGCGATTGGAGTGCAGGATTTTTCAACATTGATAGAAAACCATTATTTTTATGTGGATAAAACAGCCTTTTTGAAGGAATGGTGGGATAGTGGTGACAGTGTTACACTGATCACGAGACCAAGACGTTTTGGAAAGACGTTGACCATGAGCATGACGGAGCAGTTTTTCTCAATGGAATATGCGGGACGATCTGATCTGTTTGAGGAGCTGGAAATCTGGAATGACGAGAAATACCGCAATTTGCAGGGAACGTATCCGGTCATTAGTCTTTCATTTGCAAATATAAAAGAACCAACCTATGAATTGACACAAAAGAAAATCTGCGACCTTATTGCACAATTATATTTCAAATTTGATTTTATAACAGAGAGCAATGCTTTGATTAAGGAAGAAGTGAATCTGTATAAGAAAATCATGAATCATATGGACTATGTAGATGCTACGCTTTCGTTAAACTATTTATCAGGATTTTTATATAAATATTATGGGAAAAAAGTGATCATTTTATTGGATGAATATGATACTCCAATGCAGGAAGCTTTTGTAGATGGTTACTGGGATGAACTGGTGACATTTACAAGAAGTCTTTTTAATTCAACTTTCAAGACAAATCCGGCATTGGAACGTGGCATTATGACAGGCATCACACGGGTGAGCAAGGAGTCCATTTTTTCCGATTTGAATAATCTGAAAGTAGTTACAACGACATCTGATGAATATGCCACAACATTTGGTTTCACAGAGCCAGAGGTCTTTGAAGCATTGGGAAAGTGCGGATTAGACAGTGAAAAGAGCGAAGTGAAAAGATGGTATGATGGTTTTATTTTCGGGGAATATAAAGATATTTATAATCCGTGGTCAATTTTAAATTATCTTGATTCACAGCAGTACACAACATATTGGGCAAATACAAGTGCAAACAGTCTGGTGGCAAAATTAGTCCGTGAGGGAAACCGCAATATCAAGAGTAAATTCGAAAAGCTGCTTTGCGGAGAGTGTATATGGTCAGAAATTGATGAACAGATTGTTTATGATCAGCTCAACGGTAATGAGCAGGCAGTGTGGAGCCTTCTGCTGGCAAGTGGTTACTTAAAAGTCCTCTCTTATGAAAAGTACAAGGATATTCCGGAGGGAACTGAGCCAAAGTATCAGCTGGCACTTACGAATCTGGAAGTGAAACTGATGTTCCATCGAATGATTCATGACTGGTTCGCAATGGCGAGACCGGATTACAACGACTTTATTAAAGCAATGTTTGCCGGTGATGTGGATGCGATGAATGAATATATGAACCGGGTGGCCTTGCAGACATTCAGTTATTTTGATACCGGAGACAGAGCATCGGGAGCAGAACCGGAACGGTTTTATCATGGATTTGTGTTAGGTTTGCTTGTTGATCTGCAGGACAGGTATTATCTGAAATCGAACCGGGAAAGTGGTTTTGGAAGATATGATGTCATGCTTGAACCAAAGAACCCGGGAAAGGATAACGCAGTGATTCTGGAATTTAAAGTGCGCAGCACAAGAAAAGAAAAAAGTCTGGAAGAGACAGCGCAGTCTGCAATCACACAGATCCGGGAAAGAAAATACAGCGAAGAACTGAGAATGAAGGGAATTACAGAAGATCAGATTAAAGAGTACGGTTTTGCATTTGAAGGAAAGACAGTGTTGATCGTGGACTGATCGTCACAGCAAAGGAGGTCAAAATGGGACTTTATTTGAATCCGGGGAATGAAGAATTTCGAAATGCAGCGATTCATTCTAAAATATATGTTGATAAAACTGAGATGATTAAATTTACAAATTCACAACTTTTTGGTGAACATAAAAACATCTGTGTCAGCAGACCACGGCGTTTTGGAAAATCAATGGCAGCCAATATGCTGGTGGCATATTACAGCAAAGGCTGCGATTCGAAGGAATTGTTTGAAAATTTTAAAATAGCAGATGACAGCAGTTTTAAAGAACATTTAAATAAATATAATGTCATTCATTTAAACATCCAGCAGTTTTTGGGGCGGACAGAGACAATACATGAGATGTTGGAATTGCTTTCACGAAAAGTAACACGCGAATTGAAGCGGGAATTTGCAGATGTGACGTACTACGAAGAAGACTTAGTGTCTGTGATAGAAGAGATTTATGCACAGACACACAGCTTTTTTGTTTTTATTATTGATGAGTGGGATTGCATTTTCCGTGTAAAAGGGGAAGATACAGAAGCACAAAAATTGTATCTGAATTTCCTGAGAGATTTGTTAAAGAACCAGCCTTATTGCATTTTGGCTTATATGACCGGAATCCTTCCGATTAAAAAATATGGAGAACATTCTGCCCTTAATATGTTTGATGAATATTCCATGACCAATCAGCGTGAGCTGGCAGAATTTACAGGATTTACGGAGCAGGAAGTGCAGGAATTGTGCCCGCAGTATGACATGTCATATGATAAAATGAAACAGTGGTATGACGGTTATGATTTAAAAGGGATACAGATTTATAATCCGAGATCAGTCGTAATGTCACTTTCAGGACATGATTTTGACAGCTATTGGACCAAAACAGAGACTTATGAGGCATTAAAAAAGTATATCCAGATGGATATGTATAATTTGAAAGAACTTGTAACGAGACTGATTGCGGGAAGTTCTATTGAGATAAATCCAGATAAATTTCAGAATGATATGACTACATTTGCAAGTGCAGATGATGTCTTGACACTTCTGGTACATCTGGGATATCTGACTTATGATTTTGATACATGTACCGTTCATATCCCGAATCAGGAAGTACAGAAGGAATTTATTAATTGTATTGAAGATGGTGGCTGGGAACCGGTTATGGACGCAATCCGGAAATCCGAAGAGCTGCTTGCAGCCACAATCCGCGGTGAGGAAGAAACGGTTGCCCGGATGATAGAGAATGCACATCAGGAGAATACATCCATACTTGCCTATAATGATGAAAATTCATTGGCATGTGTGATCGCACTTGCGTATTATTCAGCGAAGAAGAATTATGTAGTATACCGGGAACTTGCCGGAGGAAAAGGATTTGCAGATATGGTGTTTGTTCCAAGAAAAACGACACAGACACCGGCAATCGTTGTAGAGCTGAAATGGAATCAGACAGCGGAAGCAGCGATCACACAGATCAAAAGAAAACAGTATGTCGAAAGCCTGAAGGATTACAGGGGCGAAGTGATACTTGTTGGGATCAATTATGAGAGCAAAGAGTTAAAGAAGGACGATTATAAAAAACATTCCTGCAAAATTGAGCGGATCACCATGGCATAATAGAGGGAAGGACAGGAGTTTCAGATATGGATGACGCACAGGCACAGCAGACCAATCCATTATTTGGTATTATTCCAAAAGAATTTTTCACACCGCTGGCATCGCCGAACAGACTTGTATATTGGGACTGTCTGTGCCGGTTGTTTCAGGCAATGAGTGCACAGCTTTCCTTTGGAATCGAGAGAGAAATCCTTGTGGATGAATTACAGTTTTATTTTGAACAGAATCAGGCAGCGGAATTTGAGGAAGATGACATAAATGGCATGGATTCCAGAAAAAAGGCAAATGAGATGCTGCGCTTATTGGAGAAGTACGGCTGGCTTGAGGTTGAGACGGATAAGAGTTATGTGCAGAGAGTCAATTTTTATGATTATGCCGTAAAAGTCATGAAAACGCTTCTTGAGATTTCAGACGGACGAAAGGTGGAATATCAGGGCTATATTTATACCATTTACAGTCTTGTGCGGACCAATACGGATCATCCGGCTGTTGTGTTACAGCAGATCCGGGATAATACGGATATGCTGATCACAGGACTAAAGAACCTCAATTCGAATATCAAGCATTACATTGATGAACTGACAAAGCATAAGACCGTAGCGGAGATTATGAATGCGCTGTTTAATGATTATATTACGAATATTGTAGATAAAGCTTACCACAGATTACTGACTTCAGACAATGTGTCAAAGTTCCGGCCGGAGATCATAGAGCGGCTGGAAGCAAATGGGCATAGCTCACGTTATATCGCAAAGACGTCGGAAGAGTTGGCAGCGATCCGGGAGATACCGGTCGGGCAGGCAGAAGAACTGGTATATCAGACATTGCATGAGATTGTGGAAGCGTTCCGGAATATGGATGATATTCTGGCAGAGATCAACCGGAAAAACACACAATACCAGAGGGCGGCGGTAAACCGTGCAAAGTTTCTGCTGGCAGGGACGGAAGATGTCAGAGGACAGATGAAAGAAATCCTTTTATACATTGGAGAGCAGATGGAACAGAGCCAGCTGGATCTGAATGGGATTTATGAGATCGAGTATCTGGACAATCTGGTGAGGCTGTTTGGAAGCAGTTTTATTGATGAGAAATCGTTTTACAGCCCGATCGAGGGAAAGAAAGAGTTTCATCCCCAGGAACTGACAGAAGTAATGCCGGATGTGGAACTCCGGCAGGAAAAGCTTCGGAAGATGACCGAAAAGATGCAGCGCATTTTAAGCCCGGAACGGATAGAGCGGTTTGTAGAAGAACAATTAGGAGACAGGGAAAAAATCTATGCGTCTGAGCTTCCGATGGAAACAATGGATGATTTTATCAGGCTGATCTATGTCAGACTGTATGGTTCCAGAAAAAAGATGCGATATCGGATTGAAAAGGCAGAAGGTGCGAATAAAATCAGTGGAGAGTTTGATTTCCCGGATTTTGCAATCATAAAACGCTGACAGCGCATAGCAGAGGGAGAGCAGAATGGATTTATTAAATGGCATGCTGCAGAAGGATCAGGATGAATTCCGCAGAATATGTAATAAACTGATTAATGTATGTTTCATATGCAGGCAGAATCAGGCAACAAGAAGTGACTTTTATTTTATAGAAAAGTACAAAGAAAAATTTGAAGAACTACTGGGAGTGCTTGGTTACAGATTAGAAATGAATGACGAATACGGAGTGGTGCAGCTCACGAATGCCCTGAACACAAACCGGCAGAATTTAAAATTATATGAGTCCGTTATTTTGCTGATATTGCGCATTTTGTTTGATGAGAAAAAAAGAGAATTGTCTGTGAGTGATGAAGTCATTGTGAATCTGGGCGATATTCAGGACAAGTTTTTAAGCCTGAAGATCCGTGACAAAATGATCGATAAGACAACGATGGGAAATGCGCTTCGTCTTTTCCGGAGATATCAGCTGATCGAGCTGCTGGAATCGGATCTGAAAAATGAGGAGTCCAGAGTTTTGATCTATAATTCCATCCTGATGGCAGTGCGGGTTGAGGACATCAAAAGTGTCTATGAAAAAGTTGACAGTTATAGGAAAGGAAAATTAAAAGATGAAGAAGCTGACCAGACTGAAACTGATTAATTGGCATCGTTTCTCGGATGTTACGATAGATTTTGGGGACTCAACTCTGATTTCCGGCGAAAATGGAGCTGGAAAATCCACACTTTTAGATGCAATCCAATTTGTTGTGACCTGCTCCACAAATCATTTTAATAAGGCTGCCCATGAGAACGGCAAGAGAAAGCTGACCGGTTATATCCGGTGTAAGACCGGACGTGAAAATCATCCTTATGAGAGAACCGGAGAAATCAGTGCGCATGTCGCATTGGAATTTTATGAGGAGAGCAAGGAAAAGTATTTTGTCATCGGGGCAGTGATCGATTCGGCAACTGAAGGGCAGGAGACAGTCGTGCGTTATCTCATGGACAATGTGATGTTAGAGGATGAGATGTTTAAGATCGGAAACAGACCACGGACCATCACAGAATTCAGGTCGTTTAACAATAAAAACATCAAATTATTTGCAAAGACGAATGCGGAAGGCAAAAAGATGATGAAACAGCGTTTTGGAAGAATCGAGGATAAGTTCTTCCAGCTGATTCCAAAGGCACTGGCATTTAAACCAATTGATGATATCAAGGATTTTGTCTATTCCTATGTGCTGGATGAAAAAGAAGTCAATATTGATCATCTGCGCGAAAATGTAAGAAGCTATCAGGAGCTGGAAAAAACGCTGGAGGGTGTGAAAAACAGAATTGAAAAACTGTCAGAGATCGAATGCCACCACAAAGCAGTGGTGGATTGTATACAATCTGACCGGATGTATGAATATTTTATGGCACAGTCGGATCTGGATCTGACCAAAGAACAGATCGGCGTTCTGCAGGATGAGATCAGGCGCGAAAGTTACCGTCTGGAACAGCTGAATGCAAAGTGCAGCAGCATGAAAAAGGAACTGGAGAATAAGGAGGAAGTCCGCACACTGCTTTTAGCGGAACTGAACGCCAACTCAGATTTCCAGACGTTGGAAAAGCAGAAAAAATATCTGAAAGAATTACAGGAAAAAGAAGAAATACAATATCAGGAAAAGAAAAGACTGTTAGAGAGCGGAAAAAAAGCAGGACAGAAAGTAAAAAGACTGCTTGAAATACCGGATGTGGATGAATGCATGAAGCAGTATGATGAGCTGCTGCACCGGCTGAAGGATACGGAGGACGTTGTTAGTGCACAGGAACTGATTGACCGGGCGATCGCTTACAAGAAGCATATGAGTACAAAACTGCAGAGGAAAAATTTAGAGATCCAAAGCCGGCTGAATGAGATCGCAGCAGACCTGCAGGAGACAGAGCAGCGGATCAGTAATCTGAAACAGCACCGGTTTTCCTATCCCTCGGCAGTCCAGCTTCTGATGTCGCGTGTGGAGCAGGAATTGCTCAAGATCGGAAGGACGGCAAAGCCGAGGATTTTGTGTGAAATGTTAGAAATCACGGATGAGACATGGAGAAATGCAGTGGAGGGCTATCTGAATACACAGCGATTTTATGTGTTGGTAGAGCCGGAACATTTTGACATTGCCCTTGGTATTTACGAAAAACTGAGAAGAGAAAAGAAAGCATACGGTGTGGGACTGATCAATTCCGGCAAACTCGAGGAATATGACATTGCACCAGCAGGAAGTCTGGCAACAGTTGTGGAGTCGAAGAGTATTTATGCGAAGCGGTATGTGAATATGGTTCTTGGTAAGGTACATATGTGTAAGAGAGTGGATGAATTAAAACAGTATCCGGTTTCTATCACACCAAATTGCATGCGCTATCAGAATCATGTCGCATCTGCGATCAGACCGGAAATCTATACAACTCCATTTATCGGCAAGAATGCATTCAAAGTCCAGTATGAGCAGGCACTGCAGAAAAAGGAGGATTTAAACCGGCAGAAAATAGAATGCAAAGACCGTATGACACATATGGAAGTGACGCTGCAATGGCTCGAGTGGGATGATGATACAGATGTGAAGTATAGGATTACAATTGTATCAGAACTGAAAAGGACAGGACTTGAGATTGAAAAATGTGAGACGGAGATCCGTAATCTGCAGCAGAATACGACCATGATCGAAAAGCAGATCCGTGCGGATGAAATGCGGAAAGAGTGTGAGGAACTGAAAAGCCACATTTCCAAAAGTGACAGGGAAAGCGGAGCCTGCGAACTGAAAATAAGCAATGCAAAAGACAGGCTTGTGGAGTGCGAGGATGAGTGCATACACAAGAATGAACTGATCACAGACATTGCCCAGAAAGCAGAAAACGAGATCGTGCTCTGGAAGAAAGAATACGAAAAACAGACCGGTGATAAGACATTAGAGCAGTTCCGGCAGAATTTTGACCGGAGACGTAAGGCGAATAATACAACAAAAGAGAATGCGGATAAGAAAATGACAAGTGCGATGTACGATTACAAAACGGCATTTGATTTTGGTGCACCGGCTACGTTAGAAGCATATCCGGAGTATGCGGCAGTTCAGGAGAGACTGGTGAACTCCGAGCTTCTGAATTATGAAGAAAAAGTAAGAAAAGCAAAATTATCGGCAGAGGAAGAATTCCGGGAACAGTTTTTATCCAAGCTTCAGGAAAATATGAAGCAGGCACAGGGAGAGTTTAGAGAACTCAATAAGGCATTGAAAGATATCACCTTCAGCAATGAAAGATATGAATTTTTATATTTGCCGAGCAAAAGCTATGGAAAATATTACGATATGATCATGGACGATTTCAATGTAGTGCAGGGAGAGTCCATTTTCAGCGGTCTGTTTCATGAGAATCATAAGGAAGTCATTGATGAACTATTTTCAAAGCTCGCACTGGATCAGGACAATGGGATCAAGGCATTAGATGAATTTACGGATTACCGCACCTATATGGATTATGATATTAAGATCACACATGAGGATGGCAGCTATTCTCTTTACTCTAAGGTTTGTGAGGAAAAGAGCGGAGGCGAGACACAGACCCCGTTCTATGTGACGGTAGCCGCATCCTTTGTCCAGTTGTACAATAATAATATCGGCGGAGAGGCAATCGGGCTGGTGATGTTTGATGAGGCATTTAACAATATGGATGATGAGAGGATCGGGGCAGTTCTTGAGTTTATGAACAGACTGCCGCTTCAGATCGTGATCGCAGCGCCGCCGGATAAAATCCAGTATATCGGTCCGAAAATGCAGGAGACATTATTAGTACTGACAGACGATAAAGTAAGCTTCGTGGAGGAGTATCGTTATGCATCCGGTCGAAAATAAGATATTGAATGATCTATTGGACAAATACGAAAACAGTAAGCTCTCCAGAGGAGAAAACCAGAGAGCGATCCATATTGCATTTCCGTTCAATAAGAAGACGATGCCAAAGTATTTCGATGAGAGCTCGCTTGAGATAGAAACCATTCACGCAGCCGCAGAACAGATGGAGCGTGAGGGACTGGTCGCAATCGCATGGAAAAACCAGAAGCCCGGATATATTATCGAGAAGCTTGTACTCTGTGAGGATCATGTGGAAGAGGCATATGAGAGGCTTGGCAGGAAGCCGAAGAGGGAAGCCGAGGCACGTACAAAACAGATTTTGGAGCAGTTTTATCAGAAAACGCAGGGTGAGATAACAAGAAGCTTTTTGTCCCGCATGATAACGCGGCTGGAAAGCGAACAGTCAGTAAAAGAATATCTCGACATTATGGATCACAGGAAAACAGAACAACTGATTGACACTTTAGATAAAGTAGAGCAGAACAGGAAAGAATGTTATATCAGGGAATTTTCCATAGAACATTTTCATGACAGCAAAGTATTCGAGACACTGATCCCAAAAATCTGTAAAATATTCCGGGAGGAAAATGAAGAACTGACAGGATTTGAAAATGAAGAAATTCTTGCGGAGTATCAGATTTATAAAACACCGGGCTATGTGTATATGAAGGGAAACGTACAGATTTACAGCGCCGGGAAGCAGGCAGCAGATATCAGTGCTTTCCCGGAAGGAATCGCTGTTGCGGTGGGGAGTGAGGAGGATACGCCGGATATCTGTGTGGATCAGACGATTGATAAAGTATTCACAATTGAAAATCTGACTTCTTTTTACCGTTTTAAACAGGAACACAGTCTGGTAATCTATCTTGGCGGTTATCATAACCACAGCAGACGAAATCTGCTGATGCAGATTTATCAGAAATTGCCGGATGCACAGTATTATCATTTTGGAGATCTGGATGCAGGTGGATTTTATATTTTAGAACACTTGAAAAGAAAAACAGGGATCCCATTTCAAATGTTTCAAATGGACATTGAAACATTGAAAAAGTATGAGGATTATGCGAAGCCATTGACAGAAAATGACAAAAAGCGGTTGATGCAGTTAGAAAAAATGGAACTGCCGGACGAAGAGAGAAAACTCATCACTTATATGTTACAAAAAGGAATAAAGCTGGAACAGGAATGTATTTCCGAATCCCAGTAAGGAGCATAAATCATGTGGAAACTAAAACAGATTTTTGATGGAGAATACGGCTGCGAAGAGCGGCAGCCGGGAGAAAAGGAAATGACAGGCGCCGATAAAGGTGTCCGGCGTCCGGTCGGTTTCAGTGCCCATGGGAGCGTCGCCATGCCCGTGATCGTTGGTTCCGCCGAACACCACAATGATGCCGGCATCGGGGTTCATTTCGGAAAACCGTCCGCAAAAATCCTGGTCAAATTTGGGCTCCCCAGAGGGAATCCGCTGCCGGGCAATTCTGGTGCCGCCGATGCCGTAATTCCGGGCTTCCGCCAGACGGTATTTCCGCTTCATCACGTCCACATAGCCCTTTTCCGGGGAAGTCGCGCAGCAGCCTTCCGTGATGCTGTCCCCTAAAAAGTTGATTTTCTTTCCTGTTAGTTCCATATTCATACGCTTTCGTTATGCGCGGGGCGTGTCTATGCCCCGCGCAAAGTGTTCAACGGATGTCCCAGACGCTGCGTAC
>ERZ779855.1895-NODE-1895-length-12695-cov-4.246361_pt1 | contig 12695 bp, 10 predicted proteins | sample MGYA00511370_ERZ779855 | MGnify/ENA primary metagenome ERZ779855 (study PRJEB29588, sample SAMEA1967319) | human gut metagenome | biome: human gut; feature: human-associated habitat; material: faeces | place: Denmark | collected 2008/2010 ...
CAATCTTGATGTCAAGAACATGATTGATGAGATAACCAAATTTAAAGTAAAATGAATTTCAGGATAATAGCAACTTTTGTCATATTCTTATTTGGTATGAGAGTTAACGGCCAGACGGTAACGCCGTCTGAGCCACTCTCTAAAAGCCTAACGATTTTCGACCTTCCACCTTTTGAAAGAGCAGTCTGTTGTATCAAGTACTATGAGGGACTACATCGAAAAAAAGATTATCCCTACGTCGGATATGGCCATAGACTGCAACCAGGAGAAAGGTATTCATCAGAGATGACTGCCTCTGAAGCAGAAGTTCTTCTCCGTCCTTCTCTATCGCAAAAAGCACATTCATTGTACTGTCATCCACTGCCACAATCTCACCTAAATCACCATGACGAACATCTTTCACCTTAAACCCTATAAAAAAGTTCCAAGTAGGAATATCTTCTGTCTCATCATCCTGCTCTACATATTTCTTTGGAAAATAAACTTCCACATTCGTAAACATACGAGCTTTTTCTGCCGTATCCACTCCCTCCAGCTTCACCAAAGCAGTAGTGTCGGAACGAAAACGATATTCTTCAATAAAAAACGGAACGAAAATACCATCCAGCAGACATACCAAGTATTCACAATCCACACGATCGAAAATATCATCCGTAAAGGTAAAAGAGACCTCTCCCTTTACTCCGTGAGGCTTATTGAAGATACCTATCTTAAAAATTTCGTCTTTCTTAATCATAACCTTAAATTCTTGTAATCCGTGCTCCCAGGGCATTCAATCGCTGTTCTATATTCTGATACCCCCGGTCTATCTGCTCGATATTGTGAATGCGGCTGATGCCGTCGGCACTCATTGCCGCAATAAGTAACGCGATGCCGGCACGGATATCGGGTGAAGTCATGTTCCCGCCACGCAACTGAAAACTGCGGTCGTGACCGATAACCACTGCACGGTGAGGGTCGCACAATATAATCTGAGCACCCATATCTATCAGTTTATCTACAAAAAACAATCGACTTTCAAACATCTTCTGATGAATAAGCACACTACCTTTGGCCTGCGTAGCCACCACCAGCATCACACTCAACAAGTCAGGCGTCAATCCGGGCCAGGTGGCATCGGCAATGGTCATGATGGAACCATCGATAAACGACTCTATCTGATAATGTTCCTGCTCGGGAATAAATAAATCATCACCACGCTGCTCTACCTTAATGCCCAAACGACGGAAACTTTCGGGAATGATACCCAGATTTTCATGAGATACATTCTTGATGGTAAGCTCACTGCCTGTCATGGCCGCCATACCAATAAAACTGCCCACCTCAATCATATCAGGCAATACCGTATGACTGCACCCGTGCAATAATTCCACTCCCTCGATGGTGAGCAAATTAGAAGCAATGCCCGTTATCTTTGCCCCCATGCAGTTCAGCATACGGCAAAGTTGTTGCACATAAGGCTCGCAAGCAGCATTATAGATAGTAGTCTTACCTTTTGCCAAAACCGCTGCCATCACGATATTGGCGGTGCCGGTCACCGAAGCCTCATCCAACAGCATAAATGCCCCTTTCAGTTCTTTAGCTCCGATAGTGAAAATGCTGCGTTCGTCATCATAATCAAAGCAAGCTCCCAACTTCTGAATACCGATAAAGTGAGTATCCAAACGACGGCGTCCTATCTTATCGCCTCCGGGTTTTGAAATCAGTGCTTTGCCGAAACGCGCCACCAACGGACCGACCAACATGACCGAGCCACGCAAGCTGGAACACTTTTTCAGGAAGTCATCACTCTCCAGATAGTTCAAGTCAACCGAGTCGGCCTTGAAAGTATAAGAGTCAATTCCTGTTTTCGATACCTTGACCCCCATTTCACGCAATAACTGAATCAAGTTATTCACGTCCAGAATGTCAGGAATATTATTCACTGTTACTTCTTCCGAAGTCAATAAAGTGGCACAAAGAATTTGCAGAACCTCATTCTTAGCACCTTGCGGATGAATTTCGCCGTGTAACTTATGTCCACCTTCTATTACAAACGAAGCCATGATATCGAAGTTTTTAAGAATTAATATTTTCTTCTCTGATTATTATTCTGTTGCATTCTGCGCTGCCCGTTGTTTTGCTGCGGTCTGCGCTGAACATACGTGCGCTGTCCGCACAGTTGCAAATCTTCGGGAGACAAACTGATAGCCCCCTGGGAATATTCGCGAAGGTCATCCAGTATCTTCTGGTCTTCCACACTGTCTTTATTCCAGTTGATAAAGCATTTTTTCATTTGATTGGCAATCAATGAAATCAGATGTTTTCTGTCTTCTCCTTCAGGATATTCCACCGCCTTCTTCACCATGTTTTCCAATATGTGTCCATAGTGACGATAACGAATGCGTTTTTGCGGATAAGCCAATACCTCCGGTTTCACTTCAAGGCTTTCTTTCTTCACTATTTCATAAGGATAATCAATATCCAGTTTAAAATCGGCCATGATAGCCAAATGGTCCCACAGTTTATGTTTAAAGTCGGGCACATCGCGCAGATGCGGAAACATACCGCCCATAATATTAATAATCGTATTGGCACAACGCTGGCGTTCAGCTCTATCTTCGATGGTAAGAGCATGGTCTACCATGTTCTGCACACTTCTTCCATACTCAGGAAGGGGTAATCTTCGTTGTTGGGTATTATACTCCATGTATATAAATAATATGATTTTGTTTATAAATTATAAAAGCTTCTTAGGTTTAGAAGCAACGAACTCTTTCAAATAGAAAGGTTCAAAATATGCCACATCCTTAAAATCCTGTTTCACAATAGCTTTCTCAGCCAATGGAAACATCCATTTTGCCAGCGGACAAATTTCATCAATAAAATGTGCATTGGGATGTGTAATCTTCTCACGGCACTTGGCAGCTCCGTTGCCGAAGAAATAAACAGGATGTTCATCCAGAAACTCCAAGTAAGAGTTTTCATCTACTATGTCGGCTGCAATTTCACGCTTCACTTCCAACGCACGGTCATAAACAGCTGCATACACCTCCATACGGCGTGCATCTATCATCGGACAAAGCAGTGCATCTTCGGGCAAGTCATGATACAATAAAACCGGTACACACAGCACCTCCAACGTATGAAGCCCTATGAGTGGCAAATTACGTCCATAACAAACACCCTTCGCCATTGAAACGCCAATGCGCAAACCGGTATAGGAACCGGGACCACAGCTGACAGCCACCGCATCCAACGGCAGACCGCGGCTGTCCACAAATGACAACGCTTCATCTACAAACACGCCCAACTGAACAGCATGCGAAGGTCCCTTCAAGTCCTCTTTGGAGAACACCGCCAGCCCATCTTCGCTAACGGCAACAGAGCAAGCCTCTGTTGATGTTTCAATATGCAAAATACACGACATAATGCTATACTTATATAATATAATGTGCAAATATACACTTTTATTTATACTTCATTTCCATAAAAACACTACTTTTGCAAAAAAACACATTAGTTATGATACAATCAATGACCGGATACGGCAAAGCAAGTGCTACATTCGGAGATAAAAAAATTAACGTAGAGATAAAGTCACTGAATAGCAAGGCTATGGATTTATCTACACGCATTGCACCCTTATACCGCGAAAAAGAAATAGAAATCCGTAATATGGTTTCCAAATCATTGGAACGTGGAAAAGTGGATTTCAGCCTGTGGATAGAAAAAGAAGCAAGTACTTCTGCCGCACAAATCAATATAGCCTTGGCACAAAGCTATGACCAACAAATGCAAAAACTGTCCGAAGCATTAGGCTGGGGAAATTACCCTAATGAATATTCCATGGCAACATTACTTCGCATGCCGGATATCATGAGTAAAGATGAAATCATAGAGCTATCGGAAGAAGAATGGGAAGTGGTACGTCAAGTAGTGGAAGAAGCAATTGCTCACTTGGTGGATTTCCGTAAACAAGAGGGAGCGGCGCTCGAAAAGAAATTCAATGAGAAAATCGACAACATCGAACGTTTGTTGAAATCCATCGAACCGTATGAGACCGAACGTGTGACAAAAATCCGTGAACGCATTACAGATGCACTTGAAAAAACCATCAGCGTGGATTATGACAAGAACCGCCTGGAACAAGAGTTGATTTACTATATTGAGAAACTTGATATCAACGAAGAGAAACAGCGTCTGTCCAATCACCTGAATTATTTCCGCGAAACAATGGCAAGCGGCCACGGACAGGGTAAAAAACTGGGGTTCATTGCTCAGGAAATGGGACGTGAAATAAATACTACCGGCAGCAAGTCCAACCATGCAGAGATGCAGAACATCGTAGTGCAGATGAAGGACGAGTTGGAACAAATCAAAGAACAAGTATTAAACGTTATGTAGATGAAAAAAGGTAAGCTTATCATATTTTCAGCCCCTTCAGGTTCCGGCAAATCGACGATTATCAATTATCTGCTGACACAGAACCTGAATCTGGCATTCTCTATCTCTGCCACCAGCCGCCCGCCCCGCGGCACAGAGAAGCACGGAGTGGAGTATTTCTTCCTCACCCCTGAAGAATTCAAACAACGCATTGCCAACAATGAATTCCTGGAATACGAAGAAGTGTACGAAAACCGTTTTTACGGAACACTGAAAGCGCAGGTGGAGAAGCAGTTGGAAGCCGGACAGAATGTGGTTTTCGATGTAGATGTAGTAGGTGGCTGTAACATCAAAAAGTTTTATGGCGAACAGGCTTTGTCACTTTTCATCCAGCCCCCGGGCATAGAAGAGCTTCGCAACAGACTGGTAGGACGGGGAACAGATGCACCTGAGGTAATCGAAAGCCGCATTGCCAAAGCAGAGTTTGAATTGAGTTTTGCCGACAAGTTTGATGTGGTAATCGTAAACGACGAGTTGGAGAAAGCCGAAGCGGAAACATTGAAAATAATTCAGGACTTTATTGCAAAATAAACAGATGATAATCAAAGACCCCAAAAGATTAGCCCTGCGGATGATGATACTCTGTGTCATTATCGGACTGACAGCCTTGGCGGTAGCTGTTATGGCTATCTCCATGCAGAAATATATCATTGCCGGCATTATGGTCATCGTTGCCATCATGCAGATTTGGAACTTTAAAGTATGGCAAAAGAGAACAAAATAAGAACAGGAATATTCGGTGGTTCATTCAATCCTATTCACATCGGGCATTTAGCTTTGGCCAATTACCTTTGTGAGTACAGCGAATTGGACGAAATATGGTTTTTGGTTTCTCCGCATAATCCTTTAAAGAAGCAAACGGATTTATGGGATGACAGTCTGCGACTGGAGTTAGTGCAACTTGCCATCGCAGATTATCCCAAATTCCGTGCTTCTGATTTTGAGTTCCATCTTCCCCGCCCTTCTTACATGATACATACGCTCGATGCTTTGCAGTCCGCTTATCCCGAACGTGAGTTTACGCTTATTATCGGGGCTGACAATTGGGCTATCTTCCCGCGTTGGTATCATTCCGATGAAATAATACAACGCCATCGGATAATGATATATCCACGTCCCGGATACACGATTGACCCGGCCGCACTTCCTCCCTCTGTGCAACAGGTCGATACTCCTTTATTGGAAATAAGTTCTACTTTTATCCGCCGGGCTTTGGCGGAAGGAAAGGATGTAAGGTATTTCCTGCATCCGGCGGTCAATGAACGACTGACGAGATAAAAATAAGGATAGCCAATAACGGATAAGTCAACGGATTACGAGCTACCAAAGACCTCAAGAGAACTTTCTAAAACAGTAGTGACAGTTTCTTCAAACTGTAGTAACAACTTTCGCAAACAATGGGCATTGTCGTTTTTTTTTGGAAACCCCTCCCCACTATTCTTCGGATAACCTAAATGCTCGAAAACCAATCCTTAAATTCTTGCACTTTGGCTTTGCTTACCAACACCCTCTCTTCCGAAACGTCGCAACGCAAATTGAGAGACAAACGATTGTTAAACCATAAATCAATATCCTTTATTGCCTCACGCGAAACAAGAAACTGACGGTTCACCCGAAAAAATAAAGACGGATTAATACACTCTGCCACCTCATCCAGCGTTTGAGGAAAATTATACTCCTTGCCATCCGCCAACACCACTTTCACCTTACAGTCCTGAATATAGAAAAGCAGAATCATATCAATAGATATGGGCAGCAGTTTATCACCCTTTATCGGAACAAGGAAATGGGTTTTATAACTTTCCTGTCTTTTCAACGAACGGATCAACTGTAATAAAGAACTCTCTCCGGCTGAACTTCCATGCGCGGGCACAAGATGTTCCAGCTTATGGAGAGCTTGCTCCACATCATGTCTGCTGATGGGTTTCAATAAGTAATCCACACTGTTAACTTTAAATGCACGTAACGCATATTCGTCATACGCTGTGGTAAAGATAATGGGACAGGTTATATCGACATGATCAAATATCTCGAACGCCGAACCATCGGCCAGATGGATGTCCATAAACAGCAGATCAGGCATGGGGTGAGTAGCAAACCAATCCAACGATGAAGCAATACTATCGAGCGAAGTCTCCACCTCTATTCCAGGATTCACCTCCTGCAACAATGCCTTCAGATTTCGGACTGCTGCTTTTTCGTCTTCAATAATGATAGTTTTCATAAAGCATTTGGAATTAATGGAATACGAACCGTAAAGTATTTATTTTCTGTGATTTGTATTTCACATTTATAAAGCAGATGATAGCGTTTTGCCAGATTAGCCAGCCCGACACCCGTTCCGGCCGTGGCGGTCAGTTTGGGTTGCACCGGATTGGTAACGACCAATTCCTCTCCTTCGGTATACACACGAATAGACAAAGGGCGGCGGTCGCTTATCTCGTTATGCTTCACGGCATTTTCTATCAACATTTGCACTGCCATGGGAGGAAGCCGGTGATCATCATATTGTTTGTCGATACGGATATCAAAAGAAAGATTGTCTTCAAAACGCATTTTCAACAAGAAGATATAAGCGAAAACAAACTCCATTTCATCTCTCAGAGTAACGCTTTTCGAGTCATTACCCTGCAGTGTATAGCGCAGGACACGAGAAAGTTCCTGAATATATTCCTGTGCTTTGTCCTGGTCCTCACGCACCAACGAACGAAGCGTATTGAGTGAATTAAAGAGCATGTGCGGATTCAACTGATTCTTCAGAACTTCGTATTGATTGAGAATATTCTCTGCCTGTAACTGCTGATTCTCGACCACTACTTCTTGCTGGCGGCGAATGAGGTAAGCAATATAACAACTGCCCGACACCGTACAGGTCATGATGAAATCGCGCAACGGATGAAGATAGTGGTGCACCATGGCATCAATGGCAGGAATATTGAATGTATGATGCAAAAAGACAAAACATTTGCCCAGCAGACTGCTCAGTATCCAAGTGAGTACGAGCGAAAGCAACATCTTCTGCCACGTAATCTTTACCGCCGACTGGTTAAAGTGAAACAACAATGTATTAACTTCAAACAGAATAATGAGGGAAATAAAAGTGAAAAGTACTTCACTCGCCACATCAATGGGCTCCATTTCCGGAAACAGCGTTGCCCCTTCAAGAATATCAAGAAGGGAAACCAGCTCCGGGAAGTGGATAAGGACTGCCACAGAGACGGACACCATAATTACAAATAATGTATAGCGATTCTTCATTCCTTCTGCCTTTATACTGCAAAGATATAAGTTAATTCATTTATTTCATAATCCTTGCCGTCACATACATGCCCGGCCGGAACTGACTGTTCACTGTATCTACCCGAGCATAGACTTCCACCGAACGCGTATCCTCATCCACTTTCTGACCGATAGAAATCAAAGTGGCTTTAAAGACTGTCTTTCCCATGCCGTTGACACGGAACTGAACGGAACTACCGATTTTCATATCTGCCAAATCTTTTTCATAAGCAGTCAGCCTCAACAATGTGTACCTCTTATCGACTATCTCACACAGAGCATCACCGGCATTCATATACTTGCCCACATTCATTTCCACATCTGCCACATAGCCGGCAATGGGAGCCTTGACTTGCAGATAAGGACGGATACCGCCATCCAGCAATGTGGCAGGATTCACTCCCAACAATTCCAACTGGGCGGCGGCAGCTTCCATCCGGCTCTTCATCGACAAGTAATCGGCTTTACTCTGCTGAAACTTCTTTTGAGAAGCCGCTTGTTCGGCCGAAAGAGCTTTCTGACGGCGATATTCGGCTTCCAGATACTCAGCCTGGGCATGACTGTCCAAATAAGTCTGCTGCAAGGTGATGAATTCCGGGTTCTCCAAAGTGGCGAGAACCGTCCCCTTGCCGACCGACTCACCCGGCAACAAAGAAGTGCTTTTCACTACCCCGCCCATCGTAAGCGAAACCGTGGCCATGCGTTGCGGCGGAATGACCATCGTACCGTTAAAAGAGACTTGGTTGGGCTTGGAAGTGGCAGAAGTCACCGCATCCACCTGCACCGTGTCGGGCACCGTTTCATCGACAGTCACCACCGTGGCAACCGTCTCTTCCGTTTGCCGGGATTCATTGTTTGAGCTGCATGCCGCCAGCAAAAACAGCACGACGGGAAATGTTATTTTTTTCATTGTCATCTCTTATTTAAATAGTTCGTATTCCAAAGCTGCTATGTTATATTGATAGACCGTCTCAATATATCCGCGACGAATGTCCCGCGCCACATTGACGGCCTGAATAAATTCCGTGATATCCGTTTCGCTGTGGCGAAGCTGCAAGGCCGCCACTTTCATCAGTTCATCCGCCTCCTTTAAAGCAGAAGAAGTATAATAATGAAGACTCTCGGACTGACGGCGCAGATTCGCTATCGCCTCAAACACCTTATTATATAGGTTACGCGTATTTGCCTCTGCCTCCGTCCGGGCAATGAAAGCAGTCGCCTTTGCCTGCTTCACCTTGCTGTGCCGGGGTAAAAAATAAATGGGAAACGACACACCGACCATCCACGAATTCAATCCCTTCAAAGGCAGGATATCCTGACGCACATAGCCCAAAGACAATTCTGGAAAGAAACGGCTGCGTTCCACATTGAGTTGCGCTTTCGCTTCACCTGCCTGACTCTGAAAATATTTCAGATGCGCTTCTGAGTAAGTCGGAGTCTCAATATCTGCCGGGAATTGTACCAAAGCGGTATCTGCCGGCACAATAGGTTGCCCGGCATAACATGCCCAATTCAAACGTGCCAAAGCCAGTTTTTCTTCTTCCTGAGACTGAAAAAGGCGATTCTTTAAATCGGCAGCCATCGTAGCGGCCATATTCTTTTCCAACAACGTAATTTCGCCTTGTTGATAACGCAACTCGCCGATACGCTGCAACTCTTCGGCCCATTGATTCTGGTCATTGTACAACGAACGAAGATTATAGGCATAAAGATAATAAGCCCACGCACGCTTCACCTCGGCCACCACTTCCTTCTCTACAATCCGGTGATAGAAAGTACCGGTCGCTATTTGCCGGTTGACCAATACATTCTTATAAAAGGGAGTCAGCAATGAACCCAGATTCTGATTTACCTCCCACTGTTTGTCTTTTTTTATCTCTCCATTCAGTTGTCCCCACGAATAACCGAACTCGGTAGGAGCCAATTCCAGCACTTCACCTCTCCCAGCCTTCGCCTGACGGACAGCCGCAGCAGCCGTCTTCAACCGGGGATGATTCTGCTTAGCCAGCTCAATGGCCTGCTCCAATGTGACCACTTGCTGCGCTTTCATCGGAATGGGAAGCAGAGCCAACAACAGCAGGAAGAAAAACTTCTTGCCGGAATAAGCACGCTTCCAAACAGCGGCACTTCCCACAATCTTATAAAAGACCGGAATGACAAGCAATGTCAATACCGTAGAGACAATCAGTCCGCCGATGACGACCGTCGCCAGCGGCCGCTGTACTTCCGCACCGGCCGAAGTAGCAACCGCCATCGGCACAAAACCCAACGAAGCCACCAAGCCCGTCAGAAAAACAGGTCTTAACAAATGGGGCGTGCCCCTGGCAATGACCCTGTTGGTAGATAGAGGATACATGGTTTGTTTGTGTATATCATTAAAATGGTTAATCATCAAAATACCATTCAACACGGCAACGCCGAACAAGGCTATAAAGCCTACTCCTGCCGAGATGCTGAAAGGCAGTCCGCGCAGCCACAACGCCAGTATGCCGCCAATCAGCGAAAGAGGAACAGTGGAAAAGACCACCAGTGTATAAGTCACATTCTTGAATGCGAAGAACAAAAGCAGCAGGATAAGCATCAAGGCCACCGGAACCACTATCAACAGGGTATTAATAGCGTTCTGTAAGTTCTCAAACTGTCCGCCGTAATCAAAGTAATATCCCGGCTTCAACTTGATGTTCCGGTCCAACGTCTTTTGTATCTCCTGCACCACCTGCTGGATATCAGCACCGCGCACATTGACTCCGATGACAATACGTCGTTTGGTCGCATCCCTGTTTATCTGTAACGGTCCGTTTACCAAATCGATGGTAGCCACTTCACTGACAGGTATCTGAATCCCCTCACCCGAACGTACAAACAGTTTATCCAGATTCAAGTCGGCCACCTTCTCCTGATCCAACCGTACCACCAAATCAAAGCGTCTCTCGTTTTCAAATACCACCCCGCTCGCTTCTCCGGCATACGCTGTGCGGATAATGGTATTCAATTCCTCTATATTGATGCCGTAACGGGCTATCTTTCCGCGGTTATACTTCACCACCAACTGCGGAAGTCCCATTGTTTGCTCCACAATAACATCGGATGCTCCGGGCACTTGTTCCACATACTTCGCCGCTTCCTTGGCCTTTTCATACAGCTCATGCGTATCCTCGCCATAGAGTTTCACGGCAATATCAGCCTTCGCCCCCGTCATCAACTCATTGAAACGAAGTTGGATGGGCTGTGAAAAATTGAACTCAGCCCGTTCCGACAGGGGTTCTAATGCCTCCTTCATCTTTTCCACCATCTCAGCACGGCTCGAAGCACTTGTCCATTCCTTGAACGGCTTCATGATAATCATCACATCGGCATCTTCAACCGCCATCGGGTCGGTAGGCACTTCGGCCGTACCAATCTTTGCCACCACATGTTTTATTTCGGGAAACTTTTCCTTCAAAACTTTCTCTGCCTCATCGGATACGGCAATACTTTCGCTCAACGAGCTGCCTGCCGGCAAGGTCATCTGCATCGCAAAATCCCCTTCATCCAAAGTAGGAATGAATTCCGCCCCCAACCGAGTAAACAGGAACAATGAAAAAGCCAATGCCGCAAAAGCAGCCGCCACCGTTCCCCACTTAAACTTCAGACATACATGCAAAGCCTTGGAATAGAGTTCATTCAGCCTCTCAAAGAAGCGGTCGGCAAAAGTAGGCTTCGTCACAATGTGATGTTTCAGGAACAGGGAAGCCATCATCGGCACATAAGTGAGCGACAGCAACAACGCACCGATAATACAGAACACCAATGTCTTAGCCATCGGAGTGAAATATTTGCCCTCGATACCGGTCAGCGTCAATAAAGGGAAGAATACGATAAGGATGATAAACACGGCAAAAGTAGCCGAACGCACCACACCCGAAGCACCCTTCTCCACCTCTGTATCCATTTCTTCGGCGGACAAGGTACGTCCACGGAACTGCCGCCCGTATAGATGGGCCAAGATGCCTTCGAGTATCACAATGGAGCCGTCGACAACAATACCGAAGTCTATCGCCCCCAGGCTCATCAGATTGGCAGAGACATTGAACAGCCGCATCATGATAAAAGCAAACAGCATGGCCAGCGGAATGACAGAAGCAACGATAAGCCCTGCACGCACATTGCCCAGAAATATAATCAGTACGATGAATACGATAATGGCACCCTCTATCAGATTGTGTATCACAGTCGAGATATTCCGATTAACCAAAGCCGAACGGTTCAGATAAGGTTCGATGCTGACACCTTCCGGCAATATCTTCTGTATCTTTTCCACCCTTTTCTCCAACTCTCCGGTCACTACATTGGCATTGGCTCCTTTAAGCATCATGGCAATGCCCCCCACACATTCCCCCTCACCGTCCATCGTCATGGCGCCGAAGCGTTTGGGTGCGCCAAACCGCACAGCCCCGATATCACTTATGTGGATGGGAATTCCGTTACGGTTGGCCACAACTATCTGTTCAATGTCCTTGATACGGTTTATCATACCCTCGGAACGAATATAATAAGCGCGGTTCACCTTTTCTATATAGCTGCCGCCGGTGTTCTGATTGTTCTTGTTCAGAGCTTCAAACACTTCTCCGATTGTGATATTCAAAGAGAAAAGGACATCCGGGTCTACCGCCACCTCGTATTGCTTGAGATAGCCGCCGAAACTATTGATTTCCACAATGCCCGGAATGCCGGACAATTGCCGCTTCACAATCCAATCCTGAATGGTACGAAGCTCCATTGCGTCATATTTGTCTTCGTATCCCGGAGCTACTTTCAAGACATACTGATATATTTCGCCAAGGCCTGTAGTAATGGGCATCAGCTCGGGGGCACCCAATTCGGATGGAATTTCTCCCGACACTGTTTGTATCTGTTCATTGACCAGTTGCCGGGCATCCAGTGTAGGCACATTTTCTTTAAAGACGACAGTCACTACAGAAAGTCCGAAACGGGATACTGAACGGATTTCC
>ERZ779855.1901-NODE-1901-length-12658-cov-2.752123_pt1 | contig 12658 bp, 10 predicted proteins | sample MGYA00511370_ERZ779855 | MGnify/ENA primary metagenome ERZ779855 (study PRJEB29588, sample SAMEA1967319) | human gut metagenome | biome: human gut; feature: human-associated habitat; material: faeces | place: Denmark | collected 2008/2010 ...
CCGGTCGGTGCCTCTTGCCCGGGCGTAGGCGCAGGCGAGAGGGCTGTCGTCCAGCTCGGGAACGTCGTCCACGAAGCACGCCTTTTTCAGGTTTTCCGGCAGCACCTTTCCCACGGCGGCGGAGGGGGGGGGGACGTGCTTGAAGGACGTCACGGCGACCATGCCGGTGGCTTCTTTCAGTTCCTTGACCAGTTGCCAACCGTTGAGGGCATCCAAGAAGTTGATATACCCCGGACGGCCGTTGAGCACTTCAATCGGCAGTTCGCCTTCGGTCATGTAAATACGCGAGGGTTTCTGATTCGGATTGCATCCGTACTTTAAAGCTAATTCTTTCATATCGAGTGATTAATACAGAAGCAGCCCGACACGCATACTGCATGACGGGCTGCTTTCAAATTTGTGGAGCTGGAGGGAATCGAACCCTCGTCCAAACAGGGAAACCATACGCTTTCTACACGCTTATCCCGGCCTTCGGTTTTCGTGCGCAAACAAGACCCGAGCCACCCATTTACGCCTTATCCTTTAAGATTTCACCGTCCGTGCAAGGCCGCGGACGACTATCTCCGATTTAACTGCACCACTTTTCCGGAATGCTTCGGAGCAACAGCTTCCGAGTGATGTCTCGTTTCAGCACCTGGTGCCGAAATAAAGGTAATCTACTATACTTCGATCACGCAGCGAGAGCGTAGTTGTTTTCGCCAGATAAATTCTTGGTAACTGAGATTATAGAGGAAATCACCGACCCTCTGCGTGCTTACGTACCATTCCATCCTGCTGTCAAATCCATGTCAACCCCGGATGTTTGAAATGCAAAGATAAGGCTTTCTTTTGAATAAAGGTATAAACAGAGTGTTATTTTTGATTCTATTCTTTATTTTTTATACACGGTCATGCCTTTATTTGTGAGAGAAAAAAAAATATCGTTATTTTGCAATAATTTCACTCTTATAGAGTTTTATATTTTAGATAATTCGAATAGTTCAAGGTTGAAAAATGAATCAAGTGTCTGTCAATATGGAGATTTGTGATGGCATGAATGCTGAGGCGCGGACGGTGAAGCGGTGGTGCGACGTCGTGTGTGCCTTGTTGGGGATGCTCGTACTGTCTCCCGTTTTTTTGTTGGTGTATATCTTGCTGAAATGTGAAGGGACAAATTCTGTGATATTCAGACAGGAACGGATAGGGTATAAAGGGAGACCTTTTTCCATTTTGAAATTCAGAACGATGAGAATGGACTCGGAAAGAGACGGTCAGCCTCGTTTGGCGGAAAAAGAAGACGACCGGTTGACGCGTGTGGGGAAGTTTCTGCGTGAGCATCATTTGGATGAATTGCCGCAATTGTGGAATGTCTTGGTCGGCGAAATGTCTTTTGTAGGGCCGCGTCCGGAGCGCCGTTATTTCATTGATTTGATAAGAAAAGAAAATCCGGATTATGATTATTTGTTTCTGATGCGTCCCGGGCTTACGTCTAAGGCTACCTTGTATAATGGTTATACGGATACAATGCAGAAAATGCTGATTCGCTTGCAGATGGATTTGGAATATTTGCAGCAACGTTCGTTATGGTTGGATGTGAAAATCATTTTTACTACGATAAGTTTTATTTTGAAAGGAAAGAAATTCTGATGTATATGGCAAGGAGAATATTGCTGGCATGTTTGGCGTGTTTTTGGTTTCAATTTATTTTTTCCCAGTCCATGTCGGACGATCAGGTCGTACGTTATGTCATGGAACAGCAAGAGAAGGGGAAAGACCAACAGTATATTGTTTCCCAATTGCTTCAAAAGGGTGTGACGGTAGACCAGTTGCGGCGTATCCGGAACAAATATGAAGCAGAACAAAAACAGCCCGGAGCCTTGGATTTGACGGGGACGACGCAAGCTAAAAGCGGTACTTCTCGCTTGAGGACCAACAAAGAAAAGACACTGGATGAACGCCAGAAACGGAATGGTTATATGATTCGTTCGCAACGTGAAATAAAGGACGGGGAGGATAAAACGTTGAAGAACCAACAACTCAACGAAGAGATAGGGTTTATGGATATAGACTCGTTGATTTATTATCGTAATTATTTTAAGGAAGACGACCGTCAGGTGTTCGGGCGCAATATTTTCAATAATGAAATGTTGACTTTCGAACCGAGCATGAATATACCGACTCCGGCAAACTATCGCCTGGGAGCCGGTGATGCTGTAATTATAGACGTCTGGGGGGCTTCACAGACTACTTTCGAGGGGACGGTGTCGCCCGACGGAACGGTGACAATAGAGGGAGTCGGGCCTTTGACATTAGCCGGAATGACTGTGAAGGAAGCCAATGACTATGTAAAAAAGCAGTTAGGACGTTTTTATTCTAATTCGAATATTACCCTGACTGTCGGAGAAACTCGTTCGATACAGGTGCAAGTGATGGGTGAGGTGATGGTGCCCGGAACTTACACATTGAGTGCGCTTTCGTCGGCTTTCAATGCCTTATATGCGGCCGGGGGAATTAGCGAGATCGGAACACTTCGCGATATAAAAGTATTCCGTCAGGGACGTGTGGTTTCAACCATCGACGTCTACGATTACATCCTGAACGGGAATACAAAGGGCGATATCCGTTTGGCGGATAACGATGTGATTGTGGTAGGGCCGTACGAATGCTTGGTGAATATACGAGGTAAGGTGAAGCGTCCTATGTTTTATGAAATGAAAGAAGACGAAAGCGTTTCCCGTATTTTGGATTATGCCGGAGGATTTGCCGGAGACGCTTATACGGATAATGTGCGGCTGATACGTAAAAGCGGACGTGAGTATTCCGTGTACACGGTGGGTGAGTTCGAGATGAATGGCTTCTTGTTGAAAGACGGAGATTCTTTGTATGTCGATTCGATTATTCCCCGTTTTTCCAATATGGCAGAAATACGCGGGGCTGTGTTCCACCCCGGACAGTATCAGATGGACGGGAGTATCAAGACTGTACGTCAGTTGATTAAAGCGGCCGACGGGTTGCGTGAAGATGCTTTCCTTAAACGGGCTGTAATGCACCGTCAAAAGGAAGACCTGACGATGGAAGCTTTGTCTGTGGATGTGGAAGGAATCATGGACGGGACGGTAGCCGATATTCCTTTACGTAAGAATGATATTTTGTTTATCCCGAGTTCGTTGGATATGAAAGGGGAGCGTACGTTGACGATTGACGGCGAGGTGAACTTCCCCGGAGTATACCAGTATGCGGACAATACGACGATAGAAGACCTTGTGCTTCAGGCCGGGGGATTTACGGAAGCGGCTTCCATGGCAAAAGTCGATGTGTTCCGCCGAATTAAGAATCCGGATGCGGTGACCGATGATGAAAAACTGTCTGAGACCCATAGCTTTTCTCTCCGTGACGGTTTGGTAATGGGCGACGGCCAAGACTTTCATCTCCAGCCGTACGATGAGGTGTTTGTGCGTAAAAGTCCGGCTTATTCGGAACAGCGCAATGTAAAGATAAGCGGAGAGGTGAACTTTTCCGGTAGCTATGCGATGGATAACAAAAACTATCGTTTGAGCGACTTGGTGAAAGCGGCCGGAGGTCTGTCTTCTTTGGCTTATGCAAAAGGTGCGCGGTTGCAACGTAAATTGACGGATGAAGAGAAAAAACAACGGGAGGTAGCCATGAAGGCTGCACAGATCCAATTATATGAGGAGAGTATGCGCTCGGAAAAGACATTTGACATGGCACGGGCTGATTCCATCCAGAATCTGAAATTGGATTTGGGAGATACTTATCCCGTGGCCATCAATCTTGAAAAGGCGATGAGAAATCCCGGAAGTGTGGACGACGTTCTTTTGCGTGAAGGAGATGAGTTGCAAATTCCACAGTTCTCCAATACGGTAAAAATCAGTGGTGATGTGATGTATCCGATTTCCATAAACTATGAGAAGGGTAAGTCTTTGAAGTATTACATCAAGCGTGCCGGCGGCTATGCGGATCGTGCACACAAGTCCCGTGTCTATGCGGTGTATATGAATGGTGCGGTAGAGCAGCTTGGTCGTCGTTCTTCGAAGTCTATCCAGCCTGGTTGTGAAATAGTAGTGCCTTCTAAACCTCAGAGGGCTAAAATGAGTACTGCGGAAATGATGACTATCGGGACCTCAACGGCTTCGATTGCTACGATGATTGCTACGTTAGTGAATATATTTAAATGATTGCATAGGCTTATTATAAATACAAGATAAGGTATGGCTACTACTCAAAATGGAAATAATAATATCAATACAGGAAAAATAGATGTTGATATTTGGGACTTTATCCCAAAGTTGAAAAATTCTTTTCGTTTCATTTTATTTTTTGCTTTGGGGTTTGCTGTTTTGGGAGGGATTATAGCATTCGGGCGTGAAAAGACTTATAGAGCTGAACTTGTATTATCTCCGGAATTAGGCGCAAGTGAAGAAGGAAGCCTTTCTTCTATTGCAGATATGGTTGGCTTGTCATTTGATTTCGGAAGTTCTTCGGAAGCTGTAAATATCATGATTTATCCTAATATAGTTGCATCAAAGTCTTTTTTGATGAAGCTTATTGATATTCCAGTTCGAACATTAGAAAAAACTGATACTGTCAGCTTAAGAACTTTCTATAAAAATAAGGAAAGAGGGTGGTTGGATAGACTGCAACAGGGGATAGGGAGAGTGTTGGCTTCTTTGAAAAAGAAAAAAAATATAGAAGGATTAGGAAATAAAGAGTTTGAGACAGAATCTTTTATTCTGATATCAGATAAGGAAGACGCTTTTATTAGTATGTTGAAGAACAGTATAAGTGTGGATGTAGATGATAAAACAGGACTTATTATCGTATCCTCAACGACTCCGGATCCCTATGTTTCTGCCATTCTTACTGATACTGTGGGAAAGAGACTTCAAAGTTATATAACTAGATATCGGACAACAAAAGCAAAATTGGACTATGATTATTTTGATAAAATGTCGGATGAGGCTGAAACTAAATATAAAAACTCTTTAAATGCTTATGCCGATAATGTGGATAGCAATATGTTGGCTGTATTACAGCGTGTGAAAGGGAAACAAGAAAAATTGGAGTCTGATGTGGCTTTAGCTGCTCAGGTATACACTCAACTGAAGCAGAAGAAAGAATTGGCAAAGGCTAAAATTCAAGAAGTGAAACCGGCTTTTGTGGTTATAGATCCAGTGTCTGTTCCATTAAAAACTACCGGTATAGGACGTTTGCTCACAATTCTTTTAAGTTTCATTATGGGAGGAGTTTTGGCATCAATGTGGATTCTCGTGGGAAGGGAAATATGGGGGCGATTAAAAAGAGGGAATGGATAGATGCCAAGCGTAAAGAAAAACTTCTTATATAGTAGCATTCTGGCTACTGCGAACTATATATTCCCATTTATTCTTTTCCCTTATGTTTCACGTGTGTTAGGGGTTGAGAATAACGGTAAATGTAGCTTTATAGACAGTATTGTAAATTATTTCATATTGTTCTCTATGATGGGGGTCTCTATTATGGGGATTCGTGAGATTGCTGCTCATAGGAACGACAGGCAACAGTTGACCTCTTCATTTTCTAATTTGTTTTTGCTTAATTTTTTAGTCACTTGTATAGCTGTGGTTCTGCTTTTGTGTGCCACTTTTTTTGTACCTTATCTTTCTTCTTATAAAGATTTGCTGTATGTAGGAATATTGAAACTCTTTTTTAATGTATTCTTAGTAGAATGGCTTTATAAAGGGCTTGAAGATTTTCGTTATATTACGATTCGTTCTATTTCGGTCAGGTTTTTGTATCTTTTGTTGGTTTTCATATTTGTTCGTTCTGCAACAGATTATGTCGTTTATTTCTTTTTGACCTCTATGCTTGTGGTGGTCAATGCAGTCATTAATTTTTGGCATTCAAGACAGTTTGTGCATATTTCTTTTCAGAAATTACTCCTTAAAAAGTATGTGAAGCCCTTTTTTATGCTTGGAGTATATTTATTGCTGACTTCTATGTATACTTCATTTAATGTAACTTTTCTTGGTTTTGTTTCTGGTGATATGCAGGTTGGTTATTATTCTACATCTGTAAAGTTGTTTAATATTATATTGGCTCTTTTTTCTGCTTTTACTGGAGTTATGCTGCCTCGAATGAGTTTATTGATTGAATCAGGAAAAATGGATGAGTTTAAAAGCTTGTTGTATAAATCTGTAGACGTGTTATTTTGTATATCTGTACCATTGGTGATTTTTACTGTGGTAATGGCAAGACCTATTGTTTATTTGATTTCGGGAAAAGAATATGAAGGTGCAGTTTTTTTATTACAAATAGTGGCTCCTTTGATATTGATTATAGGGTATGAACAAATTTTGGTCATGCAGGCACTGATGCCTTTGAAAGAAGATAAAGTTATTTTAAAAAATTCTTTTATAGGAGCATTATTAGGAATTTCTTTAAATGTATTATTGGTTCCGAGATGGCAAGGTGTAGGGGCTTCTGTATGTTGACTGAAACTTTAATATTGGTGCTTTCCCAGAAATTTATGTCGAAAGAATTTAAAGTACATTTTCCTTTGCGACGTTTTTTAGGAGTCTTGAAAGGATATATATTGCTCGTTCCTTTTTTGTATATGGTATATTGCTTTTGGGAAAATGAGGTATGGTGGCAAGTATTTGTGGGAGGAGTGATAATGGGAGTATATGTGATATTTGTACAATTATTTTTTTTGAAGAATTCGGTTGTTTTGGCGTTTATATCGAAATATAGTTTAAAAATGTGGTTATGAAGGGAGTTGGATTTATACATAGAATGTGGCATAGTCGGTGGATTCTTCATTCGTTGCCATGGTCTATATATTTTAATTTTCATTATTTGCCATTGAGGCAAGCTATAAGGTTACCGATATTATTGTATAAGCCTAGATTGCTGAGATGTGGGGGGAGAGTGCGTATAGAATCAGAAGACATATGTACAGGTATGATAATCTTGGGAAAAGACACAGTGTCGATTTATTCCAATAGCGGTGTAGCGTGGGAATGTGACGGTGAAGTTGTTTTTGAAGGGAAATGCTATATAGGTAATGCTTCAGCCATTTCTATATCTTCTACAGGATGTGTATATTTTGGTAAGAGGTTTTATGCTTCTGCTTCGTTCAAACTGGTGTCTTATTGTGGAGTTCGTTTTGGTCGGGATGTGCATATAGGATGGGATTGCATTGTAATGGATACTGATTTTCATAAGATGGTTTTTTGTAAGGATGGAAAGTCGAATAAAGGTTATGGTAAAGTGAAAATTGGCAGAGGAAATTGGTTAGGAATGAAATGTTGTGTTTTGAAAAACACTCGTACTCCTGATTATTGTACGGTGTCCGCCTCTTCTATACTAAATAGTTCTTATTTAGATTTACCTTCTCATTCTGTTATTGGACAGGATAGGAGTGTAGTATTAAAAAAAGAAGGATGTTATAGGGACTTTCAAAATGATGTAATTGAATATGAGTAAACTGGTATTTATTATGGTTTTCTGTTTTTCTCCCATTTGTACGATCGGTTGTTCTAATGAGGATGCTCGGATGGAGGTTGATTCACATATGGATAATCCATGGCCAGTGCTTAAAGATACTATGAGGGTGTTGGCTTTAGGAAATAGTTATACGGATGATGCAACTTCTTATTTGCCTGTTTTTTTAGCCGATTCGGATATAGATGGGGAAAAGGTTTGTGTATATATGGGAGCACGGGCTGCGGCTTCTTTACAAACATGGAATGATTTGTTTGACATTAATTCGGTTGTTAAATTATCATTAAAAGCCGGAAAACTTCAAATGCCAGTTGTGGAAGCTCCCCTGCATGAGATACTCGCGCAAAATTGGGATGTTGTCGTATTACAGCAACAAAGTGATTTGGCGGTTGACTATTCAAGTTATAATCCTTATTTAAGAAATCTGATAAAAGGCATAAAGTCTGTGTGTATAAATCCGAATTTGTCTTTTGTATGGCAAATGCCTTGGAGCCATTATGAAGGTAATGATAAGAAAGCCGACATCTTATGGCGTAGAATTTCTATTGCTACAAAAAAACAGGTGTTTTATGATGGAATTGATATTGTGATACCAGTAGGGACAGCCATACAGAATGCTCGTCATTCCAATCTTCCTCAGACCGGAGGGGTGACACGGGACGGAATTCATCTTTCATATGGATTGGGACGATATATTGCGTCGGTTACATGGTTTCAGGTTTTGTTTTCACATATGGACACAGATTGGATGGCTACAGATTACCTTTATCATCTTTCTGATAATGAAAAGAAAGCTATTCGTGAAAATTCTTTTTATGAGTGTTATGATGTGGAAAGGGAGTATCAGGATATATGTAAGAAGTGTGCTTATGCTGCAGTAGAGGATATGTATAGTATAAGTAATATTGGGGATTGAACAATAAGGATGTGACACATTTATAAATGTAATCATAATAATGGAATCAATTTCTTTCGTTTATTCATTGCCATATATATGTTTATTATTTGCATATCTTTTATTGATGCTGTGTGAGAATAGGATAGGACGCGGGTATTCGAGGATAATGTGTTGTTTCTTATTTGTTTTCTTCTTTGGTGGAAGAGGCTTTATCGGTTGGGATTGGACAGCATATTATGATATTTATGAAAGCTTTCCTTCTGTGATTGATTCTTCATTTATTAATGAATTATTATTTAGGGAAAGCGAGAATAAAGGTGTCATGGAAAAAGGTTTTCTGGTATACTTGGCATTAATGAAAAGTTTCGGCTTTAATTATTTTATGTTTGTTTTCTTTTCGGTATTCATAGATGTACTTTTGGTAGACCGATTTATCCAACGTTTTTGTCCGAATTATGCTTTGGCCATGTTGTTGTTTGTCTATGTGTATTGTAATGCGGAAATCAATCTCCAGCGTAACATGAAGTCTATTGTTTTGTTTCTTTACTCTCTTCAATATGTGGAACAAAAGAAAATCATTCCGTTCATGGCTTTGAATCTTTTAGGGCTTACATTTCATTTTTCAGCCATATTCTATATTTTATCTTATTGGCTGTTTCGTATACCTATAGGGCGAAGTGTTTATATCATTTTGGTCTTATTATTAAATGCGGTTTATTTTTTTAAGATAAACTTATTGGGGGATTTAATCACCTTGGTGGCCGGATGGGTCGGTGGAAAGGCAGAGGTCGTAGCTGAAATTTACACAAATTCATCTATAACGCGTGAAGCAGGAGTTTCTATAGGAAGTATAGAACGGTTAATTACTTCATTATTGGTTTTTGTGTTTTGGACAGACTTGAAAGAGCACGTGGAAAGGGGAAAGATTTTCATTAATAGTTTTATTGTTTATTTGATATGGATTAATCTGTTTTGGCCTTTCAGTATCTTTATAGAGCGTCTATCCTTATTATATATGTTTTGTTATATATATATATGGTCGATTATAATAAAAAGCGTATCTTTGAAAAAAGTACGTTATATGACATTGGGATGTTTGTTTTTATATTCAACCTTACGCTTTGGGCTGAAGTATAATACAGTGTTTTATCGTTATGATAACTTTCTGTTGCTTAACTATGAGGAAGAAGAACAACGGAGAGGGACGTTTAATCGATATAAAAATTTGTTTTATAAATAGACTCTCGGTTTATGGTATTTGGGAAATGTTTGTATGTGAATTTTAGAACTACAGGAAACTTTGGTGGAGGCAAGTTCAATGAAACGGGGTGGGCCATGCGGAAGGAAAGCTTCTGTGAAGTGGAATTGTGTCTGTTCCCATTGGAAATGTCCCGTTGGAGAAATTTGAGAAATACGTTGAATGGATATCTTAATGGGATGGATGAAGATGTGGCCGAAGATGTTATTTCTAAAGTGAAAACAGGAACATATAATTGGGTTTTTCTGGCTAGCTCCAATTTCGGAAAATTGGCCATGAAGCTAAAGAGGATTTGCCCGGGAATAAAAGTCTGTGTGCTGTTTAATAATATCGAGTATAATTTTATTTCTTCACAATTGAAAACTGGATATCAGTTACATTTGTTTTTAACATTATGGGTAACTTGGCTAAGTGAACGGCGTATAGTGGGATGTGCTGACAAAACGATTGTATTGAATGAACGCGAACGGAGAGAACTTAAACGGATTTATGGAAGGGAGGCAGATACAATAATTCCCATTGTCTTGCGTGATGAGTGCCAGGGTAAGTACAGTGGACAAGGTACAAAAGATGGGACTATGTTCAAGGGACTGTTTGTAGGTAGCAATTTTTATGCAAATAAACATGCCGTAGAGTGGTTTGCTCAATATGTGGCTCCTTTTACGCCACATGTGGTATACGAAATCGTAGGTAAGGGGTTTGAGGCAGAAAAGCATCTTGAAAGGGATAATTTCAAAATCGTAGGAACTGTGGACGATGTGGAAAGTTATTATGAAAAGGCTGATTTTGTAATAGCACCTATATTTAAAGGTGCAGGAATGAAAGTCAAGGTGGCGGAAGCCATGATGTACGGAAAAACAGTTGTGGGAACGAAGGAAGCCTTTGAAGGATATTCAGATGTGGGGCAATATGGTAAAATTTGTACAGATGCTTCTGAATTTATTCAGGCAATCAATTCTATGGATTTCGTAACTGGGTATAATCCGGTTGCACGACAGTATTTTTTGGATTTATATGAATATGAGGCGGTAAAAGGTAAATTAAGAAATCTATTATATGATGAAGAAAGACAATAAGAAAACGGTATTATTTTATTCAAGTGTGAAGACCAAGAAGATGTTTTCCATTCAAAGTTATTATAGGAATGATATTATGATTCTGAGGGATTTGGGCTACAGGGTACGTTTGAGCAAATCCTGTTGGGATTTTGTTCGTTTTTGGCGTTATTCTATTGCTTTTGTCTATTTCTATAGATATGGTTTTTTTGCAGCGTTATGGGCAAAATTATTGGGGAAGAAAGCTTATTTTACAGGGGGGATCGATTATTTGGAGCCTTCTTTTGCTACACCTTTTCAAAGGTATGTGCAAGCTCTTTTTTTTAAGTTGTGTAACTTGTTGTCGGACAGGTCGTTTATTGTTTCTTCTATGGATTGTCGCAATGTGGCTCAGTTATATGGAGGAAAAATGCCATCCAATTGTACGCTATGTTATCATGTGGTGGATTTCGAACGTTTTCTTTATATGGGAGATACACCAAAAAAGGAAGAGCAATATCTACTGGTGGCATGGATGCAAAATATAGATAATGTTTTTCGGAAAGGAATAGATAAGGCCGTTATGGTTTTCAAGGAAATCCACGAACGGCATCCTCAGGCTCGTTTTGTGCTAGCTGGTTCGCCGGGGGAGGGCAGCCGGTATATTTTGGAGCAAATTAAACGTTTGGGCTTGGATGATGGTTCAGTTACTTATTTGGGGGCTATTTCAGAAGAATTGAAGATAAGATTGATGATGGAGTCCAAATTTTATTTTATGCTTTCCACTTACGAGGGTTTTGGGATTGCAGCAATTGAAGCACTTACGGCTGGTTGCTGTTTGATACATAGTGGAAGAGGTGGGCTGAAGGATGCGGCCGGAGAAATGGGAGTGCAGGTGGATATTGAAGATATGGAATCTGTGACTCAGACGTGTTTGAAGCTGTACGAGTGTCCGGTAGACCAGGGCGAGATAGAAGAAGGCATTCGCTTCGTGAAGGAACGTTTCTGTTATAAAACAAGATTAGATACGATAAAGTGCTACCTTTGATTCTTGTTGCCAAGAGCCATTAAAATTCCTTTCAGGATAGTGGTAAGGGTAATTGAGTATTGTTTTCTTTTCCACCATAGTTGAAATAGCATGTTGTATTTTTTTTTCCGCCAAGCTTGGCATACCTCTAAAGATTTTCGATACTCAACGTGTTGTTTTAAATGGATGCTTGTCATTTGGCATAGCATGCTATCAACTTCGTTTGAAGGATGGGCAGATTTCGTAAAATTGTCTAACCACTGAAATTCTTGTTGAATAGCCTGAAGTTTGATTGCTGTGGTTCCAGATGAAGTGATACTTGTGCTATGTCTTCTGTAGTAGAAGACCACTTTATTGGTGGCGGCAATTCCATTCTGGATTGCTGCTTTATAAACGGTAATATCATCAGAACCCCATGCCAGAGGTAATTTATGGAAACCTCCGATGTCTCTCAATTTTTTGGTCTTGAAAGTGAAATCTGAAATGAAAGTTACTCTTAGACGGGCTATTCTGTGCCAAATCAGGTCATATACGCTTTGTTGTATAGGCCAGGCTTGGTAAAGAAGCGTTCTTTGTGAATGTTCGTTGATTTCCATGGTGCGTCCGTGAAATACGCAAACGGTCGGAAATTGTTGGATTAGTTTGTTTATTTCGGCCAAGTATTCACAGCCCATAATGTCATCATCCCCCATTAGGCAGAAATACTCTCCTTGGGCGAGCGAGAGGCATTTATTCCAATTGTCTACCACATTGATTGCACCGGAATTCGTTTTGTTTCGGTAATATGAAATACGTGGGTCATTGAATTGGGATATAATTTCTCGAATGGGGTAAGGAGATGCGTCGTCTATGATGATGAGTTCAAAATCCTGAAAGGTTTGGTTTAAAATACTTTCGATACATTCTTTCAGAAAATCACTTTTGTATGCAGGTATGGCAATTGTATATTTCATAATATT
>ERZ779855.1902-NODE-1902-length-12657-cov-2.897397_pt1 | contig 12657 bp, 9 predicted proteins | sample MGYA00511370_ERZ779855 | MGnify/ENA primary metagenome ERZ779855 (study PRJEB29588, sample SAMEA1967319) | human gut metagenome | biome: human gut; feature: human-associated habitat; material: faeces | place: Denmark | collected 2008/2010 ...
CTTGTCGTAGAGGTCGCAGAAGACGCGCAGCACGCTTTCGGCACGGGCGTCGTCCATCGTGAAGCAGGTGCGTTCCCAGTCGCACGAGGCGCCCAGCTTGCGCAGTTGTTGCAGGATCACGCCGCCGTATTTCTCTTTCCAGTCCCAGGCATGACGCAGGAACTCTTCGCGCGAGAGCGACGATTTCTCGATCCCCTCGGCCTTGAGCTTGGCCACCACCTTGGCTTCCGTGGCGATCGAGGCGTGGTCGGTGCCCGGAACCCAGCAGGCGTTCTTGCCCTGCATGCGGGCGCGGCGCACCAGTACGTCCTGCAACGTGTTGTTGAGCATATGTCCCATGTGGAGCATACCCGTGACGTTGGGTGGCGGGATGACGATCGTATAGGGTTCCCGTTCATCGGGTTCGGAATGGAAAAGGCGGTGCTCCATCCAGTAGTCGTACCATTTGGATTCGATCTGCTGCGGGGCGTATTTGTCGGCGATTTGCATCATATTATGTGGGATATTTATAATTTGTACAGGATTTGCAAAGTTATGAACATTCTGTTAATATGAAATAAAATTAGGAGGAAAATCGTTATCTTTGCAAAATCTGTAAATTTTTTAAGAAATAGGTGCCCGCTGTACTTAAAAACTTCCCCGATTGAGGAAAGGAGAAACTGTAGGGAGGCGGGAGAAACGGAATTTTCCGAAAGGAAATCCGTTCGACGTACGGGGCTGCACCTGTTTTCGGTAAAAGAGAAAAATATGAGTAAGAAGGATAAAATAAAAAACATCGACATGGACGATCTGAAGGCACTGCCCGATGTCCTGGACGGACGCCATCACGTCATTCCCATCGTAACGGGCGGGGACGAGGTGTTGGAAGAGGTCAACGTGCCCGAAATATTGCCGATATTGACCTTGCGCAGTTCGGTGCTGTTTCCCGGAGCGATCACGCCGATTACGGTCGGCCGAGAGAAGAGCATCCGGCTGGTGCGCGAAGTGAACGAGCGCAACGGATTGCTGGGGGCCGTGCTGCAACGCGAAAGCGAAGTCGAAGACCCGGCGCCGGACGATATGTATAAGGTCGGCACTGCGGCCCGTATTATCAAGATTCTGGAGATGCCCAACGGTAACCTGACGGTGATTCTGAACGGACTGGAGAAAATCGAGGTGAAGGAGTATGTCTCCACGGAACCTTATTTCCAGGCCAGCGTGACGCCGTTGCGCGACTCTTCTCCCGATGTAAAGAGCCTGGAGTTCGAGGCTCTCGTGGATTCGATCCGCGACATTGCGCTGGGTATCATCGCTATTTCGCCGGACATGCCCAAGGAGGCGGCGTTCGCCATCAAGAATATCGACTCCAAGCGGGGAATCATCAACTTCATCTGTTCGAACCTCGAGCTTTCGGACGAAGACCGCCAGTCGCTGCTGGAGTCTCCCGGTCTGCTGGCCCGTGCCCGCAAGTTGTTGGAGATTCTGGTGCGCGAGCAGCAGCTCGTCGAGCTGAAGAACGAGATCCAGAGCCGTGTCAAGCAGGAGATCGACAAGCAGCAGCGCGATTACTACCTGCAGCAGCAGATGCGCACGATTCAGGACGAGCTGGGCGAAGGTGCCGACAGCGAGCTGGAGGGATTGCGCGAGAAGGCGTCCAAGAAGAACTGGCCCAAGGAGGTGGCCGAACTTTTCGAGAAGGAGATCACCAAGCTCGAACGGCTCAATCCCGCCGTGGCCGAATATTCGGTGCAAGTTACCTATCTGCAACTGATGCTCGAGCTGCCCTGGAACGATGTGACGCAGGATAATCTCGATCTGAAATGCGCACGCGAGCAGCTCGACCACGACCATTTCGGGCTGGACGAAGTGAAAGAGCGTCTGTTGGAGCATTTGGCCGTCATCAAGCTGAAAGGCGACTTGAAATCCCCGATCCTCTGTCTGTACGGCCCTCCGGGCGTAGGCAAGACCTCGCTGGGCAAATCGGTCGCAGCGGCGCTGGGGCGTAAGTTCGGCCGCATCGCACTGGGCGGCCTGCACGACGAAGCGGAGATTCGCGGCCACCGCCGCACCTACATCGGGGCGATGCCGGGCCGGATCATCCAGACCATCAAACGCTGCGGGTCGTCCAATCCGGTCATCATCCTCGACGAGGTGGACAAGGTGACCGTAAGCAATCACGGCGACCCGTCGAGTGCGCTGCTCGAAGTGCTCGATCCTGAACAGAATACGACGTTCCACGACAACTACCTCGATACGGAGTACGACCTTTCGAAAGTGCTTTTCATCGCCACGGCCAACAACATCGGCAACATCAACCCGGCGCTGCGCGACCGTATGGAGATGATCAACATTCCGGGCTACATTCTCGAAGAGAAGGTGCGGATCGGCCTTGACCACTTGCTGCCCAAGCAGATGACGGCGCACGGCATTCCCGAGGGGCAGTTGGTGCTGACGCCCGAGGTCGTCGAGCAGGTTATCGCGGGCTATACCCGCGAGTCGGGTGTCCGTTCGCTGGACAAGCACCTGGCGAAGATCGCCCGCTACCGGGCCAAGCAGATCGCTTTCGAGGAGGCTTATACGCCGGAGCTTACGCAGGCCGATGTCGAGAAGATTCTCGGCATCCCGAAATTCCTGCGCGAAGAGTACGAGGTCGGGGACATGGTCGGCGTAGTCACCGGCCTGGCTTGGACCGAGGTCGGCGGCGATATCCTCTACATCGAGTCGGTGCTGACCCCCGGCAAGGGCAAAGTGAGCCTGACGGGTAACCTGGGCGAGGTGATGAAGGAGTCGGCGACGATCGCCCACGAGTGGGTGATGGCGCACCACAAGGAGTTGGGTATCGATCCCGAAATGTTCGAGAAGAACGACATCAACATCCACGTACCGGAGGGAGCCATTCCCAAGGACGGTCCTTCGGCGGGTATCACGATGGTCACCTCGATCGTTTCGACCTATACGGGGCGCAAGGTGCGCGAGCGTATCGCCATGACCGGAGAGACGACCCTGCGGGGACGTGTAATGCCGGTAGGCGGTATCAAGGAGAAGATCCTGGCGGCCAAGCGTGCCGGTATCAAGGAGCTGATCCTTTCGGAAGACAACCGCAAGGACATCTCGGAGATCAAGGCGGAGTACATCGACGGTCTGACGTTCCACTACGTGCGGACGAACGAGGATGTGTTGCGTTTGGCTCTCGAGGAGAAGAAATAATCCGTGTTAATTTGAAAAGCGGGACGCAATGTCCCGCTTTTTTCGTATTTTAGCGACTTGAAACAGATAGAGTCACGAGTTATGGAGTTTGTTGCGATCATTCCCGCCCGCTATGCATCGACCCGCTTCCCGGGCAAGCCGCTGGCGATGCTCGGGGGAAAGCCCGTCATCCGCCGGGTGTATGAACAGGTGACCGGCGTGCTGCCCGATGCGGTCGTGGCGACCGACGACGAGCGGATCCTGCGTGCCGTCGAGGAGTTCGGCGGTCGTGCCGTGATGACTTCGGCCGAGCACCGCAGCGGCACCGACCGTTGCTGGGAGGCTTATGGAAAGCTCGGCCGGGAGTACGACGCCGTGATCAACGTGCAGGGCGACGAGCCTTTCATCCGTCCGGAACAGCTTCGGGCGATCATGCGCTGCTTCGACGTGCCGGGTACGGACATCGCTACCCTGGTGCGGCCCTTTGCCGAGTCGGACGGACTGGCGGCGCTCGAAAATCCCAATTCGCCGAAAGTAGTGCTCGACGGCGAGTCGCGGGCGATCTACTTTTCGCGTTCGGTGATTCCCTACCTGCGGGGGGTGGAGCGGTCGGAGTGGCTGGCGAAACATACTTTCTATAACCATATCGGTATGTATGCCTTTCGTACGAAGGTGCTCGCCGAGGTGACGGCCTTGCCGCAATCTTCGCTGGAGAAGGCCGAGTCGCTTGAACAGTTGCGCTGGCTGGAGAACGGCTACAGGATCGGCGTGGGTATTTCCGACGTGGAAACCATCGGCATCGACACGCCCGAAGATTTGGCGGCCGCCGAGGAATTTTTGAAACGAATGAAGCGATAGAATCATGGATAAAAAACCTCTCTTTATAGCCGGTCCCTGCGTGATCGAATCGGCGGAATTGCTCGATACGGTCGCTGCGACGCTGGCGGACATCAATCGCCGGCTGGGCGTCGAAATCATTTTCAAGGCTTCGTTCGACAAGGCCAACCGCACGTCGATTTCGTCGTTCCGGGGGCCGGGGCTGGAAAAGGGCCTTCGGATGCTCGCCGACGTTCGGTCGAAGTGGGGGCTGCGGCTGCTGACCGACATTCACGAATCCTGTCAGGCCGCTCCGGTCGGTGAAGTCGTCGATGTGATCCAGATTCCGGCGTTTCTTTGCCGCCAGACCGATCTGTTGGTCGCTGCGGCCCGTACGGGACGTACGGTCAATATCAAGAAAGCGCAGTTCCTTTCGGGTGAAGATATGCGATACCCTTATGAAAAGGCGATGAAGGCCGGTGCCGGTGAGGTTTGGCTTACCGAACGTGGCAATATGTACGGCTACAACAACCTGGTGGTCGATTTCCGCAACATTCCCGATATGCTCGGTATCGCTTCGACGGTCGTCATGGACTGCACGCATTCCGTACAGCGCCCCGGTGCCGCCGGCGGCAAGACGGGCGGTAACCGCGAGTTCGTGCCTGCCATGGCCCGGGCAGCCCGGGCGTTCGGTGCCAACGGTTTCTTCTTCGAGGTGCATCCCGATCCCGATCATGCTTTGAGTGACGGTCCGAACATGCTTTATCTGAATGATTTGGAAAACGTAATAAAATCTTTGCTATAATATGACCGCAGACAAGCGGGCCGATATCCTCTCGCTGGCCCGAAAGACGATCCATACCGAAGCGCTGGCGCTCAAGCATCTCGAACAGACGCTGGGCGATGATTTCGTGTGCGCTGTCGAACTTATCCTGCACAGCCGGGGCAAGCTCGTGGTGACCGGAATGGGAAAATCGGGGCTGATCGGCCGCAAGATCGCCGCGACGCTGGCGAGCACCGGTACGCCGAGTTTCTTCCTGCATCCGGGCGAGGCTTTTCATGGCGATCTGGGAATGATCTCTCCGGAAGATACCGTGCTGGCGCTCTCTTATTCGGGCGAGACGGATGAAATCCTCAAGATCGTGCCGTTTATCCATACCAACGGCAACAAGCTGATTTCGATGACGGGCAATCCCGAATCGACGTTGGCCCGCAATTCGGACGTGCACCTCGACGTGGCCGTGCGCCACGAGGCCTGCATCCTGCACCTGGCGCCTACCACTTCGACTACGGCACAGATTGCCATGGGCGACGCGATGGCCGTAGCGCTGATGAAGCTGCGCAATTTCACGAGCATCGACTTCGCGCGGCTGCATCCGGGCGGCAGCCTGGGCCGCCGTCTGCTGATGACTGTCGGCAATGTGATGCACAAGGAGGGGTTGCCCGTGGTAGCTCCGGACTGTTCGGCCAAGGATATGATCCACGCCGTCAGCAAAGGCGGTCTGGGGCTGATCGTCATTTGCGAGGGGGACAAAGTGCTGGGGATCGTCACCGACGGGGATATCCGCCGGGCGATGGAACGCCGCGAATCGGAGTTTTTCTCGATCCGGGCCATGGACATCGCCACGCCCAATCCCAAGACCATCGGGCCCGATGAGAAACTGATCGCTGCGGAGAAGAAAATGACCCAGCATAAGATCAATTCGCTGCTGGTGACCGACGACCAAGGCAAACTTGTCGGTGTAATCCAGATTTACGACATAAAACTTTGAAAAACTATGTTTCTGATTATCGTCGATTACAAGAAGCCGCTCGAAGAGGTGGAGCGCTACCTGGCGGAGCATTGGGCTTTTCTCGACCGTTATTTCGCTCAGGGCAAATTGCTTTGCACCGGGCCGCAGAATCCCCGTACGGGCGGTGTGATCGTTTCGAAAGCCGCGAATCGTGCGGAAGCCGAAGCCTTTACGCGGGAAGATCCGTTCTTCCGGCATGAGATCGCAGATTATACGATCGTCGAGTTCGAACCGACCAAGTATCTTCCCGGATTCGAGAAATTTCGGTAGTAAGCAAATAAACAGGAGCGCCCGCGACTAATCGCGGGCGCTCCTGTTTTCGGAAAACGGCTGTGGAAAGTGTTGTAAACCGTTTTGATCCGCCTCTTCGTAACGTTTTGGAAGAAAGGCGGTCGTTTGACTCTTCTCCTGTATCGGATAGGGGTTGTTTCGTGTATTTTTTTGCGGCTTTCCGGTTGAAGTTCCTGGTGTCGTTGAGTGGTTCGGATGCTTCTGGTCCGGGGTGCTCTATTATCCCCGTACGTAGTGCGGCATTTCGGCGGGAATCGGCATCGACAGTTCGATGATACCGCCTACGGTGCCGTCCTCGCGGCGCCAGGCTGTTTGGTAGATCATTTTGCGGATCCCTTTTTTCTCGATGGTGTAGGCATTCGTGTCGCCTTTTTCGAGGATGCGGGCGATGATCCCCTTCGAGCGCTCGTTGTGGCAGGGGAGCATGCTTTTGCCGCGATACTCTCCATTGACGGAGATAGATTGCTTGTTCTGGTAAATTACCACGCCTTCGGTGTCGCATACCGTTACGGCGCAGTTCGTGTCGTCAGCCCAATTAAAATTCATAGTACTATTCTGTTTTTATAGTTTCTTCGGTTGTAGAAAGCGAGGTCGGGACTGTATTTTATTGCGAAATCTTGACCAGTTGTTCGCGGTAGGCGGTCATGATTCGCGATTTGGAGATGTAGCCCAGGTAGTGTTTCTCCTTGTCCACGACGGGTAACACCCAGACGTGGTTTTCGTCGAAACGGCGCAGCACGCTCTGGATCTGTTCATGTTGCAGGATCGTGTCGGGGGACAGGAGCATGTAGCGTGTAATCGGGTTGCCGTACTTTTGCGGATTGAACAGGTCTTCCCGCACGTCGTTCAGGCGGACGATGCCCAGCAGGTGTTTTTCGTTGTCGAGAACCGGGAAATAGTCGTCGTGACGCTCCCGGGACATGATCTGCACGATGTCGCCCAAAGTCTGGGACGGGTGGATGTAAACCCCGTCGTCCTGAATCAGGTCGTCGAGCCTCAGAAAGACGAAGACCGATTCGTCCTTGTTGTGGGTGATCAACTCCCCGTTCTGACGCAGTTGCTTGGTATAGATCGAGTCGGGATCGAGGTAGTAGTCGATGGCGAAGGCGATGCAGGCGGTGATCATCAGCGGGATGAAAAGGCCGTAACCGCTCGATAGTTCGGCGATCAGGAAGATCGAGGTCAGGGGGGCCTTCATCACGCCCGACATTACGCCCGCCATACCTACCAGGGTGAAAGAAACCAGCGACAGGTTCCATCCGAACAGGGTGTTGCAGACCAGCGCCGTGATAGCGCCCATGAATGCGCCGACGAACAGCGAAGGGGCGAACGTACCGCCGACGCCGCCCGCAGCGTTGGTCGAGGCCATAGCGATCACTTTGAAGAACATCGTGCCTACGATGAAGAGAATGACCACCCAGTCGATCTGACTGAAGCGGTAGAAGAGCGAGTTGTTGAACAACTCGGTCGTGTTGCCGTGCATGAGCGACATGAAACCTTCGTAGCCTTCGCCGTAGAGGGGCGGGAAAATGTAGATCAGGATGCCGAGTACGGCTCCGCCGATCAGCCACTTCTTGTAGGGACTGTCGATCTTTTTGAAGAAGGCGCCCACCCGGGCATTGACCGTGGTGAAGTAGTAGGACATCAGCCCGCAGAAGATACCCAGCAGGACGAAAAGCGGAATTTGGTTGAGCCGGAACGCATCGTCGGGAGTCAGCGAGATGGCGATGATCGGATCGAATCCCCGGATCGTGAGGGCGACAGCGGCGGCCGTGATCGAAGAGATGAGCAGCGGTACGACCGTGCGCGAGGTGAGATCGAGCATCAGGATTTCGAGCACGAAGACCACGCCCGTGATCGGGGCTTTGAAGATGGCTGCAAGGGCCGCCCCGGCTCCGCAGCAGAGCAGCAGGGTGGTGTTTTTGTAGTTCAGGTGGGCCAGGCGGCTGATGTTCGAACCGATGGCTGCGCCCGTCAGGACGATCGGGGCCTCGGGACCGACCGAACCGCCGAATCCGATCGTCGTCGCACCGCCTACGACCGAAGTCCAGCAGTTGTGGGAGGCAATGTACGAGTTTTTACGCGACATGGCATATAACACGCGTGTAACGCCTTCCGAAATGTTGTCTTTGACGACGTATTTGACGAAAAGCGAGGCCAGAATGATACCGATGACCGGATAGAACAGGAAGAGAAAATGCGACTGTTCGACGGGGAACCAATGGGTCAGCCCTGCTTTGATTCCGTAGAGCAGCAGTTCGAACAGGCAGGTACCCAATCCGGCCAGAACCCCTACGATGATGGCCAGCAGCGCCATGATCTGCGTACTGGTGAACCGTTTGGTAAGCTCCAGGAAACGGATGTAGATACGTTCGCCCCAATCCGCGATCGTCTGCGGTGTTATGCGTTTGAACATTTCGGGTACCTTGTCTGCTGGTTATGCGCGTTATCGCTGTTGCTGGTATTGGCGAGCCTGCTCGGCGATCAGCTCCTTGTCGTCGAAGTAGTCGATCCGCATGGCGTGGCGCACTTCGCCGAGCGTTTGCGCGGCTGTTGCCCGGGCATGCTCCGAACCTTTGCGCAGAATTTCATAGACCTCTTCGATGCGGCCTTCGTACTGCTTGCGGCGCTCGCGGATCGGCTCCAGCGTTTCGTTGAGCACGGCGATCAGAAATTTCTTGACCTTCACGTCGCCCAGCCCGCCCCGGCGGTAGTGCGCCTTCAACTCGTCGAGCGAGGCGTAATCGGGCAGGTATCGCTGAAAATGTTCCGGGCGGCTGAAGGCGTCCAGGTAGGTGAAGACGGTGTTGCCCTCGACCTTGCCCGGGTCCTTCACCCGCAGGTGGTCGGGATCGGTATACATACCCATCACCTTCTTCTTCACTTCATCGGCCGAGTCGGAGAGGTAGATGCAGTTGCCCAGCGATTTCGACATCTTGGCCTTGCCGTCCGTACCGGGCAGACGCAGGCAGGCCGCGTTGTCGGGCAGCAGAATTCCCGGCATGACGAGTGTTTCTCCATATACGGAGTTGAATTTATGGACGATTTCGCGCGTCTGTTCGATCATCGGTTCCTGATCCTCGCCGACCGGTACGGTCGTGGCCTTGAAAGCGGTGATATCCGAGGCCTGGCTGATCGGGTAGGTGAAGAATCCTACCGGAATACCCTGGCGCTGCGATCCCTCTTCTTCGTTGCCTTCGGCGAAGCCGCGCAACTGGATTTCGGCCTTCACCGTCGGATTGCGCTGCAGACGGGCTACGGTCACCAGGTTCATGTAGTAGAAAGCCAGCTCGCAGAGTTCCGGCACCTGCGACTGGATGAAGAGCGTCGATTGCGCGGGATCCAGTCCGCAAGAGAGATAGTCGAGGGCGACCTCGAGGATGTTCTGCCGCACTTTTTCCGGGTTGTCCGCATTATCGGTCAGCGCCTGGGCGTCGGCGATCATGATGAATATTTTCTCGAATTCGCCCGAATTCTGCAACTCCACGCGGCGGCGCAGCGAACCTACGTAATGTCCCAGGTGGAGTTTGCCGGTCGGACGATCTCCGGTGAGTATGATTTTTCCCATCAGTTAAAAAGTTTCTAATAATAAATAGTCTGCAAATGTACGAAAAACTAAACCGATGGTCGAATAATAATTGCGAAGTATCGGTTTTTTTTATATTTTCGTGCGTGCAAATAAGATAAACTATGACTATCATCCAACTCGAATACCTGCTGGCGGTAGCCAATTGCGGCAGTTTCTCTCTGGCAGCGGAACACTGTTTCGTGACCCAGCCGTCGTTGAGCATGCAGATCAAGTCTTTGGAGGAAGAATTGGGCGTGGTGCTGCTCGATCGCAGCAAGAAACCGGTCATTCCGACCGAGGCGGGCGAGGTGGTGCTTGCCGAAATCCGGGAAACCCTCCGGGCTTACGATCATATCCGCGAAGCGGTCGCGGAACTCAAAGGCGAAACTTCCGGTCGGTTGCGGCTCGGCGTCATTCCGACCATCGCACCTTACCTGTTGCATAAGTTTATTCCCGATTTCGTGCGGGACTATCCCAAAGTCGAACTGGAGATTGCGGAGATGGTGACCGCCGACATCGTCGATGCGCTGCGCCGCGACCGGATCGATGCGGCATTGGTCGCCGGCGGAACCTGCGGCGAGGGGATTCAGGAACACGAGTTGTTCGACGACCGGTTCCATCTTTACGTGTCCCGGGGGAATCCGCTTTTTGAACGCACGAACGTCCGTATCGAGGATATCGACCTCAAGGAGCTGGTGCTGTTAAGTCCGGGGCATTGTATGCGTGACCAGATCATCGAGCTGTGCCAGGCCAAACGGGAGGTCCCCTCGCACTATACGTTCGAATCCGGTTCGCTCGATACGTTGATGCGGATCGTCGATTGCACGCATTGCGTGACGATTATCCCCGAAATGGCCGTGGAATACATTCCTGCGGAGCATCGTTGTCAGGTCAAAACGCTGGCCAAGGGGGCTACTTCGCGCAAGATCGCCGTGGCCGTGCGCCGGACCTATGTCAAAAGTTCGATCATCAAAGCCTTGATCGATACTATTTTGTCGAAAGTTTCCCGCCAATAGGGATTCGGGACGGATATTTGCAGAGCAAATTTTCGGATATTCTCTTGTATCTTTGCGGGAAGGGGGATGCGTTCGGCATAAAAAAACAAACGGGTTTGTTTTGTTCTGCCCTCATTTTCGCTACCTTTGCAAAGTTGTATTGACCGGTAAATTCAAACTATGGAAAAATTGACAGGCACGATAATTCGTGCAATCCAGGATAAGAAGGGTAAAAATATCGTATCGTTGGATCTTTCGAAAATCGACGGGGCGATCTGCTCCTGCTTCATCGTTTGCAACGCCGACTCCACCACGCAGGTCGCTGCGATCGCGGCGGGTATCGAGGAGCAGGTATTGGAAACCCTCGGCGAGAAGGTCTGGCGCGTGGAAGGACAGCAAAATGCGCTGTGGATCGCTATGGACTACGTGGATGTGGTGGTGCATATTTTTCAGACAGAATTGCGTGAATTTTACAAATTGGAGGAGCTGTGGGCCGATGCCCCGGCGACCCGTTATGAGTATGACGAATAATATTTTATGGCACAACAGAAAATAAACAACAAAATGAATATGCCGCGTCCTTCGTGGATGTGGATATACGGCGTCATCATTATTTTTATTGTCGGCTACTGGATGTTCGGACCCGGCAACGGAGTCCCGGTCAAGAGCGACTGGAATACCGTGGCGCAGATGATCGAGCAGGGCGACGTCGAAAAAATCCAGGTCGTCAATCGTGACCTGGCGGAAATCTACCTTAAGAAGGATGCTGCGGACCGGTACCGTAAGGATGCTGCGGACCCGCGTTTCCGTAATATGCCCGAAACGGGGGCTCAGCTTACTTTCAATATCGGGTCGGTGGATACGTTCCGTCAGGATTTGGATAAGGTGACGGCCGAGTCGGGTAACAAGGTGGTGCTGGTGTACGAGAACCGGGAGAATTCCTGGACATCGATTCTGCTTCAGATGCTTCCCTGGATCATTATTATCGGCGGCTGGTTCTTCCTGATGAGCCGCATGTCGCGGGGTGCCGGAGGCGGTGCTGGCGGTATTATGAACGTGGGGAAGGCCCGGGCGCAGGTGTTCGACAAGGAGAACTCGAAAAAGGTGACTTTCAAGGACGTTGCCGGACTGGAGGAGGCAAAGGTCGAGATCATGGAGATCGTCGATTTCCTCAAGAAACCCGACAAATACAAATCCATCGGTGCGAAAATTCCCAAGGGCGCGTTGCTGGTAGGCCCTCCGGGAACGGGTAAAACCCTGTTGGCGAAGGCGGTGGCGGGAGAGGCCAATGTGCCGTTCCTGTCGATTTCCGGCTCGGATTTCGTGGAGATGTTCGTGGGCGTGGGCGCTTCGCGCGTGCGCGACCTTTTCGAGCAGGCCAAGCAAAAAGCTCCTTGTATTCTTTTCATCGACGAAATCGACGCCATCGGCCGGGCCCGCGGCAAGAACGCCGGGTTCTCGGGCAATGACGAGCGGGAGAATACACTCAACCAGTTGCTGACCGAGATGGACGGTTTCCAGACCAATACGGGCGTGATCGTCCTGGCGGCGACCAACCGGGTCGATATTCTGGACAAGGCGCTGATGCGTGCCGGACGTTTCGACCGGCAGATCGAGGTGGGATTGCCCGACGTGAAGGAGCGCGAGGAGATTTTCGACGTGCATCTGCGTCCGTTGAAGCTCGATCCGGAGCTGGACCGTACTTTCCTGGCCAAGCAGACGCCCGGCTTTTCGGGTGCCGACATCGCCAATGTCTGCAACGAGGCGGCGTTGATCGCGGCCCGTCACAATAAGAAATATGTGTCGCGCGAGGATTTCCTGGCGGCGATCGACCGCATTATCGGCGGTCTGGAGCGTAAGAACAAGATCATTTCCGACGAAGAGAAGCGGGTGATTGCCTATCACGAGGCCGGACACGCTACGGTAAGCTGGATTTTGGAGAATGCCAGTCCGCTGATCAAGGTGACTATCATTCCGCGTGGCAAGTCGTTGGGCGCGGCCTGGTACCTGCCCGAAGAACGGCAGATCA
>ERZ779855.1908-NODE-1908-length-12634-cov-2.548215_pt1 | contig 12634 bp, 14 predicted proteins | sample MGYA00511370_ERZ779855 | MGnify/ENA primary metagenome ERZ779855 (study PRJEB29588, sample SAMEA1967319) | human gut metagenome | biome: human gut; feature: human-associated habitat; material: faeces | place: Denmark | collected 2008/2010 ...
CTACAGCCCCGTTGCCGGGAAAACGGCGGCGGGGCTGTTTTTGTACAATTATGAAAAACTGGTTTATAAAGCACCGCGAGGTGCTGGCTTATCTCGTTTTCGGTGTGCTGACCACATTGCTGAACATCGTACTGTATGCGCTGTTCAGCCGCCTGTTCGGCTACGAAGCCGCCAACAGCTGGGGCAATGTGCTGGACAATGTCATCTGCATTTTGTTCGCCTACGTCACCAACCGAGCGTTCGTCTTTGCCAGCCAGACGCAGGGCAGGGAAGCACTGAAAGAATTTGGTGCATTCGTCACCTGCCGTCTGGGTACACTGGTATTGGATGCCGCCATCATGATGATCTTCGGCAACCTGCTGGCCGCCCAGGGGGCGGCTCTGGTGGAGAGCTTTATGAACGGTGCGCTGAGCCTGTTGGCTGGCTGGTTTGGCCCGGATACGGTGCTGCACATGGCCACCGGCGGCGCAGCGCCCGCTCCCTCCATCTCCGACGGCTCTGCCGCTATCGCCATCATCGGCGGCGCCGACGGCCCGACGGCCATCTTTGTCACCAGCTTCTACGATGCCCAGGCCCTGTGGGGCATGGCGGTGAAGGTGTTCTCCAACGTGGTGGTGGTCGTGCTGAATTATGTGTTCAGCAAGCTCATCATTTTTAAGCGTAAGTGAGATATTTTTCTGCCAGCGGCAGAAAAATATCTGATATAATTTCAGGAGGTACGGTATTATGAAACGTGGTCTGAAAGGTTTTGCATTTCTGGTCTCCGGTCTGGTGCTGGGCATCATCGGCGCAACGGTGTCTGCAACGGCCATTGCCCTGAGCGCTGTCGGCATGGCAAAGGTGCGCCGTGCCAGCAAGTAAAAAAGGAGAAAAAAACATGACTCGTGAAGAAATTCTCTCCCATGTCGATCACACCCTGCTGAAGCCGGAGGCCACCTGGCCCCAGATCCAGACCCTGTGTGACGAAGCCATTGCAAACCACACCGCATCCATCTGCATCAACACCTGCTACGTCAAGCAGGCGGTGGAGTATATGGCGGGCCGCATCCCGGTGTGCTGCGTGGTGGGCTTCCCTCTGGGTGCCATGGATACCGCCAGCAAGGCGTTTGAAGCCAAGACTGCCATTGAGAATGGTGCCGCCGAGGTGGATATGGTCATCAACATCGGCCGCCTGAAGAACAAGGAGTACGATGCCGTGCGCGAGGACATCCGCGCCGTGAAGCAGGCGGTGGGCGACAAGATCCTGAAGGTCATCATCGAGACCTGCCTGCTGACCGACGAGGAAAAGGAAAAGATGTGCGATATCGTCTGCGAGGCAGGCGCGGACTACATCAAGACCAGCACCGGCTTCTCCACCGCAGGCGCAAACTTCCACGATGTGGAGCTGATGGTCAAGGGCGTGCATGGCCGCTGCAAGGTCAAGGCTGCCGGCGGCATTTCTACCGTGGAGGACATGGAGACCTTCCTTGCGCTGGGTGCTGACCGTCTGGGCACCTCCCGCGCTGTCAAAATTCTGAACGGCGAGCAGGCAAAGGGCTATTGATCTTTCTGCGAAAAAATGCAATTATAAGTAATATTTCCGCAGAACAGAACCAGAGCGCACGCGAAGGCTGTTCTGGATCGTCTGGTTTTCCCAAGGGCCGCTGCACAAATTGCTGTGCAGCGGCCCTTTTTGATGCCAAGCCTTGCAAGCGGGGCGCGGCAGGGTATATAATACAAATAGATACTGTATAAAACAGGGGCTGTCTGCCTTGTGGGATAAGGCGGGCAGGGGAGGAAATGCAATGAATATACCCGAGATCCTTGTGGCCAATGGCACAGGGGCGGTGCTGGTATGCTTTCTGTTTCTGCTGCGGGTGCGCGGCGAGAGTAAAAACAGTGTTGGAAGTGAGCTGTTCTGCCGGATGCTGGTGGTGACTCTGCTGGCACAGGCGACAGAGACGATCAGCTTTCTGCTGGACGGCGTGCCCGGCGCGGCAAGCCGGTTCTGGCTGTACCTCATGAACACCGTCTGCACCGGCGCTGCCGTGAGCGTGGGCTTTGCGTGGTGTTTGTATGTGGACTTCCGGGTCTACCGCAGCACCGGACGCCTGCGCAGAAGGCATCTGTTTCTGGGTGCGCCGCTGCTGGCTGTTCTGGCGCTGCTGGCGGCGAACCTTTTCGGCACAGGATGGATCTTTACCATCTCCGCGGACAACGTTTACCATCGCGGTCCGCTGAACAGTTTGCTTTACCTGCTGCTGTTCGGCTATTATGCCGAGAGCGTGTGGCAGGTGCATAAGGCCAAGCGCGATGGCGTTACGGTGGAGTTTTTCTCGGTGTACTACTTTGTGATCACCTGTGCGGTGGGCACGGTGCTGCAGGGTGCGTTCTACGGTATGGCCTTCGGCTGGCTGTCGGTGGCCATCGCCTTTGTGTTTGTGGACAGTCAGCTCCGCAGTCTGCGCAGCTATATCGACGAGCTGTCCGGCCTGTTTGGCCGCAAGTACATGAACTACTGTCTGGAGCGCATCCACGCCACGCAGGAAAAGGATATTTACGGCATCATGATGGACGTGAACTGCTTCAAGGAGATCAACGACACCTACGGTCATGGTGCGGGCGACCGCGCCATTCAGGAGATCGGTCACATCCTGTCCGGGGCGCTGGTGGCAAACTCGGTAGCTATCCGCATAAGCGGCGATGAGTTCATGGTGCTGATCCGGCACGGCTCGGAGGAGATCCGGGATAAGATCTGTGCCGCCATCGAGCAGCGGGTGCAGCGCTATAACGCCGCCGCCCCGGCGGGCAGCTTTCAGCTGTCTTTCTCCACCGGTGTGGCAAAGTATGAGGGCGGCAGCGTGGAGAAATTTCTGGTGGAACTGGACGAGCGGATGTATGCGGAAAAGCGCGCCTTCCACGCCGCCCGGAACGGCCATGCCGTACCGGAGCAGGGGAACGCTCCATCAATTTCAGAATAATGTCTAAAAAGAGTGATACTCTTCTTGACAATCTGACGAAGCAATGATAGAATACTGAACGTACCAACTGAATACCGACTTATCAAGAGCGGCTGAGGGGACAGGCCCTGTGAAGCCCGACAACCTGCGCGTGAGCGCAAGGTGCCAAATCCTGCGGGAAACCGAGAGATAAGAGTGCAACGCTCAGAGCTTTCGGGCTCTGGGCGCTTTTATTTTTCGCGCAAAAAAGCTTGAACGGAATGTTGGAGCAAGAAATACACACCCTGCTGTAAAAACTTTAGGAGGCAAAACAAATGGCAAGACACCTGTTTACTTCTGAGTCCGTCACCGAAGGACATCCCGACAAGATCTGCGACCAGATCTCGGATGCCATTCTGGACGAAATTCTGACCCACGACCCCGATGCCCGTGTGGCCTGCGAGACCTGTGCATCCACCGGCCTTGTGCACATCATGGGCGAGATCACCACCAACTGCTATGTGGACTTCCAGAAGGTCGTCCGCGAGGTGGTGGCAGATATCGGCTACACCCGCGCAAAGTTCGGCTTTGACGCCGACACCTGCGCCGTCATCTCCAACATCGACGGCCAGAGCCCCGACATCGCACTGGGCACCAACGATCAGGTGGGCGGTGCAGGCGATCAGGGCATGATGTTCGGCTATGCCTGCGATGAGACCCCGGAGCTGATGCCTATGCCCATCAGCCTGGCTCACAAGCTGGCAAAGCGCCTGACCGAGGTGCGCAAGAACGGCGAGATGGACTATCTGCGTCCGGATGGCAAGAGCCAGGTCACCGTGGAGTACGACGAGAACAACAAGCCCGTGCGTGTGGATGCTGTGGTCATCTCCAGCCAGCACAGCGACAGCGTCAGCATGGAACAGCTGCGTGCAGACGTGATGGAAAAGGTTATCAAGGCCACCATCCCCGCCGAGCTGCTGGACGAGAACACCAAGTACTATATCAACCCCACCGGCCGCTTTGTTGTGGGTGGCCCGGCGGGGGATACATTGCTCCAACCCAGCCAGGTGCAGTAGGGCGGGCAGGCACAGCAGTTCAAAGGTCGCGACTGCCGCAAATGGATTTCCGGAAAGGGAGAAAATAGGCTTGCCTCCAGTCAGTCCGGCTGCCATATGCCCGCCAGGCTTCATGATAACATGGTCAAACAGCAGTGGTTCGGCCATTTGGGAGAGCAATTCCGGCATCAGGTCGGTACTGCCTACCGCACCGCCGCCGATGGTAACCACTGCGTCACAGCTTTTCAGGGCATTATTTATCACCTGCCGCAGTTTGGCCATCTCATCCCGGCATAGATGGTATTCGGTTACAAAGTTCAAGCAGCCAAGCCGGGCAGTCAGCATCGGCCCGTTGCAGTCATATACCTCATTTTTCCCCAGGGGTTCTCCTGGTTGCCGCAATTCATCCCCGATGGAGATAACGGCTACTCGGGGACTGTGCCGCACCATTATTTCAGCGGCACCATCAGCTGCCAGCAGGCCTATATGTGCTGGGATAATGTGTTCACCAGCTTTCAGCAGGCAGGTACCGGCAGCCATCTCACCGCCGCACTGGCATACATTCTGCCCGGCCTTTGGAGCAAAGCGTAGCTGTCCCTTGCCAGCAGTTACCGTAACGGCTTCCTGCTGGATCATGCAGTCCGCGCCTTCCGGCATCAGCCCGCCTGTCGTAATGGGCATAGCATGTCCCGGCAGCAGGGCCTCTGTGGGAGATTGCAGTGAAAGGGTCAGTTCCTCAGTCAAGTCGGTGCTGCACAGGGCATAGCCATCCATGGCGCTGCGGTTAAAAGGTGGTTGAGGCAGTCGGGCCAGCACAGTGTGCGCGGAGATGCGTCCGCACGCCAGGCCAAGAGGCAGTCGCTCCACGGCTTCGATGGGGTGAATTGCCTGTAAGAGCAGAGTAAGGGCTTGTTCCACGGGAATGGGGGTCATAGGGGTCTCCTTTCTATTTTAACAGCAGAAAACTAAAAGCAGCAAAAAATAAATGGGCCTGTATTACCAGGCCCGGAGCACGCCACAGGGAACCGGCACCCCATCGGGGCCGGCATCGTGGTGGGGAAGAGCCTTTTTTCAAAAGTGGGACGGAAGGCTGCCGGATTTCTCCTGCAACCCGGGATCGCTCAGGTCGATCCGGCGGAGCCGCCCTGCCCGGCAGGGTTTAGGCGGAACCGCTCAAGGTTTTCCTTTAATTTTATTTTGCGGAATTAGCATTTCGGCATTATTATATTGTATTTTGCCTTTCTTGTCAATTCTCTTTGCTGTGTGTTCACCAAAAGAAGGCGGCGTAAATTAGGGCGTGATAACACTTATACACTCTTTGCATTTCACATACTATCCAATCGTTACTAAAATGGAAGGTGTAAAACAGCCATTTATAGAAGAAAGGGGAGCTGGTTTGGATGGGCTGGAAAGAGTACCTGGAACAGAACTGTGCCAATTACAAAAACTTTGTGCTGTTGGGTGAAGCCGGCAGCGGCAAAAGCGAGATTGCTCTGAACCTCGCCGCGCACCTGGCTCAGTGCCAGCCGCTACCCGTGCATTTCTTCGATTTGGATATGACAAAGCCCCTGTTCCGCTCTCGTGACTTGGCGGAAGAGATGGAGGCCTTGGGCGTCCACTTCCACTTTGAAAAGCAGTTCATGGATGCACCGACCCAGGTAGGCGGCGTCAACCGCCTGCTGCGGGATCCCAAATGCTGTGTCGTTATGGATGTCGGTGGCGATGATATCGGCGCGCGGGCGGTGGGCGGCTATGCTCCGGCCCTCAACCGCGAAAAGACAGCGGTCTATTATATCGTCAATGCTTACCGTCCCTGGTCCTGCGATATTGAACATATCGATGGCACCCTCAGTAAGATTCTGCAAGTGACTCATCTGCAGTTGCCCAAGCTCCGATTTGTGGCCAATCCCAATAATGGGCTGTTTACCACCCGGCAGGAGTATGAGGCGGGTTTGGCCAAGACCCGCGAAATGCTGGATCCCTACTGCACTATGGAGTTCGCAGCCATCTATCAGCCGCTCCACGCCGGAGAAGAGGAGCCCGATGATCTGCCGGTTCTCCCGCTGGAGCTGCATCTCAGGTATCCGTGGCTGCAGGGAGAAAGTTCCCTGCGCTAAAAGATAAATACTTATCATTTCGTATCCGGAAGGAGGTTTCATGGTATGGCAAAGGTCGTTGTAATTGCCGAGCGGTGCAAAAGCTGCCAGTATTGCATCAAGTTCTGCCCCAAGAATGTTCTGGCTCTGGGAACTAAAGTAAATTCCAAGGGCTACGAGTATGTGGAGCCGGTCAATGATGACTGCATTGGCTGCTGTATGTGCGCGCGCATCTGCCCGGATGGCGCTATCGAAGTATACAAATAAAAGGAGACTAAAGCTATGGCAAGAGTATTGATGAAAGGCTGCGAAGCGATCGCCGAAGCAGCTGTTCGTGCCGGCTGCCGTTTCTTTGCCGGCTATCCTATTACCCCCCAGAACGAAATTCCCGAGTATTTTGCCCGCCGCCTGCCGGAAGTTGGCGGTAACTTTGTCCAGGGTGAGTCCGAGGTCGCTTCTATCAATATGGTTTACGGTTCCGCTTCTGTCGGTGCCCGCTCCATGACCTCCTCCTCCAGCCCCGGCATCGCCCTCAAGAGCGAAGGCATCAGCTACTGCGCTGCTGCCCGTATCCCCATCGTTTATGCTAATATCTCCCGCGGCGGCCCCGGCGTAGGCGCCATTCAGCCCGCCCAGCAGGATTATTTCCAGGCCACCAAGGCTTCCGGCAACGGCGGCTTCGAGATGATCGTTCTGGCGCCCTTCACGGTGCAGGAGGCGGTGGATCTGACCTATCAGGCTTTCGACTACGCCGACCGTGACCGCAACCCCGTTCTCATCCTGGCCGATGGCGTTATCGGCACCATGATGGAGCCGGTAGAGCTGCCCGAAATGAAAAGCGAGGAAGAAGTCGCCGCTATCCGTGAGAGCAAGAAGAAATGGGCCTGCATCGGTCACGAGCTGGATCTGCCCAACCGCTCTTGGATCGAGCCCGGCCAGTGGGATACCAATAAGATGCAGCGCGTCAATGAAGAAGCCGCTGCTCTGTATGCTTCCTGGGAAAAGGATGTTATGGTAGAGGAATACTGCACCGAGGATGCCGAAGTAGTCATCGCCGCTTATGGTATTTCCGGTCGTATTGCCAAATCCGTAGTGGAGATGATGCGCGCCGAAGGCAAGAAGGTCGGTCTCATCCGTCCCATCACCGTTCACCCCTTCCCCAAGGCTGCCTTTGATAAACTGGACTATGGCACCTGCCATGCCATTCTCGATGTCGAGATGTCCATTCCCGCCCAGATGGTAGAGGATGTGGATCACGCCGTGCGCGGCCGCTGCCCCATCAAGACCTGCCTGTGCTCCGGCGGTAATGTCATGAGCCGTGAGGCCGTAGTAGAAGCAGTAGAAAAGCTGCTGAATAAGTAAAGGAGGGGAAAGAATGGAAAAGATTTATTCGCGGACAAAAACCATTCAGGAGGATAAAGTTTCCGGTTTCTGCCCCGGCTGTATGCACAGCACTGTTATCAAGCTCATCGGCGAAGTGCTGGATGAGATGAACCTTGTTGATCGCGCTGCCAGCGTTCTCGGCATCGGCTGCTGTGGTCTGCACATGGATTATATCGCCTACGATACCACCACCGCGCCCCATGGCCGCGCCTGCGCCGTGGCCACCGGCATGAAACGCGCCAATCCCGATACCCTGGTGTTCACCTATCAGGGCGATGGCGACTTCGCCTCCATCGGCATGGCGGAGTCCATCCACGCTGCCAACCGCGGCGAAAACATCACCGTTATCTTCATCAATAACGGTATCTACGGCATGACGGGCGGCCAGATGGCCCCCACCACCCTTATCGGGATGAAGGCCTCTACTGCTCCCAAGGGCCGTATTGCTGAGGAGCACGGCTATCCCATGCATATGTGCGAAATCCTCAATCAGCTGACTGCTCCCGCTTATCTGGTGCGCACCAGCTGCAATACCCCTCAAAATGTTATCAAGACCAAGCAGGCCATCCACAAGGCTTTCCAGAACCAGCTGGACGGCAAGGGCTTCTCTATGGTAGAGATCGTCACCAACTGTCCCACCAACTGGGGCCTGGATCCTCTGGATTCTCTGAAGTTCATTGAAGAAAAAATGCTGCCGGAATACCCTCTGGGTGTGATCCGCGATCGCTGATGAAAGGAGAAGCGCATAAATGGAAACTAATCTGTGCGTAGCCGGCTTCGGCGGTCAGGGTGTTATGACTCTGGGCAAATTCCTGGCCTCTGCCACCTGTGATGCTACCAATAAGAATGTAACCTTTTTCCCCAGCTATGGCGCCGAGCAGCGTGGCGGTACCGCCAACTGCTTCGTCGTCATCTCCGATGAGGAGATCGGCGCGCCGCTGGGCGATGTCATGGATGACCTCATCGTGATGAACGGCCCGTCCCTTAAGAAGTTCCTGCCCACCCTGAAGAAGGGCGGCACCCTGTTCATCAATAGCTCCATCGTCAGCGATGACATCGGCCGTGATGATGTCAAGCTGGTCAAGGCCCCCGTTACCGAGATGGCCCTGGAAATGGGCAACGCCAAGGTGCTGAATGTTATCATGCTGGGCGTCTATGTAGGCTATACCGAGGTCGTCCCGCCTGAGGTCGTTTGGTCCACCATCGAGCACAAGATGGCCAAAAAGCCCAAGCTGCTGCCGCTCAATAAAGAAGCCTTTGAAAAAGGCCTCGCCATCGGTCGGGAGCAGAAATAATTCTCATAGGTCCTCTTTTATCCTCTCTTTTTCAGAATAATACCGGCATCCGGCGCAAGGCATTTTGTCTTGCGCCGGGTTGCTTTTTTGCGCGGAAAAATCCCCCGGGAAAGGCTCATTTGGCTCTTTTCCGGGGGATTTTATTCTGTTCTATTTATTATTCTACGGGGTATTCCAGGTCATCCTGCCACTTGTGTCCCAGCGCGATCAGCGGCTGCAGGCAAGGGTTATCGTTGTTGATGTCCCACATCAGCCAGCGGCGGAAGTAGGAAACACTGCGCAGCGGCACAAATGCAATACGCCCATTGCTGCGCGGCAGCATGTCCCGGTGCAGAATGGAGATCCCCTGGCCGCAGGCCACCATGGTCATCAAGGTGGGCAGTAGGTCTACCTGCGCCACGATCTGTGCCTCAAAGCCCGCCGCCAGCGATTTTTGAATGATGGATTCAAAGCCGGAGCAGGAAATGGAGCGCGCCATAGCAATAAACTTCTCGTTCTTCAAGTCGCGCATATCCAGAATGTCATTATTGGCGTAAGGATGGTCCAGCGGCAGCGCCACACATTCCGGCAGGTTGGCTATCATCAGGCTGCGGATGGACTCATTGGCAGGGGGGCCGCCGGAGATCACCGCGTCCGCTATCTTCTCCTGCAGGGCGTTGTTCAGCTCGTTGACGCTTAGCGGCAGCAGCTCCAGGGTAATATCGGTGTGGCTGCGGCGGAACAGATTCACGAAGTCCACAATGTAGGTCTCAAAGTTATCCCGCTGAAAGCCGATGCGCACGCTGCCTATCTGGCCAGCCTGGGCAGAGCGTGCCCGTTCGCTGCCGCGCTGGAATTCCTTCAGCATTTTGTGGCACTCGCTGGAGAAGATTTTGCCGGCCGGGGTCAGGGTCACGCTGTGGGTGGTGCGCTGCAGCAGGGTCAGCTGTAGTTCCTGTTCCAGCGAGGAAATAGCCCGGCTAAGCGCAGGCTGGGTTATAAACATGGCGTTGGCCGTTTGGGTAAAGTTCAAGGAATCGGCCAGGGCGCAAAAGCATTCCAACTGAAAAATTGTCATGATGGCATACCTCCGATTTTGGGCTTTTTAGAAGATGCATTCAATGCTGTATACATTTATTCTATCATAATTTGCTGCAAACGACAAATACCTTTTATGCATTTTCCGCAAAAAGATTTATCCATATATAGAGGAATCCCCTGCCGGGGGAGAATGCCCGGCAGGGGAGGGGTGTGCCATGTAAAAGTGACGATCGACATTGGGAGGTCGTAGTGTCTTGACAAAAAAGTGTGGCACCCCAGAAAACCAAATAAGGAGAAGTATGAGGAAACGGTTCAAATCCTATCCGGAACTCTCCCGCTCCAGGAGACTTCCGATGAGTTTATGATACACCTTCCACATGTAAAAAGGAAATGCTGTTTTGGAATGATAGTCATTCCTTAGGGTGGAATAACAGTCATTCAAATGGTGCATTTCACAGGCTAATTTCCCTTTCCTATAATAGTAGGTGGAAAACACTGCCCATAGCGGGCGATCCTAAAAAATATCAGGAGGGACTCTCAATGATCGTTTCTTTTGAACAGATGCTGGAAAAAGCAAAGCAGGGCGAGCCGATGGTGCTGGCCGGCGCCGCCGCGCAGGATGTGGATACCATCAAGGCCATGGCCGCTGCCGAGGAGGCCGGTATGATCCGCCCCGTTCTCGTCGGTGATATCCCCACTATCGAGCGTGTAATGAAGGAGGAGGGCGTCACCTTCCGGAATGCCGAGCTGGTCCAGGCCGATGATATGGTCGAAGCCTGCGCCAAGGCTGTCGAGCTGGTTCGCCTGGGCAAAGCCGATTTCCTCATGAAGGGCCTTGTGGATACCAACATCTTCCTCAAAGCCATTCTCAATAAGGAGACCGGTCTGCCGGTCCACGGCCTGCTCAGCCATGTTATGACCTTCGATACTCTGGGTGCCTATCATAAACTCATGCTCACCAGCGATGGCGGTATGGTGCTGTATCCCACCCTGGAGCAGAAGATCGGCCTCATCAAAAACTGCCTGCCGGTCGCCAAGGCCCTGGAGATCGAAAATCCCAAGGTCGCTGTGCTCTGTGCCAAGGAAAAGGTCAATCCCAAGATGCCCGCCACTGTGGATGCCGCTGAGCTGAAGAAGCTGGGCGAAGCCGGTGAATTCGGCCCCAATGTCCTGGTGGAAGGCCCCATCGCCATGGATCTGGCGGTTTCTGCCCACTGCGCCGAGGTCAAGGGCTTCAAGTCCGAAGTCGCCGGTGATGCCGATATCTTCATCGTTCCACATATTGAAGCCGGCAACATCATGGGTAAGACCTTGGGCGATATCCTGGGCGCCAAGGCCGCCGGCGTCATCGTCGGTACCGATACTCCCATTGTCATGTGCAGCCGTGCCGATAACGATGAGACCAAGCTGTGCTCCATCGCGCTGGGCTGCCTGATGGCCGGACTGAACAAATAATCGCAGAAGAAAAGAGGATATCTTCCATGAAAAAGATTCTTGTCATCAATCCCGGCTCCACCTCCACCAAGATCGCCTTCTACCATGATGGGGAGCAGGTCTGGAAGGAGAGCATCGAGCACGATGCCGCCGAGATCAAAAAATATGCCGTGATCTATGATCAGAAGGATATGCGCACCAAGCTGGTCCGGGATGCCCTGGCCGCCCATGGCGAAAAGGTCACCGAGCTGGATGGTGTTGTAGCCCGCGGCGGCCTGCTGCCCTCCTATGTCAATGAGGAGACCGGCGCAGTTACCACCATTTCCTCCGGCGCTTACGAGGTCACTCCCGCCCTTATCGAAGCCCTCCGGGAGCGGCCTATCAATCACCACGCCTCCAACCTGGGCTGCGCTATCGCCTATGATATCGCCAATGAAGCTGGCGTCAAGGCTTATATCTATGACCCTGTCACCGTTGATGAACTTGTGGAGCTGGTTCGCTTGACCGGTCTCAAGGATGTCCGCCGTGTCGGCCAGGCCCACAACCTTAATATGCGCGCCGCTGCCATGAAGGTCTGCCGCGAAAAGGGCGTGGACTACTATTCCAGCAATGTCGCGGTCGCTCACCTGGGTGGCGGCATCACCCTCAGCCTGCACAGCAATGGCCGCATTATCGATATCGTCTCCGATGACGAAGGCCCCTTCAGCCCGGAGCGTGCCGGCCTGATCCCCGATTATCTGATGGTTCGTAAAATTGAAAAGGATAAGCTGGATTATAACGGCACGATGAAGCTTTTGCAGCGTCAGGGCGGTCTCACCAGCTATTTCGGCACCTCCGATAGCCGTGTGGTGGAAAAGATGGCCGAAGAGGGCGATCACGATGCCCAGCTCGTTTATGAGGCTATGGCCCTGGGCGTTGCCCGTGGGCTGGCCCGCTTGGCCGTCCTCGTCAAGGGCAAGGTCGATTATTTTGTTCTCACCGGCGGCATCGCTTATTCCAAGTCCTTCTGTGAGATGGTCAAGGATTACGCCGGCTTCCTCGGCGAGTTTGTGGTAGTCCCCGGCGAAAACGAGATGCAGGCCCTGGCCGATGGCTGCCTGCGTGTACTCGGTGGAGAGGAGACCGCGCATATTTATGGCTGAGCGTAAACTGCCCACCCGTGCCGCTATTCTGGCTGCGGGCTGCATCATGTTCCTCTTCACCGGTACCATCTACGCCTGGAGTATCCTCTCCTCGCCCTTCCCGGTGGAATTCGGCTGGACCAGCGCGCAGCTGGGCCTCAATTTCACCATCGTCATGTCCTGCTTCTGCATCGGCGGCCTGGCCGGCAGCTTTGTTACCCGCAGGCTTTCCGCCCGTGTTACCGTCCTCATTGGCGCGGTGATGTGCTTCCTGGGCTATTTCCTCTGTTCCCGCATCACCGCCCAAAGCCT
>ERZ779855.1909-NODE-1909-length-12632-cov-17.847579_pt1 | contig 12632 bp, 10 predicted proteins | sample MGYA00511370_ERZ779855 | MGnify/ENA primary metagenome ERZ779855 (study PRJEB29588, sample SAMEA1967319) | human gut metagenome | biome: human gut; feature: human-associated habitat; material: faeces | place: Denmark | collected 2008/2010 ...
CAATAAACGCACAAACTATTCGAACGCCTGCTACATCATTGAGATATGTCTGTATTCTCGTCTGAGTTGCTTTGTACATTGGACAGCTCCGGTTTGCGGGTATGCAGCCGCCGTTCGATTGATTCGTGTAGAAGCTGAGATACAAGAGCCATTAACGGAATAAAGAAAATCATGCCAAGGACACCGAACAGTTTACCGCCCAGCAAAACCGCCAACAACGTCCAGAACGGGGATAGCCCTACACTGTTTCCCACGACGTGCGGATAGATGAACTGATTTTCAACAAACTGAGTTGCCTGATAGACGATCAAGCATAGGAGCGCCTTGTTCGGAGCCGCCAATAAAGTAAATAAAATGCCGAAAGCGCAGGAGAGAAATCCTCCAATATAAGGAACGAATGCAAAGGCGGCAGTTAAAACGGCTGTTAGCCCCGCATATGGAATCCCTGCAACAGAAAACGAAAGAAAGATCAATGTTCCAAGAATCATAACCTCGACACACTGACCAGAAAGAAACTTCGCATAGGTGTCATGTGCAAGTTTCGAAATATGGCAAATTCTATCTGCAACGGATTCCTTACAGTAGGCATACAGTGCCCGTTTGCTTTGACTGCTCAATTCACGCCATCCAATTAGCACATAGAATGTGATCACAAGTGAAATTGCAACATCAGCAATCGCAGATACCGTAGAGCCAGCAACATTGGCAACTGAGGAAATCACTGTGTTCATTTCGCTCGAAATGCTTTGCAGAATAGATTTCCAATCGAGCGCAGCAAAATGTGCCGACAGTTTCTCTGTGTCAATGCCGTATCTTTGCAATAAGCCGACCCAGTCAGGCCATTTTTCTTGAACAAGAGCAGCAATGCTTTTTACAGATGCAGTGAGCTGTGGAATCGCAATTACACACAGAAGAGCAATAATCGCAATAACACATATCAGCGTCAGTAACAGGCTTATCATGTCTATTTGCCGATCTGTAGCTTTAGTCAGCTTTCGTCGAAGCCTCTTTGCCAGTCCGCGCACGGGTACACTCAGAACAAAGGCCAGCAAAAGGCCTGATAAAATCGGAGCGAGCAAGCCAATACACGATTTTAGAAAGTTGGCAACATAGTTTAGATTGTTGAATGCCGCAAATAAGATCACCCCAAACGTGATTAGTAGAAGCGGCTTTTTGTAGGATTTATCCATGATTACATCCTCGTAAGAAATCGGTTTGTTTTATTATTGGGGAGTATCTTATAGGCAATCCACCAACCAAAGAAACAGACTGGCAATGCAGCGAGAACATCCATGATAGAATGCTGTTTCATAAAAACGGTGGAGAGACTGATACACACGGCGATTGATGTAGCAGCGATTTTCCATCCGACGCTTTGGAGCGCCTTGCAATCCCATAACCCAAACATCGCGGCAACAGAGCCTATTACATGAAGTGAGGGGCAAACATTTGTATTGGTATCGAAACTATAGAATAATTCAATAAAGCGTGTAAGTAGATTATTGCGTACAAATGCTTCTGGCCGCAAATTTTGGCAGGTTGGAAAGAACAGGTAAATCAAAACCGTGATCGTATAGGTGACTATCACAAAATACATCATACGCCGAAATGCAGGTACATCGACGAAAAAAGTATAAACCAACGTACCGATTAGAAAGACAAACCAAAATAGATACGGAATCAACGCCCATTCACAAAATGGTATTATATCATCGAGTCCACAATAGACGGGATAGTAATTTCGTTGCGGTTGCAACCGCTCAAGAAACAAAAACAGCAAGCCGAAAATTGGCCAGTAAAGCAATAGCCTGACGTGAGAAAATTCAGGTGTATTAAGTTTATGGATGCGGAACTCACGGTAATTAACTTCCGGCTTTATATGATTACTTTGCATGACTGTATATCCATTCATAGATTTTATCGGCTGCCGTACATTCCGTCTGCGACCGCATTGCCGCGCGCATTTTAGAAAGAAGCACTGGGGCATTTAGCGTTTTTATTGTGGTGTCTGCGATTGCTTTTGGCGTATTGGCTGTGACGGCCATTCCATTACGCAGAAAAAAATTCAGATTATGTGTCTCGCAGCCAGCCACTGCATCGATAAGCACCATTGGTAACTCTGCCGCCATTGCCTCAGATGTACTTAGACCTCCGGGCTTTGTCAGGAATAGGTCTGAGGCTTGCATGAGCTGCGGCACATTATTGACGGTTCCCAGAACATGAACTTGAGAATACTTTTCTGTCCTTTTTTGGAGTTTTTTGCGTAAATCATCATTTGTGCCGCATACAACACTAAGTTCTTGTTCTGTTGTGAGGTAAGGGCAGAGATACGATATAATCTCCTCCATTGGACCGCAGCCCATGCTACCGCACATCATTAAAATATGTTGATGAGCAGGAGAGATTCCGGCGTTGGCTTTTCCTGCTTCTTGTGACACACGCTGGTAGAATTGCTGCCGCACAGGGATTCCACTGGCGATCAGCTTTTGAGGTTGAAGTCCACATTGTTCAAACTCACCTAACAGCGAAGTGGACGGAATGAAATACCAGTCCAGCGCAGAATCCGCTGTGCAGGGAGCGCAGGTATAGTCTGTAGAAATGTGGCTCGTTACAAGCTGTAAGCATGGGTGCTGTCGGCGCATTTCTGTCAACGCCAAGGCTGGGAATACATGAGTACAGATAATATTATCGTAGCCTGCAGAGCGGATGTATTGATACATCCGCTCTGCGCCGGAGGAAAGTAGCTTATAGATCGGCGTTCCCTCACAAAAAATATCTTCGTGAGATTCCGCACGCTGATACCCAGCATCAAAAAGCCTTGGAGCATGGCGGTAAATTCGGGTATGCCAATTAGAAATAAACGTGGATGCTTTTTCTGAAATAAACTGCAAAGAATCTGTAATATTGCAGATTTCTCCGCGAGAGTGGTAGGCTTCCTGAACTGCTTGCGCACAGGAGTTATGCCCTGCGCCAGTGTTGCAGCTTAGAATTAGTGTTTGCATTTGAATCTCCTATTTTTTCCTTTGCTGCATAGCAAACAGCTTTTGCAGGCGTGGGCGATTATAGCGCTGGACAACAATAAACGGCAAATTACCCAGCACAATGTAGATAATCGTTATACATACCCCGCCAACACCGGACCATATTTTCAGCAGTCCAAGACCGGCGATAGACAACAGAATATGTGTCCACTCTGCCACGCAAGTTTCTTCTATCATGCGCGGCAAGTTCTCATAGTTTTCCTTTGTCAGTTTCTTTTCCGGCATGATTTTAACGAATATGCGGCTCATATCGGGGATCTTTGCCTGCCATTTCCGAACATGAAGCCGCTTCCATAGTTTTTGCTCTGCCGGGTGGCAGACCCAAGGAAAACGATCGGCGTGAAACCAATGCTTCGGGATCAAGCGCCCCACTACAAAGGAAAGAACCCCTAACGCCGCGATATATAGCAGACACATAAGAAAATGCTTCATAAAAACCTCAACATAGCGGTGCGAAAATACGAAGGACACCATCTACGACCCAGCGGCGCGAATAATGTTTCATATCATAGGGCTTTACCTCTTTACATTTTGCCTGTGTAGCGATGAAATCGTCCTTTATTGCTGCAATAATACTGGAACGATAAAAGAACGAATTGTTTTCAAAGTGGAGAAAGAGACTGCGGTAGTCCAGATTGACAGTTCCTATCGTCGCAACTTTGTCGTCTGATACAAAGCTCTTTGCATGAACGAAGCCGGGAGTATACTCATAAATCTTGATGCCGCCAGTCAGCAACACCTGATAAAAGCTCCGAGACATACGGAAAATCAGCTTCTTATCAGGGATGCCGGGCATAATGATCCGCACGTCTACACCACGTTGAGCAGCGGAAATCATTGCATCCATCAAGTCATCGCCAAGCATAAGATACGGTGTAAAAAACCATGCGTAATCCGTGCTTTGAGAAAGCAAGTCAATAAAGAGCTGATTACTGGTAGCTTCATGGTTAAGGGGCGAATCGTAGTAACTAAGCACATAACCATCAAATGTGTGCGGCGGCGCAGGATACCTTTTGGGATATGTGGGCATTGCAAGCTGTCCTGCTTCTTTTTCCAGCGAAAATGCGTTCCAAAAGGTCAAGAACATATGGGTAAAATTTTTTACTGGCTCACCAGTAATCCGAAAGCCTGTGTCCTTCCAGTGTCCATAGGGATGTTCCAAATTGATATACCGATCTGATAAGTTGATACCTCCGCTATAAGCAACTTCGTTGTCAATAATCAGCATTTTGCGATGATCGCGATAGTTTGCAGTTCCTTTTAAGGCAAGGAAAGGATTAAAAGGAATACATGGAATGCCTTTCTTTTTCAGTTCACGGACATTACTGAAATTGAACGAAGAAATACTGCCAAGATCATCGTATATCACACGTACATCAACGCCCTGCTCCATTTTTACTTCCAGTTCGTTCACGATTGCGTCCCACATATGCCCCGGCTCAATAATGAAGTATTCTACGTAAATCGAGTTTCTTGCATTTTTCAAATCGGCAAGCATATCAGGGAACATATTATCGCCCAACGGATAGTAACGAACCTGCTCAACTGCACACATCGGATATTGCGTTTTTTCTTCCAGCCACCGCACTGTTTGCCCCATGCGTTTTTCGCCGTCAAAGGGCGCTTCTTTTATTGGAAGAGGCTGCGGATTGCAACTCTTTTGAACTTGCTGCAAGCGCCTTTTTAGAGGGCGGGCCGTCCGTTTATTTCCAAAGAGCAGATATAGTAACGCTCCTACCAAAGGTAGTGACAGAATAACCAGCAGCCAAAGCAATTTATAAGCGGTTTCATCTCTCTTTATAATAATAAATACCACCAAGAAAAACGCTGCAACGGAAAGCAGTGACACAATAATCGGTGCGTAAGGGGTCAGCCATTTCATCAACAGCAAAAGCCAGAGCGATTGTAAAGCCACCGCTGGAATAATTGTTAGAATGCGTCGAATGATTTTTCCCATATGTTTACCCCCCTCTATGTTATTTCTCCTCCGAAGATGCTTCCCAATCGCAAACTATTTGTGCCATTTCCTGTGGGGTTTCTTTATAGCCTCGTAATACCCACGCATTCATAAGCCCAAACAATCCATATGTAATAAATTGGATAAAGTAGTGCGTTTTGGCATCGGCATTAGCGACAATGGATGCCGCTTCTTGTAAATAGAAGTTTAGAATCACATATTGGCGATCAGCTGAGTAGAGCAGATCACAAATAGGACGAGTGGAAAGGCAAAATTCAAAAAACAGCCTGATGCCGTCATAACTACCAGTGGCGAAGTTGGTAGCACCGTGTTCGTCGGAAAAGCGCTTCCACAGACATGTGATTTTGAAAGACAGAACTTCATCTTTACTTTTGAAATAACGGAAATAAGTGGAGCGACCTACATCTGCCTTGGCAGTCATCTCCTCAATACTGATTTTTTCAATGGGTTTTTCTTTCATTAGTTCCAGCAACGCTGTACCCATACATTCTTTCAGATAGTCTGTTGTAGCCGTTGTCCTTCGCATAAGAAACGTCTCCTTTAATTGCGTATCATTGAAACAAGGATTGTCATTTGTTCCACTTTCGCTCGGACTATTGACAACGCCTGCTTCTGTGATATTCATAGCATCTATGATACTATCGTTTCATTTATACTATCATTTGCTATTTGCCCTGTCAAGCTAAAATGCGAGTACGACGAGCAGAAAGGAAAACTATGGGTACGATTTTTTCCCGTGTAAAACTCAGCGGAAAGCATGTGGCCGCCCTCTTGGCGCTGATGCTGCTCTCCGCTGTGACAGCCATGCTGCTGCCTACTGCCCTGGCCAGTATGATTGACATCGGAGTGGCCGGAGAAAACCGAAACACCATCCTAATCATTGCGGCGGTGATGGCAACCCTGGCCATTCTGGGCTGTCTTTTCAACATGGCAGCCACGGTGCTGTCCGCCAAGGTGTCCACTAAATTTGCCGCTGATTTGCGGCGTGAGATATTCCATCAGGTGCAAGATTTTTCCGCCGCTGAAATGGAGCGGTTTGGCACCGCTAGTCTAGTGACCCGCAGTACCTCCGATGTGACCAACATCCAAATGTTTCTCTCATTGCTGTTGCGGCTGGGGGTGACTGCACCGCTGATGGCGGTGGCTGGGCTGGTACTCTCTTCTCTGACCGGCGGCGAACTCAGTTCCGTGCTGAGCTTGGCCATTCCCGCCCTCATCATTGGCGTAGGTGTCATTCTGATTTTTGTTTCCCGCTACTCGGTGACCCTGCGGCAGCGGATTGACCGACTGAACAAGATCTTTCTGGAAACACTGGAGGGGGTACGGGTGATTCGGGCTTTCAATCGGCAAGGGAAAGAAATGGAAAGGTTTTCCCAAGCCAATGGAGAACTGGCCTCCATGACCATTCTCTCTGGGCGGGTGACCGCACTGCTGATGCCGGTGATTCAGGTGATCTTTGGTGTGACTACAGCAGCGGTCATGGGCATGGGTTCCTGGTATGTGTCCGCCGGGGAGATGGCAGTGGGTGACCTGGTGGCCAACAGCCAGTATATCAGCATGATCCTTGCCGCTATCATGATGCTGGCATTGGTCATTATGCTCTTTCCTGTGTCCTATGCCTGCGCTAAGCGCATCGCAGAAGTGCTGAATACCGAGAGTTCCATCAAGGACGGCAGATACAGTGCCGCCTCGCGCAAAGGCCGCGCCTGTGTGGCCTTTGACCATGTGACCTTTACCTATCCTGGGGCGGACGAACCAGTGTTGAAGGATGTTAGCTTCGAGTGCCGGGCCGGGGAGGTCACCGCCATTATCGGGCGCACCGGTTGCGGCAAGTCCAGCATCCTCAAGTTGATCCCGCGGCTTTACGACGCCACGGTAGGCCATGTCTATGTGGACGATATGAATGTAAAACAATATAAATTGAACGAGCTGCGGGATCTGATCGGCTATATCCCCCAGAAGAATGTACTCTTTTCCGGAGACGTGGCCTCCAACCTGCGCTTTGGAGATCAGGACAGCAGTGAGGAACAGTGGCGGCAAGCGGCCTACATCGCCTGCGCCGACGAGTTCATCGAACAGAAGCCGGACGGCTACCACGCCGAAATCGCTCAAGGCGGCACCAATTTGTCCGGCGGCCAGCGCCAACGCATGGCTATTGCTCGGGCTGTCGTAAAAAAACCAGAAATCTACCTGTTTGATGACAGCTTTTCCGCCTTGGATGTGAAAACAGATAAAACACTCCGCATGCGCCTGCGGGAGAGCATGGGGGATTCCACCATGCTCATTGTGGCTCAGCGGGTGGGTTCTATCCTGGATGCTGACCGTATCTTGGTGATGGAGGACGGACAGATCGTGGGGAGAGGCAAGCACCGGGAACTGCTACATACATGTCCGCTCTACCGGGAGATTGCTGAATTGCAGCTGGGAGAGGAGGAAGTGAAACATGAACTGGAATGCGTTTAAACGGCTGTTCCACTATCTGGGACGGTACAAGCTCCGCCTGATTCTAGTGATGATCGCCGCTGTCCTGAGTACCCTGTTTACCGTTTTGACCCCAGCGGTGACGGGCGGCATCACCTCGGAACTGTACGATGGCGTGGCAAGCGGCTCCTTCGACTGGGAAACGATCGTCTGGCTGCTCGTGACGCTGATAGCCCTTTATCTTGTGGCCCAGCTTTTCGCCATTCTCCAAAGCTTCAGCATGACTAAGCTGACCGCCTGCGTTATAGAGACTCTGCGGGGTGATATTGACCGGAAGATGCACCACCTGAAGCTGGACTATTACGACTCTCATACCCAGGGGGAAATCCTCAGCACCATCACCAACGATGTGGACACGGTGAACAACGCCCTGAGCCAGAACCTGACCCAAATCGTCACCCAGGTGGTCACCGCTGTGGGTATCCTGGTGATGATGTTCACAACCAGTCCTATACTGGCGGCCATCGCAGTGGTTATGGTGCCGGTGTCTCTGCTGGCCTCTCTAGGCGTTATGAAAACGGGAGGCATACACTACGCCCGGCAGCAGGAACTCCTGGGACAGCTCAACGGCTACATCGAGGAGGTGTACCAAGGGCAGGAGCTGGTGTCGGTGTTCAACTACACGGATCGAGCAAAAGAGGAGTTTGATCGAATCAATGGGGAACTCCAGCGTACCGCTCAGAGTGCCGAGATTGCATCTGGTAAGGTCACTCCAATCACCGACCTGGTAAATAACCTTGGCTACGCTGTCAGCGCCCTGCTGGGATGTCTGTCCGTATTGCGTGGTGAGATGCGGATCGGCGACGTGCAAGCCATGCTCCAGTATACCAAGCAGTTCTCCCAGCCCTTCACCAGCATTGCGGGGATGGCGGGCAGTTTCAGCGCAGCGTCCGCTGCCGCAGGGCGCATTTTCGCTCTGCTGGATGCCTCGGAAGAGACACCAGACCCTGTTCCCGGACTGATGCCTCAGGTCAGCACGGGCGCGGTGGAATTTCGCCATGTGTCCTTCGGTTACTCCCCGGAGCACCAGCTGATGCATGATGTGAACATCACGGTGAAGTCCGGTCAGAAAGTGGCCATCGTGGGCCCCACCGGGGCTGGCAAAACCACCCTCATCAATCTGCTCATGCGGTTCTACGATGTGGACGGCGGTAGTATTTTAGTGGACGGGGTAGACACCAAGGAAATGACCCGTCACGAGCTACGGGATCGCTTTGGCATGGTGCTCCAGGATGCCTGGCTCTTTGAAGGCAGCATCCGGGACAACATAGCTTACGCGCAGGACAATCTGCCGGAGGAAAAAATCATCGCCGCCGCACGATCCGCCAGCGTGGACAGCTTCATCAAGACCCTGCCAGACGGTTATGATTTTGAACTTTCCACAGGGGCGGAAAATATCTCACAAGGTCAACGCCAACTGCTGACCATCGCCCGAGCGATGGCGTCTGACCCGGAAATCATGATCTTGGACGAGGCCACCAGCAACGTGGACACGCATACGGAGCAGCTTATCCAAAAAGCACTTGCAAAATTGATGCACGGACGTACTTCTTTTGTGATTGCCCATCGGCTTTCTACGATTCGGGATGCTGACATGATCCTTTACATGGAACATGGTGATATTCTTGAGCATGGCAGCCACGAAGAGTTAATGGCACAACATGGAAAATACGAAGCATTGTATATGAGTCAGTTTGCACAGTAATATTACAAACGTTTAATTGGCTGCTTAATTGCCATTTGAGGAGAAACAAAACTACTATCAAATACTGCCCCGTCCGGGGAAAGAAAAAAATCGTTGGACGGGGCAGATGATTTCCTGCGCACATTTAGCTCATTATTCTGTCGGCGGTTTTGATGGACTCAGGGCCGCCGTTTCTTTGCGTTAACACAAACCAATGACGACTTGCAGGGACACGGCAACCGATGGGAGGTTATTTTGCCGTGTCTACTTTAATAAACTCGTCTGTTCCAATCGACTACGTTGAATCCGAATTGAGCGAGTACTTGTCTGCTTATTCTGAAACGTATAAGCAACTGTGTAGTGGTGAAAAAATAACTACATGCAGTTTAGACCTATGGCGCGGCATTACATCGAATCTGGCAAGATGCCGATATGGTGAAATACGTTTGCGAGATGGGAAACAGTATAAAAGGGCTACATTTGACGAACCTGTTGTAGCAGTTGTTCCCGGCCGTCTGGGTCTCGGCAGGTATGATGACGGGAAACTGTTTTGCTCAACCGCTTATACCATGGTAACAGAGGATTTCATGGGCATTCAGTTCCACTATCCGAAAAAGGTACAGTATGAGAAAAATGGTGTTTGCGGACCGTGGTTTTCCACCAAAGATCTGAACTCGTATCAGGATTTCGAGAATTTAAAGACAACAATCCGGGGAATGACGCGTCCCTTAACCTTAAAGTCTGGGGACGAGCAACGGCGCTTGGACATTCGCATCACCGATGAAGCAAGGGAACAAATCAGGGGATGCTATCTTTTCAGAGAGTACGGTGTAACCGTAAAATAGTAATAATCGCGCAGCAAAGCGGACGGTTTGTACCGTCCGCTTTGCTGTTGTGTAGGTCAATATGGAAATCAAATTTTCAAAGTGCGTTCCACTGATCCACAACTTTTTCTCAAAATTTCATCTTTTGCTGGGCAATTCATGTTCTGCATATCGGGATAGGGAGTGAAAGACGAAAATGCGTCTTCGGGAAGGTATCATCTGTACCTTGAAAAACAGGCTTCCACTGCCTTATATCGCCGGCAGGCACGTTAAGCATATGGCCCGGAAGGGGCAGCCGTGCGTAATGACTACGCCACGACCCTATACATTTATATTATATAGGCGAGCGAGATAGCGGACAAGCAAGCTATGGCAACTTGCGGCCATAATCCATATGCCCGATGATGATACACCTTCTTCAATGCAGTCTCAGTGGAGCCATGTAGCGAGCTGCGAAGGAGCCAGAGGAGCCTGGGGGTGTTCACCCGTGGAGCAGTTTAGCCAACTGCCGCCTGCTGTACTTAGAATTACCACCTTATCTAAAATCGCTTGGCTATCTGCATATGGTGTGCTACAATGAACTTACTTGCTATTTTGGCGAAGGGAGGGTGTAGACACAATCAAACAGGTTGCCAAGCTGCAAAGGAGTTCACTATGGAAAACACGATTTGCAGCAATGATTCTCAGCGAACTTATACCGCTGAGCAAGTGGCCCGGATCCTTGGTGTGAGCGTTCGCACTGCATATTATCTCTGCGAGCGCACAACTGAATTTAAGGTAATTCGGCTGGGCAAACGCTGCCTGCGCGTCCATAAAGAGTCGTTTGACAGATGGCTCGATGGGCAGACGAGCGTTTCCTAATCGCGCCAACGAAAGGACGATCATTACATGGCAACATATCAGGTCCGTGGATCCTCCCATAACATTATTTACCTCTATCGCACCGATGACGGTAAGAGCAAACAGCATTGGGAGACCTACGAAACCGAGCTGGAAGCTATACAGCGGAAGGCCTATATTGAACTATTGCAAAAAGAGAAGCGGTATGACGATATCCGACTGGCGGTACTGGACTATAAGCGCAGAAGAGCTATTGAAAAGACGCAGCGTGAGCTTGCTCAGGCAAACGCAGGTCTTCCAAATGTCCCAATGCCGTCAACGAAGGAAGACAACACGCATCAGACCTTCAAGCACTTTATGGAACGCTTCCTCCCCTTCTATGCACGGAAAAAGCGTTTCTCCCCAAACACATATGACAGCTACGTCAGCAACTTGAACAATCACATCTATCCCTATTTCGGCAACTGGGTAATGAGCACTATCACCGCTGAGGACATTGACCTGTTTCTGGATTACCTCAGCCAGAAGCCCTGCTCAGGAAGCAAAGGATACAAAAAGAAGCCGTCGGAAGTACCGCGGCTCTCTTCCCCAACCATTAAAAAGGTTTTCAATGTCCTCATGGTTGGCTTCCCTACTGCTAAGCAATGGCGCTATGTGACCGAGATCCCAGATGTCGCCCCACCTTCAGAGAAATATCGGAAGCGCAACTACTGGCAGCCAGAGCAGATCCATGATTTCCTCAAATTGATCGAAGATGATCCCATGCTTCACTTGGCCGTGCATATTGGTTTCGTATGCTCTTTGCGCGCCGGTGAAGTGGCCGGCATCGACACCAGCCTCATAGATCTAAAGGACAAAAGCCTTTGGATCAAGCGCATACTGCAAAGAGTTTCCGATGAGTCACTGGCAACGCTGCCGAGGGAAGAAATTATCCATGTGTTTCCTAAAAAGAAGAAAACCTCAAAGAGCAGCCTCATCCTGAAGGCTCCGAAGACAGAAGAAAGCTACCGAAAGCTCTACCTGACAACACCGCTGGTCGAGGAGATCCAACGGCGCCTGGATGAGATTGCAGATAATAAGGCTGTCTTCGGTAGTGAGTACCAGGACCAGGGATTGTTGCTCTGCTTTGCTGATGGATCACCTATTGAACCCAAATCAATCGGTGACGCCTTTAAGGATGCACAGCGACGGCTCAAGATAGAGGATATGTTGGAGTTTCAGGGGCTGCGCAAATCAGGTCAGATGCACAAGGTACGCTTGTCGAATAATAACTACCAACTGGTCGCGGAGGCTGCCGGCCAGTCCCCGGAAGTTTTGATGAGCAACTACAATGAAGCGCAGGACTGCGAAAAGCGTGCTCTATCCGAAAAGGTAGAGGAAAGCTTCTATTCGCCCACAACCACTGCTCAAACAGCGGTGCATGCAAAAAAAGAATTTGAGGCCCAAGATCTTCTCGCAAAAGTACAGGAAGATCCGGACCTCTCTCAGCAGTTATTGCGCTTATTGCTATCCTCTGCAATTAGCAAACTTTGATGCAGAAAGAAAAAGTTTAGCTGACTTTTTAGCAAATTTCCGCGTTTTTGATGCTTTGTCAGAAATGCACAAAACCCCGTAACCATTGCGATTACAGGGCTTTGTTGGAGCTGCTGGGCAGATTCGAACTGCCGACCTCATCCTTACCAACTGCCGTAGAGCCTTCCAGCCCCTGCTACACAAGGCTTTCCGGCGGTTTTTTGTCCAAAAAGGATGAGGTCGCAGCCTGTTTGTTCCATTGCTTCCATCCG
>ERZ779855.1913-NODE-1913-length-12615-cov-5.711385_pt1 | contig 12615 bp, 9 predicted proteins | sample MGYA00511370_ERZ779855 | MGnify/ENA primary metagenome ERZ779855 (study PRJEB29588, sample SAMEA1967319) | human gut metagenome | biome: human gut; feature: human-associated habitat; material: faeces | place: Denmark | collected 2008/2010 ...
GACGGCAAGACGTTCCGCCGCTTCACCTATATTGGCGAATGACGGACTATACGCTGATTCGCGCCAAGCGCCGCACGATGTCCCTGCAATTGGACCGTGACGGCCGCGCCGTCGTCCGCGCGCCCTACGGCGTCAAAAAGGAATTTATCGACCGCTTCGTCGCCGAGCACGAGGTCTGGCTTGCCCGCGCCCGCGAAAAACAGCAAAACCGCCGCCTCGCTCATCCCGAACCGACGGACGAGGAGCGCAAGGCGCTCCTCGCACAGGCAAGGGAATACCTCCCCATGCGCGTTGACTATTGGAGCGGCATCATGGGCCTCACGCCGACAGTCCTCAAGATCACATCCGCGCGCACGCGCTTTGGCTCGTGCAGTGGGAAAAACAGCCTTTGCTTTTCCTGGCGGCTGATGCAGTACCCACCCGAGGCCATTGACTATGTCGTCGTCCACGAGCTCGCGCACATCCGCCACCACGACCACTCCCCCGCCTTCTACCGCGAGGTGGAAGCCTATCTGCCCGACTGGAGGGCGCGCCGCGCCCTCCTTCGCCGGTAATTCCGCCATTTTGCGCCGTACATTCGATACTTCGCCGCCGCCCGTTCAATCGGGCGGCGGTTTTCTTGTGATTTTCACAAGAAAACCACCGTCTTTTCTGTGCGTTTCGGCAAAAATGCAGCGGAGCAATTGACAATTGCGGCAAACACTGATAGGATAACTATGCTGAACGGAAACGTTACCGGAAATGTTTTCGCTTTCCTCTGACGATTTTCGTTCCTTTCCATTTGGTATAGTAGGAGGCACACCCGGGTATGACGATCAAGGATATAGCCAAACAGTGCAGCGTCAGCGTCAGTACCGTCTCCCGTGTGCTGAATGACCGGCCGGATGTCAGTGAGAATGTCCGGCGTAAGGTGCTTTCCGCTATCAAGAATAGCAACTACATTCCCAACAACAGTGCCCGCGATCTGGTTCGCACCAAGTCCGACGCTGTGGGTCTGGTAGTCCGCGGTGTGTCCAATCCGTTCTACACCGACATTATCCGCGCCATTGAACGCACCATCACCGATGCCGGTTTTACAATGGTCATGCAGCAGATCGGTACTTGCGATGACGAGGTCAAATGCGGTGCGGTCATGGAGCGCGAAAAGCGCCTGCAGGGCATCGTGTTCCTGGGCGGTCGGTTTGATTACACCCCCGCTGATTTGGCGATGCTGAACGTTCCCTTTGTGTGCTGTTCCTACTCCAACCGCTATGGCACGCTGATCGAGGGCGAGTATTCCTCTGTGTCCATCGCCGATGGTGACACCGCACAGCAGGCGGTGGAGGAGTTGTACCGCCACGGGCACCGGCGCATCGCCGCGCTGATCTCCCGTCCCAACGATCAGTCCATCAGCCAGCTACGCTATGAGGGCTATGTGCAGGCGCTGGAGAGTCACGGCATCCCTGTGGACCCGGAACTGGTGATCTCCACCGGCGGATTCAGCGCGAAGGACGCCTACAGAGCCGTGCAGGAAAAAATGGCCGAAAACGTTGATTTTACAGCACTTTTCGCCATCGCGGACTCTATGGCCATTGGTGCCATGCGGGCTTTGATGGACGCCGGCAGGCGTATCCCCGAGGACTGTTCCGTTATAGCGATAGACGGGTTAGAATTGTCTGCCTATATTGAGCCGCCGCTTACTACCCTGTGCCAGCCTATGGAGGAAATGGGCCGGCGCAGCGCCGAGATTTTGCTGGACATGGTGCGGCACAAGGGCTCCCACGCCTGTGAGCTGCTTCCCACCACCCTGCGCCAGGGCCGCAGCGTGGCCGCGCCCAGGTGATACTTTTGTATATCTTTGTGATCTATTTTGTGTATCCTAAGTATCCGTTTCCTGCATCCCAATAATTTGTTTTTTGTACCCTAATAATCTGTTTTTTACATCCTTGTGATGTGAAAATAAAAACAAAAAAGGAGTAATTACCATGAAGAAGTTTCTTGCAATGCTTCTTGCTCTCGTGATGGCCCTGTCTCTGGTGGCCTGCGGTGAGAAGAAGGACGACACCAAGACCGAGGGCGGCGACACTGCCACCGGCAAGGTCTATTATCTGAACTTCAAGCCTGAGCAGGATCAGGACTGGCAGGATCTGGCCAAGGCCTACACCGAGGAAACCGGTGTGCCCGTCACCGTCCTGACCGCCGCCTCCGGCACCTACGAGGAGAAGCTGACCTCCGAGATCGCCAAGACCGACGCCCCCACCCTGTTCCAGGTGAACGGCCCCGTGGGTCTGGCCAGCTGGAAGGATTACTGCTATGATCTGAAGGATTCTCAGATCTATGGCGAGCTGACCAGCGACAGCTTTGCCCTGAAGGACGGCGACGCCGTTGCCGGCATCGGCTACGTGATCGAGTCCTATGGTCTGATCACCAACAAGACTCTGCTGGAGAAGGCCGGCTACACCGTTGAGGACATCCAGAGCTTTGATGATCTGAAGAAGGTCGCCGAGGACATCACCGCCCGCAAGGACGAGCTGGGCTTCGCCGCTTTCACCTCCGCCGGTATGGACGGCAGCTCCGACTGGCGCTTCAAGACCCATCTGGCCAACCTGCCCATCTACTTTGAGTATCAGGCTGACGGCATCAACAGCACCGATGCCATCAAGGGCACCTATCTGGACAACTATAAGGCCATCTTTGACCTGTACATCAACAACAGCACCTGCGCTCCCGCTGATCTGTCCGGCAAGACCGGCACCGACTCCGAGAACGAGTTCCTGAACGGCAAGGCCGTGTTCTTCCAGAACGGTTCCTGGGAGTATTCCGCTCTGTCCGCCAAGTACTCCGATGACGAGATGACCATGATCCCCATCTACATCGGCGTGGGCGATGAGGCCAATCAGGGTCTGTGCACCGGCACCGAGAACTACTGGTGCGTGAACAAGGACGCCGCTCCTGAGGACATCCAGGCCACGCTGGACTTCATGTACTGGTGCGTCACCTCTGACAAGGGCACGCAGGCTCTTGCCAATGACATGGGCTTTGTGATCCCCTTCAAGAAGGCCGCCGAGTCCCCCAACCTGTTCGTCAAGGTGGACAAGGAGTTGACCGCTGCCGGTAAGACCCCCGTGTCCTGGAACTTCACCACCATGCCCTCTGAGCAGTGGAAGAACGACGTTGGCTCCGCTCTGACCGCCTATGCCGCCGGTACCGGCGACTGGGAGGCCGTCAAGACCGCCTTCGTGGATGGCTGGGCCAAGGAAGCCGCTCTGAACGGCTGATCCCTTTTTACACCGTGATTTTCCGGTCGGGTGGGCTGAAACAGGCTCACCCGACCGCCGCACAGCCCCTGCGCTCCTGCGCAGCGGCTGCCTGTGCGCCCCGGCTTACAGGACGCGCAGGCAGCCGGATAATTCAACAAAACCGATATGGAGGTACACGCTTATGCAAAAGAACATCCGCAGATACTGGCCCATTTTCCTGCTGCCTACGCTGGCTGCCTTTCTCATCGGCTTTGTGATCCCGTTTATTCAGGGTCTGTATCTGTCCCTGTGCAAGTTCACCACCATCAACAAAACCACGTTCGTGGGTCTGAGCAACTATGTCAAGGCGTTTCAGGACGAGCAATTCGCACACGCCTTCGGCTTTACCGCTTCCTTCACCGTGGTGTCCACCGTGCTCATCAACGTTATCGCGCTGGGCATTGCCCTTCTGCTGACACGCGGCATCAAGGGCACCACCCCATTCCGCACGGTGTTCTTCATGCCCAACCTCATCGGCGGCATCGTGCTGGGCTATATCTGGCAGATCCTTCTGAACTGCATACTGAGTCTGATGGGCAAGCCGCTGCTGACTCTGGACTCCACCTCCGGCTATTGGGGCCTGATCATCCTGATGTGCTGGCAGCAGATCGGCTACATGATGATCATATACATTGCCGGCCTGCAATCCATTCCCAATGACTATATCGAGGCGGCCTATATCGACGGTGCCACTCCGTGGCAGGCCTTCTGGCGGGTAAAGCTGCCCAATCTGATGCCCAGCATTACGATCTGCCTTTTCCTGACCCTGACCAACTCCTTTAAGCTGTTCGACCAGAACCTTGCTCTTACCGCCGGTGAGCCCGCCCATTCTACGGAAATGCTGGCAATGAACATCTACCAGACGTTCTACGCCCGCTCCGGCCCCATGTGGAAGGGAATCGGGCAGGCGAAGGCCGTGCTGTTCTGCATTCTGGTCATCGCCATCTCCAGCCTGCAGCTGAAGTTCACCCGCTCTAAGGAGGTACAGCAGTGATGAAAAAACGCTCTCAAGCCATCAACACCCTCTGGACGGTGATCCTGACGATCCTCAGTCTTGCGTGGGTCTACCCCGTGGTGGTGGTGCTCATCAACTCCTTCAAAAAGGACTCCGCCATTTCCACCAGCACCGCTTTCCAGCTGCCTCCCGCCGACGGCTTTGCCGGGCTGGGTAATTATGCCAACGCAATCCATTCCAAGGGCTTTCTTGCCGCCTTCTTCAACAGCTTTATTATCTCCGTCACCTCTGTGGTGCTGATCCTGGTTTGCTGCTCCATGTGCGCGTGGTTTATCACCCGCGTGAAGACGTGGGCCACGAAGCTCTGCTACTTCCTGTTCGTATTCTCCATGGTGGTACCCTTCCAGATGCTCATGTTCACTCTGGCAAATCTGGCGGATAAAACGAAGCTGAACACCCCGTTCAACATCTGTATCATCTACCTGGGCTTTGGCGCAGGACTGGCGGTGTTCATGTTCACCGGCTTCGTGAAATCCATTCCGCTGGAGATCGAGGAGGCGGCCATGATCGACGGCTGCGGCCCGCTGCGCACCTTCTTTCTGGTGGTGCTGCCCATGCTGAAGCCCACGCTGGTCAGCGTCGGTATTCTGGAGACTATGTGGGTCTGGAACGACTACCTCCTGCCCTATCTGGTGCTGGACGGCACGAAATACATGACCATCCCCATTCTGATCCAATACTTCCGCGGCGGCTTCGGCCGCGTGGAGATGGGTCCCATGATGGCCTGCATCGTCCTGACCATCCTGCCCATCATCATCATCTACGTTCTCGGCCAGAAGCACATCATCAAGGGTGTGGCTGCCGGCGCCGTCAAGGGCTAAACTTACAACACGCCGGGGGCGGGCTGATCGCCCGCCCCCGTATATTTTGGCCGGGACCGTCCGGCTGAAAGTCAAATCCTATCCAAGAGAGAAGTTGAGTTATGAAACGAAGCAGCGGTATTTTAATGGCGGTATCCTCCCTGCCCTCCCCCTATGGCATCGGTACCTTGGGCAAGGCGGCCTATGATTTCGCCGATTTCCTGAAAGACGCCGGCCAGTCCTACTGGCAAATGCTCCCCCTGGGCCCCACCAGCTATGGCGACTCCCCCTACCAGAGTTTTTCCGCCTACGCCGGCAACCCCTATTTTATCGACCCGGATATGCTGGCGGCTGACGGACTGCTGACGGCCGCCGAGTGCGCCGCCCCCGACTGGGGCAGCGACCCGCGCCATGTGGACTACGGAAAGATCTACGAGAGCCGCTTTACCCTGCTGCACAAGGCCTACAAACGGGGCTGGGAGCGGGACGCGGAGGCCGTAGCGGCCTTTGCGCAGGACAATGCGCGGTGGCTGCCGGACTACGCCCTGTACATGGCCTGCAAGCGGCACTTCGGCATGAAGGCATGGACGGAGTGGCCCGACGACGACCTTCGCCTGCGTAAGAACGAGGCCGTGCTGAACAAGTACCGCACACTTCTGCGGGAGGATGTGCAGTTCTTCACCTATCTGCAATTTCTGTTTTTCAGGCAGTGGACCGCTCTGCGCGACTACGTCCACCAGCAGGGCATCCGCATCATCGGCGATCTGCCCATCTACGTGGCCATGGACTCCGCCGACGTCTGGGCTGAGCCGCAGTTCTTCCAGCTGGACGACGATCTGGTGCCCAAGGCTGTGGCCGGCGTCCCGCCGGATTACTTTACCGCCGACGGCCAGCTGTGGGGCAACCCCCTCTACGACTGGGACGCCATGCGTGACGACGGCTTCGGCTGGTGGATCCGCCGGATCGACGGCGCCGGCAAGCTGTATGATGTGATCCGCATCGACCACTTCCGCGGCTTTGCCAACTACTGGGCCGTGCCCTACGGTCAGCCCACCGCCAAAAACGGCCGCTGGATCGCCGGTCCCGGCATGGACCTGATCGAACGGCTCAACGGCTGGTTCCCGCAGCTGGAGTTTATCGCCGAGGATCTGGGCTACCCCACCCCGGAAGTGGCGCAGTTGCTCCGCGAGTCCGGCTGGCCCGGTATGAAGGTGCTGGAATTCGCCTTTGACTCCCGGGATTCCAGCGGGTATCTGCCCCACGCCTATACGCCGCACTGCATCTGCTATACCGGCACCCACGACAACAGCCCCCTGGCACTGTGGCGGCAGGAGGCCGCGCCGGAGGATGTGGCCCACGCGGTGGAATACCTGGCGCTGACAGAGCAGGAGGGCTTCCACTGGGGTATTATCCGCGGCGGTATGTCCAGCGTGGCGGAGCTGTTCGTGGCGCAGGTGCAGGACTATCTGGGCCTGGGCGAGGGAAACCGCATGAACATCCCCGGCACCCAGGGCGGCAACTGGACCTGGCGGCTGCTGCCCGGCGAGCTGAGCGATGCGCTCTCTGTCAGGATCGACCGCATGACCGCGCTCTACGGCCGCAAGGCATAAGCGAACACCCCCGGCAGTGCCGGGGATGTTTTTTTGCCGTGAGCACCGCTTCCGCAACGCCGAAACCCCCATCTGCCATGTGACAGATGGGGGTTTCGATGCCGCCGAGGTAGGGGTTAGACCTCCGCGACCCGTACTGCAATATGGGCCCTGCCGGGCAGGGCAAATAAAAAACCGGCTGCAATGTATGCACCTTGGAAGCGCATCCCACTTGCAGCCGGTCGATCATGCGGTCAAATGCCGTTTAGACACCGTAGCTTTGCGTCTCGGCCTTTCAGCCGATTTGCCAACAGAACATTATTGTATTTGTAGTGTATCACTTTCGTTCCGTTTCGTCAAGTCTTTTTCGCAAAAATCCGTGTTTTCTACGCGTCCGTCTCTAAATCTCCGATTGCCGCGCACGCCTCACGGTATGCCGCGGCCGTCTCCGGATACAGCGCCGACGCGCGCTGCATATCGCTGCCGCGCAGGGCCTCCGTCAGGGCGGAGGCTGCCTGCCCCAGCTGCACCAGCCCCAGGTTGGCCGCCAGGCCCTTCAGCGTGTGCGCCGCCCGGAAGGCCCGCCGGACGTCTCCGGCGCTCATGGCCGCCTGCAGCATGGCGAAGGTGTCGTCTCCGGCGAACATCCGCAGGAAACGCTCCACCGCAGCTATACTGCCCAACCGGCGCACGGCGTCCGCCATGTCGCCGCCCATCTCTTGATAAAGCTTCTCTAAATTCATTGTTTCTTCCTCTCCAGCCACTCGGCGATCGTTCTTATCATCTGCCCAGCCTCCAACGGCTTGGGGATATGCGCGTCCATGCCCGCTGCCAGGCAGGCCGCTACGTCCTCGTCAAACAGGTTGGCGGTCATGGCGATGATCGGCAGGCGGGCGTCCGGCCTGTCCATGCCGCGGATGGCGCGGGTGGCGGAAAGGCCGTCCAGCTCCGGCATCATCACGTCCATCAGCACCGCGTCGTAGGTACCGGGCGCCGACGCGGCGAACATCTCCACCGCCTCCTTGCCGTCGGCGGCCTGGTCCACCATGGCGCCGGCCTCCTGCAGCAGGTACACCGCGATCTCCCGGTTCAGTTCGTTGTCCTCCGCCACCAGCAAGCGCCGTCCGGCGATGGAGGCCGCCGCGTCGGGAAGCGCGGCTTCCGGTTCGGCCTCACTGGGCATCATGGGCAGCACCACGCGGAAGCGCGTTCCCTGTCCGAGTGCACTGTCCACCTGAATGGTACCGCCTCTTTCGTCCACCAGCTTTTTCACCACGGCCAAACCCAGGCCCACGCCGCCGGAAAGGCTGCCCCTATCGCTGTTTTCCTGGGCAAACGCCTCGAACATATGGCGCTGGAACGTCTCGCTCATACCTGCGCCGTTGTCCTCGCATATAAATTCCAGCCGGCACACGCCGTCCGCATAACGGGACTCGCGGAAACTGCAGCGCACCCATCCGCCGGGGTGATTGTATTTGATGGCGTTGCCAATGATGTTCTGGCAGATCTGCCGCATATACAGCGGGTCGCCTGTGAATCGTTCATGCTCCAGCGTCAGGTCCATCACCGTCAGCGCAACGCCTGCGCTCTCCGCCTGGGCGCGCGAAATATCCAGCAGCTCGTGCAGCTCGCTTGTCAAACAATAGGGGGTCTTTCCCGGCGCCTCCTGCTTCGGGCGATTCAGTGTCAGTACGTCGTTTACCAATGCCAGCAGATACCGCGCCGCGGTCTGCGCCTTCTCCCGGCAGGACTGCACCAGCGTCACATCCTCCGGGTTCCGCCCGATGATCTCCAGCATACCCATGATGATGTTGATGGGTGTGCGTATGTCGTGGCTCATGCTGCGAAGGAAGTGCGTCTTGGCCTGGTCCGCCGCTGTGGCACGCTCTACTTCCTTTTCCAACTGCTTCTGGTACGCCAGCTCCTGCCGTTTGCGGTCCTGGCCGAGCCTGACCAGCAGCAGTACCACCACCATCACCGCCAGCGCGTACACGCCGAAGGCGGAGATCAGCATATTCTTTGTCTGCGCGAACACAAAGTCTGCCGGCAGGAACACATACAGGCTGTACTTCTGGTACATCCCACGCATACCGAAAAACGTACCGCCACAGTCTAACTTCGCCAAACGGCTGCCGCTGTCCGCCTGCTCCAGCGCCGTGATCAGCGGCACGCTGTCCACCGGCAGGTTCCACTGGTCGTTGTCACTGCTGCCAATGATCTTTTCCCCATCCGTGATATAGGTATAGATCCTCTCGTTGAGCAGCGTCTCGTAGCCCGCCAGCAGGCTCTCGATGGACGCACGGTAGGAGGCGATGATCGTGTTCGACTGGAGGCGGACGCAGAAGATGACGCCGGGATTTTCGACGCGCGCCACGGCTGCTATGTCGTATACCGCGCCGTCACGGGTCAGGCGGCGGGCGAAGATCTTTTCCGGGTAGTCCATGACGGAGCGGATCGCCTCATTGGTGTAGTAATCGCTCCAGTCCATGTCCGCACCGGAGCTGAACTCGATCTCCAGATCCTTGTCCAGCACCAGCACGCAGGTTACACGCTGACGCTGGGCGTACCGCGCCAGCTCCTCGTTGGAGCGGTTCTGCCCCACCATACCCTCGCGCTCCGCCACCTCCTGCGCCTGCTCCGTCAGCCGCACGAGGCTCTTTAGCCGGTCGGCGGCGACGATGTCGCGGTAGCTGATGCACTGGTTTTGCAGATATTGCAGCGTCCGCTGGGCGGTCTGCTGGGCGTTGCGGATGCTGCTGTTGCCGCCGATGAGAGCCGTGACCGCCATCACAAAGACGCCCAGCACCAGCATGAGCACCCAGATATATTTGTTGGAAAACTTATTGCCCATGGATCAACCCCGCTAAAGCCGCCTGTGCGTCCACGCCGTAGCTCTCCAGAATGGCGGCCACGGTGCCGTCCGCCACCAGCTCGTGCAGCATTTCGTTCAGAGCCTCCGCTCTGCCGCTGCCGTCGTCCTTATAGAACGCCGCGCCCAGACCTGCCCGCAGCAGCCCCGGCTCCAGCACCCGGTATTCCCCGGCGCGCCCGGCGATGAAGGTGAGGTACGCCGTCTCGTGTCCGGCACAGGCGTCCACGTAGCTTTTGTCCAGCGCGGCGAACACGTCCACCGTGTCGGCGAAGCAGTACACGCTGTCCACCTGCTCCACGCCGGGCACCTGATGCTTCAGAAACAGCTCCTCCGGCTTAGTGGATATCTGCACGGAAATACGCTTATCATTCAGGTCGGCCAGTGTACGGATATCGCTGTCAGCCTGCACGATGACCACCTGACGGCTGTACATATACGGCCCTGCCCAGCGGTAGCGGTCCTCTCTGCCGTTCATGGAGAAGCTGCCCCAGAGACAGTCCACGTCGCCTCGCTCCAGTAGGGCGTCCTTCTCCTGCCAGGATATCTGCCGGAAGTCCGGCGTCCACCCCAATCGCTCACAGGCCGCTTTTGCGATCTCCACGTCGATACCCGCATAGGCGCCATCTTCATCCAGATAGAAATACGGCTCATAGTTGTCGCTGCCAATGACCAGCACCGGCAGCTCTTCCGTTTCCGTCTCCCGCTGTCCGCAGCCGCACAGCAAGGCGCCGCACAGCGCCAGCAGCACCGCCAGCAATCTTTTTGTCCTGCTCATTCCTTACCTCTCAGGCCGTACACCTCACGGCACAGTGCGCCCTGTATGTCCTCCAGACAGTCTACCAGCAGCGGATCGAACGCGCCGCACTCGCCGCGCCGTATCATAGCCAACGCCTCCGCATGGGTATACGCCGGCTTGTACACCCGCTGGCTCACCAGCGCGTCATAGGCGTCCGCCAGGCCCACCGCCTGCACGGTCATCGGTATCTCGTTGCCCTTCAGCCCGTCGGGATAGCCGCTGCCGTCCACCCGCTCGTGATGCCAGCGGCAGATCTCCGCCGCAGCCTCCACCAACGGCTCGCTTTCCATCTCCTTCATGCCCCGCATCAGTTCCTCGCCGATCAGGGTATGCTTCTTGATCTCGTCAAACTCCTCCGGCGTCAGGGGGCCGGTCTTTCGCAGCAGGGCATCCGGCACGCCCATCTTTCCGATGTCGTGGAACATAGCCGCGGCGGCGGCCCGCCGGCAGTCCTGCAGGGTCAGGCCGTATTTATCCGTGCGTTCCAGCATTCTCTGCAGCAGCCGCTGCGTGATCTGCTCCACGTGCCGCCCGTGGTCCGCGCCCTCGCCGTTGCGGTAGCCCATCACCCGCGACAGGATATCCGCCACGATGCCCATCGTGTGCTTCTGCCGCCGCAGCTGCTGCATCATCACCGCTGCCAGCCGCCGCTGCCGCGCGTACAGCTTCACGGTGTTCATCACCCGCTGCCGCACGATACGGATATCAAAGGGCCGTTCTATGTAGTCCGACACGCCCATGTCATAGGCCTGCCGCACCTTTTCTTCTGACCCGTCCGCCGTGATGATAATGACCGGGATATCCTCGATAAACCCCCGATTATTCATCTCCTCCAGCACCTGCAGGCCGTCCATCTCCGGCATGATCATATCCAGCAGCACCAGTGAGATATCCGCGCCGTAGGTCTCCAGCTGCGCCATACACTCCCGGCCATCCTCCGCCTCCAGCACGTTGAAATCCTCCGCCAGCATCTCCCGCAGTATCGCGCGGTTCATAGCCGCATCGTCCACCACAAGAATATGCGGCTTGATCTCCTCCCCCTCCACGGGAGTATCCTCGGTGACCACGGCGTCCTTTCTCCGCTTGGCCCGGTACATCAGCCGGTCCGCCCGCTGCACCGCCTGGGCGATCGTCTCCTGCTGCGCCATGACGCAGCCCACGCTGATGGTGATATGCTGGCCGCCCTCGCAGCCCGGTATGCTCACTGTCCGCAGCCGCCGCTGAATGTCTCCCAGCACGGTGGTAAAGGCCGCCTGCTCCACGCCCGGCAGCAGCAGCAAAAACTCGTCGCCGCCGTAGCGCACCAGTGAACCGCTGCGGCCCACTACCTCATAGATGGTATCCGCCAGCGCCCGCAGCGCGTTGTCGCCCACCTGATGGCCATTCATGTCGTTATACAGCTTCAGATCGTCCATATCGATGAGCGCTACACCGCCGCGGTATACCTCATTGCTCATCTCCCGCTGGTAATGGTTGCGGCTCAGCGCGCCGGTCAGCGCGTCTATCTCCTGCTCCTGTGTATCCCGTCCGGAGATGACCAGCACATAGTCGTTGATCCGGTCGATGCGGATGTCATACTGCCGGCAGCCTACGCCGCCCTGCCGGAACCGCAGGCGAAAGCTCTCGTTTCGCTCCTTTTCGTAGAAAAAGCTCCGCAGGTTTTCGCTGCTGAGATAGCGCATCCACACGCTTTTTTCCGCCGACACACCGCCGTTATCCCGAAAGATGTCACGCAGCTCCTCTACGGTGTACCATTTGTCCTCCAGCCCACTGGCCAGACTGGTTTTCCGGACCCGCAGCTTTCCCCGGGCCCTGTCATATTCACATACGGTGTCGCAGATCGGCAGCAGTGCCGCGATAAAGGCTTCCTTCTCGATCATGGCTGGACCTCCGTCCCTATCATATCAGCCTTATTATAGCATCTTAATACCGTATTGCAACGGCCTCCCCCTGAAACGCCGAATTTTTCGTCTGTTTTGCAGGCGGCGCGCCGGGGTGTGCTGTCGGTGAACGGCCCTGACCCGCACAGGGCAAAATAAAACCGCCCGGACGGGCGGTTTTGTTTTGCCTTTTTGCGATCTAACTGCGTCGGCGTCGGCGGAGGGCTAAAACGGTCAGTGCCGAAATGGAAGCACCAACAATAAGCCATGCCCACGGACCGGCGGAGGGCGCGGCGGCCGGCAGAGGCTGCCAGGCGGCATACAGCGTCATATCCGCCGTGACCGGCGCATTGAAATCCCAGGGGCGGGTCAGGTCGTAGTCACT
>ERZ779855.1915-NODE-1915-length-12600-cov-8.259546_pt1 | contig 12600 bp, 6 predicted proteins | sample MGYA00511370_ERZ779855 | MGnify/ENA primary metagenome ERZ779855 (study PRJEB29588, sample SAMEA1967319) | human gut metagenome | biome: human gut; feature: human-associated habitat; material: faeces | place: Denmark | collected 2008/2010 ...
TGCGTGTGGCTGAACAGCGCACACAACGAGCCGTAGACGCTATCCATTCGCTTTCTAATTGTGCAAGCCGTGTGTGTTACGATTACACGCCGGAACAGGTAGAACAGATCATAGCGGCACTGGAGGCGGAAGTAAGACGCCTGCAGAGTGCATTTACGGGCGAAAACCGCTTTACACTGCGCCCATGAGTCAGAGGCCCCGGATGATTTCCGGGGCCTCAAATATAAGTCAATAAGGAGTATAAACATGAAAAGAGAATCTGCCCCGCAGGAGTATACCTGTCGGAATTGCCCGGAACGGTATTACCATGCGATCCCCGCTCCCCAGAAGTCAAAGGGACTCATGATGCACTTTGGCGAAAGCTATTGCACCCTGCCGAAGAGAGCCAGACATCTTAAAAGCCGTGATCTGAACAGACGGGCACCGGAATGGTGCCCGAAGCGGAAAGTGCCGAACACGCTGCGGATCTACTATTACCGCAGCTCGGAAACGTATATGTTGGACAATGTGCTGCATCAGGGCTTTGCATTCACACCGCTGCCCACGGCAAGCCGCTATGCAATGGCATATGAGGGAACTTCCTCGCTCTCCCCGCGGGAGTTTTGGCTAAAGCTGCTCACACAGAAGGATACGGAGCTGTTAGGCATAGAGGTCAAAGCCAAGTCCGTAGTAGAGATAGACGATGGGCTTGCCCCGTGCTTTTTCTTCAAAACGGAAGAAGGCTATACGCGCTGTCAGTGCTTCGATGCTGATCGCGCACGCACCAACTGCATGGAAGGCTGGGAGGAATATAATCAGGAGGACATAAAATGATCATCAACCAAGAGGGTATGCGCTATACATACAACGGCATGACCTACACTGTCGGTGCCGCTGTCATGGCAACAGAGGCAAGTGAATATCGTGGACTTTATGGCACCATCACGGAGATCCGTGATGGATCTGACCGAGAGACAGAGAACGATACGCCTGACATCTATTGCTGTTTTGAACCACCTCTGTTTCAAGAAGAGATCCAAGAGCTGGAGCAACGCTTCACAGAACTATATCAATCGCCTAAGAAGCTCGATGAGATCACACTGGATATGGTTATCATGGCACCAGAGATGGTTCGGGTGATCTCGGCTGACCCAAAGGAGTGTAAGACCTGCGAGCTTTACCTGCTTACCACACACTGCACGACGAATCTGGATTCCAGCAACTTCACTGAGCTATACGCCGACTACGATGCCGGACGTTTTGCCCTACTGCAAAGTGTCCGGGAGGAACAACAGGATGGCTGCGTAAAGGATTGGGCAGATAGGGACGTACTGGAAGAAGAATATGGCATTGACCGCTATGAGGCATGGTATCGTGATGAATACTTCGAGAATCATTTCGCCATATCGCTTGAAAAGCTGTCCCTCATGCTGCCGCCAGATTTTATGGAAAATCCGAAAAGTTATAATTGAAATTATTATAATTTGCGGTATAATACTTTATGGAGGCGGTGAACTTATGAAGCAATTTGTTGATCGGCAGCAGGAGATGGAGACGCTGCAAAGTGAGTATGCGCGGAATGGCAGCGCACTTGTCGTACTGTATGGACGCCGGCGAGTGGGAAAGACTACGCTGATATCCGAGTTTATTCGGGATAAAAACGCCCTGTTTTTCCTTGCGAGTGAAGAGTCCGAAGCACAAAACCGAGCGGCATTCAAAGAGAAAGCGGCAGAATTCATTGATAGTGATCTTCTGCGTAATGCGGACGTCAAGAGCTGGGACGTGATATTCAAAGCAATCATGGATGCCAAGCATGACAGCAAGCCCGTTATCGTACTGGATGAATTTCAGTATCTGGGCAAGGCAGAGCCTGCATTTCCTTCCATATTCCAACGGATATGGGAAGAAATACTAAAGAAGCAGTCTGTTATGGTCATTCTTTGCGGCTCCCTGATCTCCATGATGGAGTCTCAGACACTGGCCTACGGCAGCCCTTTATACGGAAGGCGAACCGCGCAGATCCGGCTCAAACAGATCCCGTTCGCCTATTACCATGAGTTTTTCCCTGGCAAAACCCGTAGAGAACTCATTGAGCTATACTCTGTTACAGGTGGTGTCCCCAAATATATTGAGCTATTTTCGGAGAGCGGCGATATCTATCGTGCTATCCAAAAATGCGTACTGAACCGTTCTGGCTATCTCTATGATGAACCGCATTTTCTGCTGCAGCAGGAGGTCAGTGAGGTCGGCAGTTACTTTTCCATTATCAAGGCGATCGCGGCTGGAAACCACAAGCTTTCCTCGATTGCCTCTGTGTTGGAGGTCAAGTCAACGAACCTGACCAAGTACCTGAAGACGCTGATAGATCTGGATATTCTGGAGCGAAAGGTGCCTGTCACAGAGGAAAACCCAGAAAAGAGTAAGCGGGGTCTTTACAAGATCAAGGATAACTATCTGCGATTTTGGTTCGCATTTATCTATCCCAATATGAGCTTTATCGAAAGCGGGCATAGCGGTATCGTGATGGATAAGATCCGCAGGGGACTCACTACCAGCCACATTGGCTTCGTATATGAGGACATCTGTGAGGAGCGGATGTGGGAATTGAATGTCAATAACGCATGGCCGTTCCAGTTCTCCAAACTGGGTGGGTATTGGGATGCCAAGAATGAGATCGACATTGCAGCTCTTGATCCGGAGGGCAAGAACCTGATTCTGGGAGAGTGCAAGTACTGGAAAGAGCCAGTTGGTCTTAATGTCCTTCATGCGTTGGAAACTAAGGCCTGCGATGTCGCATGGGAGCGGGATCGGCGAAAAGTGTGGTACGTCCTGTTCAGCATCTCCGGCTTCTCGGATGAGCTACGCAATCATGCCGCAACACGGGACGATCTTCTTTTGATTGATGATGGAGAAAGATAGCTGATCGACCAGCCGGTTCAATATCTTCAATGCGCTCCAAAATTCTTTGAGGGAATTAAAGAAGTTCTGACAAATATGTATAAAACAGACGTGGAGATTTCCACGTCTGTTTTTGTATATAGAAAGCCCACAGCGACACCGCTGTGGGCATAAGAGCATTTGAGGGTAACGATGGTAGAAGGGGGCGGGGTATCCTCAAAAGGACGCAAAAAGTCAGGACATTCGATGCCCGGCCATTGGTGAATGAAGGAGGGCTGCCATTCGGCAGCGACGACAGCACCGCGGATGTGAGGATACCCCATAAAAACCGCCTGTCCTGGCATTGAGCCAATGTTTTTTCATTGCCATGCAAGTGAGGCGCCTGCGGATAAGTCGGGAGATCACGGCAGAAAAAAGGGGGGAGCTTGCGATACAGCAATCTCTCCCGCTTTCGACATGATGGTTGTTCCGTTAGCTTGGACAGGGGGTGCATCAGCCCTTATGACCGCCGCACCGCCTGCAGTCGAACGCCTGCCGGATCTTTTTCATAGTGTTTTCTCCTGCCGCGTGGGAAGGCGGCATGGCTCAAGGCTTGTGAATGGCGTGCTAAGCTTCCTGTGGAGAAAAAGCAGACAGCGCGGGGACGGTGCTGTTGACCGTCCGCCGCGCTGTCCTTTGCTTGTTGCGGAATTATGCCAGCGTATGTCTGCTCTGGCAGCTGCTTGATTTACTCAGCTATGACGCTCTAAAGAAACATCACGCTTTGACTGCGGGTGCAGTCACTTTCCTTGCGGTGATGATATTTCTTTTCGCTGGTTTAGCCCAGCTTTGCCCACGTCAGGGGGCCGACGATGCCGTCCACACCCAGACCGTTGGCCTTCTGGAACGCCAGCACGGCGGCCTTTGTCTTGCTTCCGAAGATGCCGTCCACGCTGCCGCAGTCATAGCCCAGCGCGTTCAGCAGCTCCTGCAGCTTGCGCACCGCGTCTCCGCGGGAGCCGTAGGACACCGTGGGACGCCCGACGACGGTCGTCGTCTCCACAGGCATGGCGGGGCTGACGCCGTAGATCTTGCCCCAGGTGAGCTTGCCCACGATGCCGTCCACGCCAAGGCTATTGGCCTTCTGGAAGGCAGTCACCGCCGCATAGGTCTTGGCGCCGAAGATGCCGTCCACGCTGCCGGAGTTGTAGCCCAGCGCGTTCAGCTTATCCTGCAGCGTCTTGACAGCGTCGCCGGTGCACCCTCTGTACAGCATAGGCATATCGGGTACCACTGCCGCCGTGGGGGCGTAGTAGTAGCCGCCGGAGGAGGTGGACTTGTGCCACAGCTCGATGGTGCCGGTGTGTGTCGTGTAGTTGGTGTTGGTGGGGGTGAAGCGCCACTTGTAGGTGGTATTGGCTTCCACAGGGGTGGTGTCGGGCAGGACATTGCCTGCATTATCCACCCACACCAGCTCACCGGCGTTGGGGTTCAGCGTGCCGCCGGTGATGGTCAGCGCCGCGTCATTCAGCGTCTTGCCGCTGGTGGTGATCTTGGTGTGGGCAGGCTCGCCGGTGGGGGTGGCCCTCATGATCTTGAACATAAAGATCTGTTGGCCCACGCTGCCGTCCGACCAAGTGGTGTTAGTTGTATCCGTCAGCGTAACGGTGACGATGTGGCCTGCATCGTTGGCGTTGGTCTGGATGTTTCCGCTAACCGTGTAATACTGAGATGTCGGAATGTTATAGGTCTTTGCGGTTCCATCATAGGTGTACTCCGTGGTGTCAACGGCGGGGATGTTCACCTTTTTAGCTGTAATGGTCAGCGTGGCGGTCTTGCTGCCGATGTTGAGGCTGTCCTCGTAGGTGGCGGTCACGGTGTAGGTGCCCACGGTCTTAGGCAGGCCTGTTGCTGTATCCAGCGTGCCGGTACCGGCGGTGTAGGTGTAAGTCCACGTGCCACCATCACCGGCAGTAACAGAGCTGTCAAGCGCAGCTTTTTCGTACTTCTGTCCCGCGCCGTTATAGGTCAGCGAGCCGTCATTGAAGTTGATCTTATCGCTGACATCGGTCTTTTTCTGCACCTTGATTTCCAGCTCACCCTTGACAGTGGTAACGGTTTGGCTGGTGGCCACCAGCTTGAAGGTGCCTTCGTCAGCGTTAGGAGCAACCTTAAGGGTCACGATATTATCGTTGGCAGTGGAGACCTCATAGGTTACACCGGACGGAGTAGGATCAAGACTCCAGGTTACATCGTCCTGCTTCTCTACGCCGTACTGGTCATAGACTGTGGCTGTGTAGTACTCCAACCGCTGGCTGCCGGTGCAGATAATGGTGGTGACAGGAGGCTCGTTGTCCTGTGCGGTGATCTTCACGAAGGTTTCCTTTGCCGTATCCTTGTTGATGGTCACAGTCTTGGTAGCGTTGAGAGTGCCGGACTTGGCCGTAATGGTCACAGTGCCAGCATTTGCCTTGTTGCTGACAGTCAGCTTGCCGGTATTTTTATCGATGCTCACGCCGGTAGCTCCGGTAACGCTCCACTCCACACTCGGATTGGAAATGACATTATTGTACTGATCCTTGACCTCGGCGGTATAGGTCTTATGCTCCCAACCGTCTGCGCCGGGTGCATGCACAATGGGAACATTCATGCTGTCCGCGCCGGTGATGGTCACCAGTTTAGGCTTGCTTTCCTCGCGGGTGATGTTGAAGGTGATCTCATTGGATTTCAGCGCACCACTCTCGGCGTGCAGTGTTGCTTTGCATGTCGTAGCCTCGTTGGTCACGGAAATGCTGCCGTTGGCGGCGATAAGCTCCACGCCCGTAACGGTTGCGGGGTCCAGTTTCATCTTCCATGTCGCACTGATTCCGGTCATTGCCGCGCCGTACTGGTCATAGACCTTGTAGCTGCAATTGCCGCTGGTGTTCGTGCCGCCGTTTGGTATGGTAATGTTGGTTCCTGTTCCTGTGGTAGGAGCCGTGGCAACGATGGCGCTCGCAGCCGGGCCGTCCTTTTTGATGGTTACTTGCTCGGAATCGGTCTTGCCCTCGGCGGAGGTAGCCTTAATCATGAACGTGCCGTCCTCAGCTTCGTTGGTGACCTTCAGAATGTTGCCGTCAATGCTCACGCCCTTGGGTCCGGAAGTAGCCATAAATTCCCAAGTGACCACCACCGGACCGTCTGTGCCGTCATCATAAATACCTATGGCAGTAAGCCTCCGCTCCTTGGTCGCCGTGGCATTGGGCGCTGCCTTGGGAACATCCAGCTCCAGCGCAGGGTTGGTAATGATGTCGATATTCTCCAGGGTCTTGGTTTCCGTCGCGGGGAACTTGGCATCAAAGGTCAAGGTCTTGCCACCGTTGGAAATGTTCACACCCGTGACGTTGTCCGCACCGGCAACGGTGGGGTTCACGCCGTCGGCAAACTGATAGCCGTCCTTGGCCGTCAGCGTCACATTGGCGGTGTACGCGGTGTCAGCCGCAAAGGTGGTGGGGTTGCCCTCCCAAGCGATAGTGCCGGTGTACTGCTCGGTCGCAGTGATGGCGCTCTGGGGCGTTTCGCCCTTCACGGGCTTGGTGATAGCAACGGCCAGCCCGCCGGTGAGCTTCTCCCGCAGAGTGATAGAACCATTGGTGATTACGACATTCTTTACTTTTGGATCGACAATGTCAATACCGGGGAAATCTCCGGGGTCAGCAGTTATAGTCAAGTCATATTTTTTTGAAACCGCACCGCTCAAAATTTCAAATTTCATTTCAAACGCCGGTCCGGTGGTTGTATAGTCCTCTGGATTCAAGTCATTGCCAAAGGAAACCGCATATGAAGAAGCCCCATTAGGAATCGGCGGTGATGACGCATTAGGGTAGGCTGAATATACAACTTCTTTGAGCTTCAAAGCAGTCCCATCCCATCCTACAATGATTTTGCCGCTCGTAAAACCAGGATTCGTTTTCAAATTGACATGGTAGCTTATTTCGCTGCCCGGGGCATTTTCGCATACAATGGTGTCGCCTTCAATCTCTAAGTCATTAGCTGCCGCAAAGGCTGTCGTTCCAAGTAGCGAAAATACAAGCGCGAAGGATAAAAACAGGGATATGAATTTCTTTGTCATTGTCATACCTTCTTTCATTCAAAAAAACTATTGTAACTGCTGTTACCTGCAAGATACCGAATCAATATGGCTTTATCTGTTCCGTTTACGGTGCCGTCTTGATTGATATCGGCAGCGGCCATAGAGACAATATAGGCTTCGTATCCCGGCCAGTTCGCAAGATATCGTGTTAAGATGGCTTTGTCGGTTCCGTTTACCCTACCATCTCCATTCACATCCCCAATGAGGTACACCGTCACATCCTCGGTAACATTACTGTCGCCTACGGTGATCTCCTTGGTGAATGGCGCGTGCCCCTTCTTCTCCACCTTCAGGGTATACGTCCCGGCGGGGACGGTGGCGAAAGAGTAGTTCGCGATGTTGCCGGGAACGGTAGCGGTCAGCGCTGTTCCGCTGCTCGGGGTCAGCGTCACGGTGACATCGTCGCTATCGCTGCCGTAGCTGGTGACCGTCCCGCTCACGCTCACCCCCTTTGCCTTCACGGGCACCTTGACGTTCGTCAGCGTGAGCGTGCTGTAGTTGTATGTCCCGGTGCGCTCCGTGCCGTTGATCCACACGCTGCTGTTGGCCAGCTGATAGCTGCCCTCCGCAGGTACGATCTCCAGCTTGCTGATGGTCACTTCCCCAGCACTGTTCGGAGCCGTTGTAGCACCTTTCTCCCAGGTCAGCGTCTTGACGGTATAGCCCTCCGGCAGCTGCTTGGTCAAATCAGCCGCTGTTGGCAGGGTGTCACCGGGGGCCAGCTCCATGGTCAGCTCCGGCTTGGTGAGCAGGTGCAGGTCGAAGGCAATACTCTTGTTGTCCGTACGGGTAAGTTTACCCTCCTTCACCCCAATATATCCGGAAGAAGGACTGGTTTTGGTCCCCACCCCTGCCCCGTCCGTGAAGGTACATCCCTCGGTGACGGTGATCGTCACCCGGGCGGTGTAGGTCTTGCCGGTCTCGAAAGAAGCAAGCTCATGCAGCGCTGTACCGCTGGCACTGTCGCCCTCATACCACTGGTATTTCAGGTGGCGCCACTCGCTGTAGGCACCATTCGACGTTTGCCACAGTGACAGGCTCTTCCCGGCGGGCTTACTCGCATCAAGGATGATTTTGGTGTCTTGGCTAATTACTTCGGGTGCCTTGTATTCCGCCTCTAAAGTGAAATCCGTATCCGGCATGGTAAAGTAGGTCAAGTAGCTGTACGGATCATCAAATTCCACGGCTTTGTTGGGTGTTACTTTCCATTTGTAAAAAGGCAACCCATTTTGCTTGATGGGAGCAAGCACCTTGATCTGTGCGCCTACATTGATGTTATATTCCCAAGCGGAACCTGTGGTGGATTCCGGTGAAAGCGTTGTCCAGCTATCAGGCTGATTGAACAGCTTAATTTTCGCCCATGCCGTCACCGTCTTCTTAACATAGTTGGCATCCTGCTGGATGGTATACTTCACCGTATTACTTGGTGCGGTGCCATTGGCAAGGGTTGCCCGTGTGTTCACCCATAATGTACCGGCAGCGGTATACACCACAGGCTCTGTATAGGCGGAGGTTCCACCGCCGGGACCATCTGCCGTGCTGTACCGCATCTCCGCGTTGATGGGCCAGGAACGTGGCTTGGAGAGCGTCGCCGTCAGCTTTTCGTGGAAGAGGACGGCGTTGCTTGCATCCGGCATGACCTTGGTCTCGCCATCGTAGAAGGTCACCTCCGGTACCGGCAGGGTGTCCAGCTTCGTGAACAGGAAAGTGGTATATGCACCGCACATTCCGCGGTAGGTCTGGCCATCCGCGGTAAAGGTCTTGCAGAAGCGGAAGGAATACCGTTCCGGCTCTTGGCTGCCATTGATGATGACCTTGCCGTTTTCCGCCTTGTTGCCGTGGAGCACCCCGTTGTGATCCACATACGGGGAACCATCGGTAGAATAATACAGCTCCAATCCATCGGGGACATCTACCGTCAGCTCTATGCTGCCGTAATAGTGGTAGTCGGAGTGGTTTGTCAGTGCAGTATCCTTATAGTTCACCGTGGGGTTGATGGAAGGACACACGCCGTAGCGCACCTCGGTGATGGTCTCCCACGGGGTGCCCCAAACGGTATTTTCCTGCCGCAGCTTGATCTGAATACGGGTATCCCGCTCGGTAGTCACATCCGCATCAAATGTGCCGGTGTAGGAATTCCAGCTCGTGCTCCAGTTGTTCGTGCCGTAGTCCCAATAGCGGTAGGAAACGTCACCTCGTTCCGCAAGGATTTGCACGGGTACTTTGCCGGGGCTTTGGAGGACTTCGCTTCCCGGATTAACAACCGGCTTGGCAAGGGGCAGCTTGAGTTCGAATTCCTCGCTGAAGTACCACCTGCCGTTCGTGTAACGGGCAAGGCGGTAGGTGCCCTCGGGAATACGGGCGGACGAGCCGGAAGAGTGTGATGCATTCTTATCGGCAAAGAGCTTCTGCCCGGAATTGAAAAGTATCGTACCGGATTTCAGGTCCGCAACCGTTTCTATGCCAACGCCCTGCTTCGGCAGCCCCTTTACGATGTAGCAGGCGGAGGCGAAGGAGTCTTTTGTGGTGAAGGTCAGCTCCTTGTAGGAATACTGTTTGTAAGTCTTCAGCTCCGAAAGTACCGGCTCGTTTTTCATCAGACCATAAACCGGCACCAGCAGCCGGTCTTTCGTAATTTCATAGTCCCATGTACGATCCGGCCACGTGCCGTCCTCGGGGTGCAGGGCATCATACCAGTATATAAAGGTGCTTTTCTCATCATTCGGCGCTGTGATGTTGGCACTCCCCGGAAGACGGCATTTGCCTTCCCAGTCCTTTGCCACAACGTAGGTATCGTTCAGCGTCGTATCGTAGTTTTGTGCTGAATCGGGGTAGGTCTGGCCGTCAGTGTATTTTACCGTCCACACGCCGTTGGCCGGGGAGAGGTACTCCATTGAGCCCCAGGTGTAGGTTTTGCGGGTGCCGTTGATTATTTCCCCGCCGAGCCGGCGGTTCCCCTGGTAAACGTCGCTGTCCAGCGTGGGGGTAAAGGCGGTCCGCGGGTTCTTACCGATGGCCCAGTTCCAGTTGGGCTCGTTGGTGGGGTTCCATTCGGAAGACCAATTCCCAACCACCAGGGAGTAGGAATCGATGAGGAAGCCCTCGTCACCCACCCCGGCAAGGTTGACGGTAGCGCCGCTATCGGCATTCTCAACATAAATATTGAAGAACGGGTGGTCGTTTAGCCGATGGTTGTCTTCATCAGCATAGCGGTTGATATTGCCCTCGTTCGTGATATGGAAGCGGCCGCCTTCAATATCCATCTTCAGCACCTCGCCGGTGCCGGTCAGAACAACATCGCTGATGACGTTTTTGTGGGAGAGGATGTCCACCGAAGCCGAGTCCCGCAGCACCAGCCTATTGGCTTTGATGGCGACGTTTTCACGAGATTCTCCCTTTGCCAGCTTTCGCCCGGTCACCTCGATCTTCAGGTAACCGCCGTCCTGCACCGTCAGCTTATCGGCAATGATGCCGCAGAGCTTATCGCTTTTGGTATTGTCGGTGTCGTTGGTCATGTTGATGTACACGCCGGTGGCATTGCTTATGGTCACGTTGCGGGCTTCAATGCCTCTCATCGTGAGGTTCTTTTCGCTGGTGGCATTGCCCTTGCAGTTGATCCGCAGCTCACCGCCGCCGGTGATGAGAACATCATCGTTGTTACCGGCGTAGATGGCGCTGCTTGTTTGCCAATACCTGTTATCCGCATTGAGGGTCAGCGTTTTTCCGGTGGAGATATCAATCCACAATTTCCTGCCGTTTCCGGTCCGGATGAAACAGTTGTCCTCACTTAATGTGACATTGTTCTCCACCTGGATCAAAACAGTTCCGTCCGACCTCTGCTGTGCATTAGTTATGTCAATGAGCATTCTGCTCATGTCGCCGTTCAAATGCAGTGTGCCGTTCAAATAGTACGCCACATATTCTTTGCTGTTTAGAACGGTATGCGAAGTGGTGTCCGTCAAAACGAGGGCATCATGCGTACCTACTTTGATAAACTGTCTGTCGTATAATTTCTTTGAGGTTGTACCGGCAGTGGTTCTTAACTGAAGATTCACATAGCCGGCGGTTCCTGCCATCGCAGCGTTCTGCCGGGCGGTCTGCTCCTCCCATACCTCCTGCGGCTCCTCCGGCTCGGGTTGGGGCTCCGGTGTCGCCGGAGGCTCCGGTGTCGCCGGGGGTTCCGGGGTCGCCGGGGGTTCCGGTGTCGCCGGGGGTTCCGGCGTCTCCTGCGTCTCCTGCGTCTCCGTCACCGCCGGAGCGGGTGGGTCGGTGCCGCTGTCCTCCGCCGTGGCCAGTGCCATGGTGGGCAGCATGGTCGCCACCATGACCAGCGCCATCAGCCAGGCGGTCAGCCGTTTGTAGGTCTGTTGTCTCACTCTTGCTTTTCCTCCCTCCTGAATTCAGCTTTGCGGCGTTCCGCCGCATCCGTGCTTTTACTTGTTTCACCTCCATTATTCGTCGTTATTTTTCTGGCGCACACAGCGCCAAGTGAACAAAGCCAAGGCCACCAGCACGATTCCAAGGATCACCGCCAGCCCTTTCTAGCATTTACGCATGGCGTCGCCTCCTTCCCGTGTTTACACACGCGCATCACTCCCACCAGGGATAGAAGTAGATCACCGTGTCCGGCTCCAACTGAATGGGCAGATAGGAACCGTGCTGTCCCTTGTCAACGGACAGATAGGTGTAGTCCTCGAAGGCCATGGGAACCTGCACGATGAAGCCATCGTGGATGATCCGTTCCGTCTCGCCGGGCGTGTATCTCTTGCCGCCGGTGCGGGTCATATCCAGCATCAGTACGCCGGAGTATTCCCCGTTGGCGGTCAGCCCCCATTCGCCTTCATAGACCTCCTCCGGTGTGACGAAGTCACTTTCGTACCACCAGGTGAAGGTCGCCGCGCCCCAATAGTCCTCCTGACTGCTGTTGGCGTGCAGCTCCAGAGTGGCCAGAGCGGGCTTATCCGTATGACCCTGCCACGCCCATATCTCCTGCGTCAGCTGGGAGCCGGAGGGACACGTCCAGCCGATGTCGCTGCCGAAGCCGTCGTTCCCCTCCTGCGAGTAAAAGGTGAAGTCGTAGGCCAGCCTCCGTTCGTTCTCGGAGTCATAGGGCAGCGCCACGATTCCGGGGATGGGATACCAGCTCAGGGTATCGGGGTGGCTGTCGGTCAAGAGCAACTCCGTGGTATCGGTGGGGACAGTCCCCAGATCGTTGGAGACGAACAGCAGAATCGGGTCGCCGCTCTCGCTGCGGTAGAGCACCTCAAGGGTCTCGTAGCCGCCCTTCGCCTCGTTCCACCGGACGCGGTTCACCGCCACGGTGGCGTTGGGGTCACGGGGCACCACGCAGAACAGGCTTCCGCTGTCGCCCACCACCCGCTCCTGCGGGATATTCCGAACAAAGGTATACTGGGCACACAGCCCCGGCGCCGTATCGTTGATCCAGTCCCGCAGAGGGACCGCCAGATCACTCAGGCTGCCGTTGATATCGCCGATGTAGGCCACCGCGAGACGCTCGTCCTGCTGACGCTCATCCAGCTCCTGCCGCAGCAGGTCTGTCAGGGTGTAGTGGAAACCATCCTGTTCGAAATCGGACCGGGGGATGCCCGTGG
>ERZ779855.1931-NODE-1931-length-12539-cov-6.558875_pt1 | contig 12539 bp, 4 predicted proteins | sample MGYA00511370_ERZ779855 | MGnify/ENA primary metagenome ERZ779855 (study PRJEB29588, sample SAMEA1967319) | human gut metagenome | biome: human gut; feature: human-associated habitat; material: faeces | place: Denmark | collected 2008/2010 ...
GGGCTTTACCGTAATGATGATCCTGGACGTGGCATTGGGGTAGGGAGGAGGGTTGACAACGGCCAATTCCTGTAATATAATGTCGCTGACAAGTAAATAAACAGTCTGTTGATCCAATGTCGCCGGCGGCCGTACAGCCCACCACGGGCCAGGCGTCGGCATAGAAGGAAAGGGGTGGCCAAACCCCGCACGACCGGTACTGTGAGCGCAAGGATGCACCGAAGCGGCGAGAGCCGCCGGGACGAAAGTCCGCCATTGTGGGTAAGCCCATGAGAAGGTAGGCTGCAAACGAGGAGGGATGTCTGTCCCCCGCGGCGCGAGCCAGGAGAATTGCATTGTGTAGGACAAAGTTGCAGCGGGCGCGCTCTCCGTGTGCGGGAATCTTGTACCACCATGTAGATGTACCACGCTGACCTCCTGAACGGGAGGTCGGTGTTTTTTGCGCCGCCTTTTTCGCGGCCGGCCCTTTTGGGCGGGCGGCGGGGGCGGCGACGTCTTTCCGTGGTGCAGGGGTCGTATCTATTGCGTTCGCTGTCCGGCTTTGCGCCGGGCAGCGTTTCATTTTCGCGGGACAGAGTGCACTCTGTCCCGTTTTTCATGCCCTGCATGAAAAATATTTCCCTTGCCAGGCTGACACGCTGCCATACACAGCGAAGCGGTGCGGAAAACTCGACTGTCAAGCTGAGGCGCCGTGCGCTTTCCATCTGACCGTGAAACTGTGCAGACGAGTCCCCTTTGTCAAGCTGAGGCGGCCATTGGCCGCGTGCTTTTCCATAAGTGGGGCGGGGATGTTGCCGCATCCCCGCCCACCCCCTCACGTCGACAAAAAATTTACATAAAGGAGAAAGAGATATGAGGAAGAGAGTCATAAGCTGGCTGCTGACCGTCGTGATGGTCGTCAGCATGCTGCCCACCTCCGTGTTGGCCGACACGCTGGCCGCGGATCAGGAGCAGCAGACCCAGCAGGAACAGATAACTCCGGTGGACACGGAGAACACCGTCCCTGCCGAGGATGAGGAGACGCAGGAGCAGCAGGAGCCTGCTGCGGAAACGCCTGCGCCCCAAATGGCCCGCAGCGGCGGCACGGCGCTGGCGCTGGCGGAAGGAACTGTCAGCTCCGCGAAGGAGTTTGCGGAGATGGACGCCAGCGGCAGCTATACGCTGACGAAGGATATCACCGTCACGGCGCCCTATGCCAACGACTTTTCCGGCACCTTTGACGGCGACGGCCACACCGTGACGCTGAATATTACCAGCAGTAGTGCAAAATCTTATACAGGTTTATTTGGCACACTGGCTGGTGGTGCTGTGGTGAAGAATGTTATTACGGCTGGCAAAATAGAGGCTACCGGGAAAGACAATGTAGGTGGTATCGCAGGTAGGGCCAATACATATGGCGGTGCGGTTACAATTGAGAACTGCAAAAATATAGCGGAAATAAGCGGTAACAAAGCTGTTGGAGGTATTTTAGGTAATTGCACGACGATCAATTATACATTGACAATATCTGCTTGTGCAAATACAGGGGCTGTTACAGCCAGTAATTCACAGGCCGGTGGAATCGCAGGCAATTTTGAAAACGCTCATATCATTCGCGATTGTTATAATACGGGAAATGTTTCTGTGCAGCATTCTGGCTGTGCAGGCATCTTAGGTCGAGGAACAAAGGGTGCATCTATAGTCAATTGTTATACGGCTGGTAACAGTGGCGACTATGCATTGTTAGGACAAACTTCTACCACATATACAGCATGCACAGTTAAAAATTCATATGCATTGCAGGGAACAGCAACGGCGCTCGTGAAAGAAAGTGTTTCTGTTGATAATCAATCCGGCTTCAAAACCGCTGAGGAGATGAAGTCCGCCGATTTTGCGGCCCTGTTGGGGGATGCCTTCATGGTCAAGAGCGGGGACTACCCCGCGCTGAAATGGGAGACCCCCACCGCGGCGGTACTCTTTACCATTCAGCCCGAGAATGCTGTGCTTACGATAAACGGCGGCACTTATACCGGCTCCACCACCGTGGCGCTGCCCGCCGCCGATACGCCGTATTCCTATACCGTGTCCTGCCCCGGCTACACGACCGAAACCGGCGAAGTGACCGTGAAGAACAAGGACAACCCCGTGGCTGATCCTGCCAATGTTACTGTTACGCTGGCGGAGGACACCTCTGCTTGGGTGAACGTGACCTTCAATGTCACGCCCACGGGTGCGGCCCTGACCGTCAAGCGGGGCGACATGGTGATCGAGCCGCAGAGTGACGGCAGCTATAAGCTGCTGAAGGGTCACGCCTATACTTACACCGCCGAGACGACCGAGGAGGGCTATGAGCCCGCCGCCGGCACCGTGACGCCCACCGAGAACAGCACCCAAACCGTGGCGCTGAAAAAGGTGCAGAGCATTGCGGTGACCAAGGCTCCCACAAAGACGGAGTACTACAAGGGCGATGCCGAACTTGACCTGACCGGCATGGTTCTCACGGTGAACTATGAGGGCACCGATGAACCCCGCACCATTGAAGGCGACTATGCCGCCGCCGGTGTGACCTGTGAGGGCTTTAGCACCGAAAATCCTACAGATAGCCAAACCGTCACCGTAAAGTACAGGGGCAAAACCGCCACCTTTACCATCAAGGTGAATGATAAGTTGAGATTTGCCGATTTCTTCACGGCGATTTCCGAGAGCATCACCGCCACGGATGATACAACTTCTCCCTTTACCCCGGTGCAAAAGCCCGAAGGGAATTATTTGGAGTCCAGCAATACAAGTAACTACTCATCCTCCAAAATCACACTGAAGGCAACGAAGAATGTCACCCTCAGTTTTGATTACTTGGGGAGTGCGTCTTCAAGCAGTTATTACTGCTTTACTGTGAAGAAGGGGTACACGGCTGTTCTTTCCTCCTACAACAGCACCACATGGAAGAAATGCGCGGTGGACATGGCGGTGGGCGACACTGTAACGCTGACCTTTGAGCATCCCTATTCGTATGGAAGCCATTATTCTGTGAAGCTCAAAAACTTCACCGTTTCCCCGCTGTACACGCTGACCATAGCGCCGGACCAGACGGACGCGACGGTCACTCTGAAAGATAAGGAAGGCAAAGCCGTCTCCGGCAGCAATGGCGTATTCGCCGTAAAAGCCGCGGCGGACTACACCTACACCGTCACCAAAAAGGGCTATGAGCCCGCCACCGGCAAGGTGACCATGAGCGCCGAAAATCAAACGGTCAATGTTACCCTTGTCAAACTGCCGGTCATTACCCTGAAGTTTACCCCCGATGATGCGGCGGTAACACTGAAGCAGGGAAACACCACCGTTTACAAGGAGTCTGCGGACAGCGAAAAAGGCAAGAATGTCTATATCGCTGCCAAGAATACGGCCTACACCTACACCGTCAGCAAGTTTGGCTATGAGACGGCCACCGGCACGATCAATGTTGCGACCACCGATGTGAACAAGACCGTCACCCTGACAGAAGCGGCCAAGTATTCTGTGACCTTCAATATCACCAAGCCGGAGGGTGTGAACGCCGAACCGACCATCACCGTCGAGTCCGGCAGTACCCAGGTCTATACGGGCAATGGTGCCGCCTGCCGGCTGCCGGAGGGCACATATACCTACACGGCCAAGTTGGATGGCTGCGATACCTTGTTTGGGAGTTTTGTGGTCCAGGCTGCCAAGACCATAGGCCTGGAGTTCGTCAAGTCGCTGACCTTTGACGATTTCTTTGCCGGCCTGGACGGTATCACCGCCACCAATGGCACCAGCGGGTTTAAGCCCGTCAAGGACGCTGCCGGAAACTATTTGGAGAGTAATAGAAATTATTCCGGCACGACCTCCTTGACCCTGACGGCGACAGAGTCCCGCTTGGTGTCCTTCCGGTATCTTGCAAAGGGAAATAAAGCCGAGGATTACTGGGAGAGCGATTCTGTCTTTAGCGTCAAAAAAGGTACAAGCACTCTGCTGACAGCCTATGAGGAGAACGGTTGGAAAACCTTTAGCACGGTGTTGAATAAGGATGAAAAACTCACCTTGTCTTTCAGCGAAAGTGGCAGCAGTTACTATGTCCGGCTCAAGGATTTTGCCGCCGCCGCAGCCCACACCCTCACCCTTAATACTCCCGCCGGTGCAACGGTGGTGCTGAAGGACCGTAGCGGCGCGGAGATCACCGGCAAAAACGGCGCATACACCGTTGCTGCGGGCACCTACACCTATACCGTCAGCAAGTACGGCTATGAGACTAAGACAGGAACCATCAAGGTTGAAGGCGGGGACGTGTCCAAGGATGTGGCCCTCACTGCCCTGACGGCGTACCAGGTGAAGTTTGTCGCTGATCCGGCGGATGCGTCTGTTACGCTGACCCACCCCGTGGGCGACACGATTGCAGCAGATGAGAACGGCGCATACATCGTCTACGCCGGCGAGACGTATGCCTATACCGTCGCCAAGGCGGACTATATCACGGTCAGCGGCAGCTTTACCGCTGCCAAAAACGACACCATCAAGGTAACACTGACCTATGCCGGTGCGGGCTGGGACGGCACGACCAAGACCGCGCCCAAAACAGAAAACGGTGTCTATCAGATCGGTACCGCCGCGGAACTGGCATGGTTTGCCGATGCGGTCAACGGCGGGCAGAAAGCCATCAACGGCAAACTCACCGCCAACATCAACCTCAACGGCAAGACCTGGACGGCCATCGGCACCAGCAGCAATAAGTTCGCCGGCACCCTGGACGGCGATAGTCACACCGTTAGTGGACTCGTTACAACCGGCCTTGTGGGGGAACTTGCAGAGGGCGGCGTAGTTGAAAATCTGCGTGTGAATTGCGCGATTGTCAGTACCTCGTCGCTTTTGGGAGGTGTTGCCAATTCCAGTGCAGGAACGATACGGAACTGCATGGTCAGTGGTAGTATCACGTTCTCCAGCGGGGGCTATAATGGTGCATCGGCAATCGGCGGCATTGCTGGACGGAATACCGGCAACGGTGTGATTAGTGGTTGCGTTAGTAGGGCTGTCGTCAAGGATGCTTACGATAATAGTACATATGGTACATCCGCACCTTTGGGAGGCATTGCCGGATATGCATACGGTGTTGTCGAGAACTGCTATTTTACCGGTACTCTCGCGGTAAAAAAGACGCAGCCGAATAAGATTATCCAGCAAAAACGCGGCGGCCTTGTAGGCGAACTGAACGCTAATGCAGAGCTCAAGGGTTCCTATGTGGCAGGAGAGTTCGCAATAGCAGATGAGAGTAAGTTCGGTGCGGTGGTAGGCAAGGTGAACTCCGGCGCCACCATCACCAACTGCGCTTATCTGGACACCGTCGCACCACAGGCCGCGGCGGATGGCACCACCAGCGGCATGACCGCCCATACCGCGGACTATATGCGCTCCGCGGAGTTCGCCGTGGACATGGGCATGAATCAGGATGACGGTACCCTCAACGGCGGTTTCCCCGTTCTGCCCTGGCAGGGCGGCACTGTCCTCTCCGCCGACGACCTGCGGGCCGTCAGCCAGGCCCAGCAGAGCCTGTCCCTGCGGGGCATGAGCGCCGCCGACGCCGCCAAGAAAGCCAAGGCCGACTGGTACGCCGAGAGTGTGCTGGAAATCTATGACCTCAACAACTATAACGATAAGGCCGACCTCTGCAAGGAATACGGCATCGAAGAGCCCGGCGAAGCGGTCACGGACCTGCACGACTACTTCCTGACCGCCCTGCAAAAGCACTTCTATAAGGAACTGGGGCTCGATGCCGAGAATGCAGACCTTCTGAAGGCCGATGCCACCGGCGTCTATCAGCTCCGCGGCCTTACCCCGGTGAGCAGCGACCCGGAGGAGGAAGAGGAGATCGCGCAGACCTATACCGGCTTCCTGACCCTGCCCGCGAGCGTCACCGTTCCCGTGGAGGGCAGTGGAGAGAAGACCGTTTCCCTCGCATGGACGGCGGATAACGCTCTGGTGAACACCGCCACCGGCGCGCTCACCGCGCCTGCGGCGGATAAGGTCACGGTGACCCTCACCGCCACTCTCCAAAGCGGCGCTGCCACGAAGACCAAGACCTTCACGCTGTGCCTCTGGTCCGAGAATGCGGAAAAGGTGCAGACGCTGGAGGATATTGCCGTCGAGTTCACGCGCAAGAATACCGCCGTGCAGCCCCTGCAAGGCGTGGGGCTCTATGATGAAACCAACATCACTCAAGCCTTCCGCCGCCTGCTGGCAGAGCAGGGCTATGCGGATGTGGCGGACAACTCCGAGATCACCTATGTCAACGGTAGCGCCAAGGCCAACGGCTTTGACGGTACCAAGGTACAGTACATTGCCGACAACGGCGACATTATCTACTTCACCGGCGACGGCACCGCCCGCCAGACCGTGCAGTACACGGGGTTGAAGTTCAACATCACCTATGCCGGGGTCACCAAGGAGATCACCCTCCGTGCCACCGTGGGGCGCAGCGCCGACGCGGTGCAGAAACTGCTGGAGAGCGCCGCCGGGTCCCTGAATTGGGAACTCATCCGCGGCGAGAACACCAACGGGGCCACCCAAAGCGAGGTGGCGGGCTGGACGCTCTACACCGTGAACGACCGCATCACCTCCAACCTCACGCTTCCCTCCAGCATTGCGGGGCGCTATGATGTGAAGGTGCAGTGGGGCACCCGGAACACCGAGTGGCTCTACATCACCAACGGCACCAACGGCACCGGCGTGGGCACCGTCAACCGCCCCCTGCAGCCCGCAGACGGCACGGCGCTGCCCGAGAAGGCCGGCAAGTTCCGGCTGATCGCCCGCGTGACCTATGACGCCTTCGATGACTACACGCTGGCGCACATCACCGGCGACAACGGCGTGAAGGTCTATGCCGATGTGCTCTTTGACGCCACCGTTGCGCCCTTCGACAGCAGCGTGACCAGCGAGATGCAAAACGCTCTGGCGGAGAAGTATCAGGGGCTCCTGCGCGACTTTGTGGACAAGACAAAGCCCGTGGACACGACTGCCGTCGGCGACGATATGCAGATGCCCAGACCCGCTCTTCTGGAGAAAGCGGGCATCATGAGCGACAGTTATAACCAGAAGGTCACGATGGTGAGCCTCACCCCGGATGTGCTGGACTTCAACGGGTATCACGCCATGGTCTACCGCCCACTGCCCGGTGAGAAGCCGGTGGAGGCGAAGTATGTGGTGACCATCACCACCCGCAGCTCCGGCCTTCTGCTGGCGCGGCAGGAGTTCAGCTTCACCATTCAGCCTTTTACCCAGCCGGAGTTGGATGGCGCTGCCGCCTTTATGACGGAGGCGCGGACCGAAGACGCCTACTGGGACGGTATCAAGAACAAGAATACGGTTAAGACCAAAGTCACCTCCGACCTGTACCCCTTCGCAGAGATCTGCAAAAACGAGGACGGCACGCTGAAATACGTCCGCGGCACGGTGAATATGACCTTCGACGGCATCGAGGCCGACGATATCCCCGGCTGGCTCGATACGGAGAAATACCGCTGCTTCCGATCCTCCCGACCCTCCGTCATCGAGAATGAGCTCCTGCGTGTGCACCAGCCGGAGTACAATACGACAGTTACGCTGGACAGTGTCCTGACCTACACCAAGTACGCCCAGTATTGGGAAAAGTTCGGCATCAACGGCACCGAGGAGAGCAAGGAACGCTACAAGGACTTTGCCCAGTTCTACAAGCAGCCCATCCACATCGACCTGACGGTGATCGGCGAGAAGAACGCCGCTGACCCCAACGAAAATCAGACCCTCACCGTGAAGGTCAAGGTGGACGGCTACAACAAGAACGGCCATACCTTCACGGAAATCCCCGACTTTACCTTCACCGGCAAGGCCAACGAGGATCCCACCGCTTGGGACGCTGTGAAGGCGTGCCTTGACAGTGCCAAGTACACCTATACCGGCAGCGGCGCCTACATCAAGAGCATCACCGATGCGGCGGGCCACACCCTCAAGGAGAAGGGCGACGGCAAGTCCTCCGGCTGGATGTTCGGCATCGCCGTCAAGGGCGGCAACGAGACTCTGCCCAAGACCACGCTGGACAACACCTATCTCAAGGACGGCGACACCCTGCGCCTGTTCTTTACCGACACCTATATTCCGCTGGACCCGACGGATCCCGTGGTGCCCGGTGCGGAAGTACCCGGCTTCGATGAGGCGTATGCCGGCGCCAAGGCGTATATCCAAAGTGCGGTGAGCGCCCCGGTCGTCAGCTATCTCTTCGGCGAGTGGGCGGTGCTGGGCCTGGCCCGCGCCAAGGTGCCTCTGTCCGAGGCATATATCGCGGCCTATTATGAGAAGGTCGTGGCCTATGTAAAGGCGAACATCGGCTCTGACGGCATCCTCCGGAAGCCCGATGATAAAAACACCCCCGTCATCACCGACAATGAGCGTATTGTCCTGGCTCTTACCGCCATCGGCAAGGACCCCGCCAACGTGGGCGGCGAAAACCTGCTGAAGGCGCTGCAGAACAAGGATATCATGAAGGTCACCGATACCAGTAACACGGATATCAACGGCCTCGTCATGGGTCTGCTGGCGCTCAACAGCCGCAACTACACCTCCGACACCTCCTGGCTGGTGCAGGCTGTTCTTGCACAGCAGAACGAAGACGGCAGCTGGAGCGCCAGCGCCGACACAAAATCTGTCGGCGACGTGGACATGACCGCCATGGCGCTGCAGGCGCTGGCACCCTACTATAAGGACGGCGGCAATGAAACCGTGAACACCACCGTGGAGAAAGCCCTCAACTGGCTCTCCGGCAAGTATCAAAGCGGCTACGACTCCTCCGAGAGCTGCGCGCAGGTGGTCATCGCCCTTTCCGCCCTGAATTTGGATGCCAACACGGACGCGCGCTTTACCAAGACCGTGGAGGGGAAGACCCTGAGCGTGCTGGGGAACCTCCTGCAGTACCGCGTGGCGGAGAACGGCGGCTTTAAGCATCAGTTCGCAGACAAGGCCGTCAACGAGATGGCCACGGAGCAGGCGCTTTGCGCCATGGCCGCCTATGCGCGCTTTACCGAGAAGGCCAACGCCCTCTACGATATGACCGACGCCGCCTGCGCCCATCGCTTCGGCGAGTGGCAAGTGACCGTGGCCGCCACCTGCACCAAGGACGGCGTCAGCCGCCGGATCTGCTCCATTTGCGGCGCCGTGGAGGAAAAGTCTGTTCCCGCGACGGGCCACAACTTCGGCGCATGGACGGTGACCAAGGCGGCCACCTGCACCGAAAGCGGTATCAGCACCCGTAAGTGCAGCGTTTGCGGCACGGAGGAGACGATGATCGTCCCGTCTCTGGGGCACAGCATGACTGCCACGGCGGGCAAGGCTGCTACCTGCACCGAGGCAGGCAACAGTGCCTACTGGTCCTGCTCCCGCTGCGGCAAGTTCTTCAGCGATGCGGCGGGCAAGACCGAGATCGCCAAGGATAGCTGGATCATCGCGGCGCTGGGTCACGACGAGGCTACCCGCGCTGCCGTGGCGGCTACCTGCTACGTCTCCGGCCGCACGGCGGAGACCTACTGCAAGCGCTGCGGGCTGGTTCTTGTTCCCAGCACGAGTATTCCGGCTACCGGCAAGCACACCTATGAGAATGGCGTCTGCTCCACCTGCGGCGTGAAGAATCCTTTGGCGGACGTCAAGAGTGACAACATCAAGGTGGACAGCAAAGACAACAAGACCGCCGCGGGCGACGGCTTGGTCATCAAGGCCGATGATACCATCACCGGGGAGGTGCTGGCGGACATCAAGGCAGCAGTGAGCGACGGTGCAATCACCGTGACCGTGACGGATACGCTCCAGCTCACCAACGAGCAGAAGGCCGCCGACGGCGGCAAGAGCGCCCTGACCGAGGCGGCCAAGACGGCCGGTGACGAGGTTAAGAAGGAGCTGAACAAGCTGGCCGAGAAGCTGGACGCCCTGCGCGGCGACAAATCCCGCAAGAACGCGCAGTTGGAGAAGGTCGTAGACGTGACTGTGGCGCTGGTCAAGACGGAAGGGAACGAGATCAAGACCGTGGCGCAGCTTATCGAGCTGCCCCACAGCGTCACCGTGACCATCCCCATCACCGACGAGCTGTACGCGGCCCTTCAGGGCAAGCGCGTCTGCGTGGTGCGCAGCCACACGGATAGCAGCGGCAATGTGACCACTGCCGAGCTGTCCGCTACGCTGGGCGGCACCAAGGGCAATTATGTCCTGACCTTCCAGACGGACAAGGCCTCCGCGTTCGCTATCGTCTCCTATGAGACGGTGTCCTCCGGGTACTACTACGGCGGAAGCGGTACGGCCGACAGCGGCAAGACCGACTCCGCCAACACGGCGGACGACAGTCAGAGGGTGCTGTGGCTGGGCAGCGCGGTCCTGGCGGCGGCAGCCGTTGTGGTGCTGACCCGGAAGAAGCGCGTTTCCAAGTAACAACAGAACAGCCGACGCAGGGGCGCGAAAGCGCCTCTGCGTATGGCGCTTTTATGAGGAATGAGAGATATGAAGAAAAACCACCGATTTTGGCTGTTGGCGCTGGCGCTGTCCCTGCTGCTGACCTGCGCCGCCTGCGGAAAAAAGACCGTATCGTACGCCCCCGGCAACATTCCCACGGCAAAGCAGGAACAGACCACGGACACCAGGAAGGACGACACAGCTGAAACGGGCACCACCAAGGCTGACGGCAAGCAGGACGCGGCAAAGACTGAGGATAAGACCGCGGACGATAAGAAGCCTGACAAGCAGAAGTCGGCTGATGATGCCAAAAAGACCGAGGAGGACACCAAAAAGCAGGAGGAAGCCAAGCGCCTGGAGGAGCAGAAGCGGCTGGAAGAAGAGAAGAAACAGCAGGAACAGAAGCAGCCTTCTGCGCCGGACCCGGACCCTGCGCCTGCACCTGACCCTGCGCCGGCGGCGTCCGTATCGCTGTACATTTCCTGTGCCACGGTGCTTGATAATATGGACAAGTGCTCCGACGGCGTGAAGGATATCATTCCCGCCGACGGCGTGATCCTGTCCGCCACGGTGACCATCACCGAGGGTGAGTCTGTCATGTCCGTACTGAAGCGGGCCTGCGGTGACGCGGGTATCCCGGTGAGCTCCAGCGGCAACTATGTCAGGGGCATCAACGGCCTGTTCGAAAAAAATGTGGGCAGGAGCTCCGGCTGGATGTACTGCGTGGGGGGAACCTTCCCCAACTATGGCGCGGACAGCTATACGCTCTCCGGCGGCGAGAGTATTCAGTGGCTCTACACCTGTAATATGGGTGCAGACGTGGGCAATACCTACATGGGCTGACAAAAGGGCGGCTTTTGCCGCCCTTTTTCCGCACGCAGGATTGACGTATCCCCTGGCGGCAGGGTATAATCAAAAGGTTAAGACATCATGTATGCAGGAGGTGATCCCATGGACGATACGCTGCGCACTTGCCATCCGGCGGTGAGCTTTGCCTATTTCGCCCTGGTCATCGCCTGCGCGATGCTGCTGATGCACCCGGTGTGCCTGGTTCTGTCGACGCTGGGCGGCGGGTGGTATGTTGCCCGTCTGCTGGGCGGCAAGGGCCTGCGCCGCCACCTGCTGTGGCTGCTGCCCATGGCCCTCCTGGCGGCGGCCCTGAACCCGGCCTTTGTCCACCAGGGCGTCACCATTCTGGCTTATCTGCCCTCCGGCAATCCCCTGACGCTGGAGAGCCTGCTCTACGGTCTGGCTGCCGGCGCCATGCTCAGCGCCGTGGCGCTGTGGTTCGTCTGCGTCACCGATGTCATCACCTCGGACAAGGTGGTGTACCTCTTTGGCCGCGTCATCCCGGCGCTGTCCCTGCTGCTGAGCATGATCCTCCGCTTTGTGCCCCGCTTTGTCCGCCGGCTCCGCGCCGTGGCGCAGGCCCAGCGGCATCTGGGCCGTGATACCCAGACCGGCGCCCCGGTCCAGCGCGTCAGAAGCGCCCTGCGTGTGTTCTCCATCGTTGTCACCTGGAGTCTGGAAAGCGGCCTCATCACCGCCGATAGTATGCGCTGCAGGGGCTATGGCCTGCCGGGGAGGACATCCTTCTCCCTCTACCGCTTTGACCGGCGTGACGGTGCCGTCGCCCTCTGGCTGGCCTTCTGCGGCCTGTATCTGCTGGGCGGCGGTCTGGCCGGCGGCTTGCACTTTCAGTATTACCCCATGCTGCTCAGCGGCCCCGTCACACCGCTGACGGTCAGCTTTTTCGCCGTTTACGGCCTGCTCTGCTTTACGCCGGTGCTGCTGGACGCCCTGTCCCGGCGCCGCTATCTCGTCCGGAAAGGAGGGACTCCCCATGCCTGAACTGCTGCGTTTGGAGCATTTTGGTTTTACCTATCCCCAGCAGCCCTGCCCCGCGCTGGCGGATGTGTCCCTCACGGTCCGTCAGGGCGAGTTCTGGGTCCTCTGCGGCGCCTCCGGCTGCGGCAAGACCACGCTTCTCCGCCAGCTGAAGCCCGCCCTGCGCCCCCACGGTGCGGCCGAGGGCCGTATCCTCTTCGACGGTCAGCCGCTGGATGACCTGCCGCCCCATCGGCAGGCCG
>ERZ779855.1938-NODE-1938-length-12495-cov-9.736415_pt1 | contig 12495 bp, 10 predicted proteins | sample MGYA00511370_ERZ779855 | MGnify/ENA primary metagenome ERZ779855 (study PRJEB29588, sample SAMEA1967319) | human gut metagenome | biome: human gut; feature: human-associated habitat; material: faeces | place: Denmark | collected 2008/2010 ...
CTGTGAAGAAATGAGGATTCATTTCTTCACAGCCCCTTTTTTTATACTTCAAAATATTTTTTCATATAATCCACGAAGATCTTGACAGGCGTAGACTGGAGCATGGCCTGCTTGAAGATGAGGTGGCTCGGGCGCAGGATCGGGCGCTTCTGGCGGTCGTAGATCATTTCGCGATTGACATTCGGCGTACACTTCGGGAGAAGGTCTGCCGGGATGAGCGACTGTCCAAGACCATGATTCACGATCTCTACGCAGGTGAGACAATCAGAAACGGTCAGAAGAAAATGCGGAGATTCGGAGAAATTCTGACGCCACCAACGGCTTCTCAGCTCATCCAGCGACGGGTCACTGCGATAGCGGATGGACGGCTGGTTCGGCAGGGTATCATAGTCGATCTTCTGCGCAGAGATGAGATAGAGCGGCGCATCCTCGAGAAGAATGTCCGCATCCGGCCATTCCTGATTGCCGCGAACGATGGCCAGATGGATATCCTCCTTCTTGACCAGCTTCGTCAGGCGGTCGCTCGTATCCGTCGTGAGCGAGATCTCGATGTCATTGTACTCATCGACGAAGCCCTTCAGAATGGCCGGCATGTGCGACTGCGCAAAGGACTGGCTCGCACCGATGCGCAGCACGCCGGAAATGGTATTCGGCTCATGTGTCACGAAGTTCTTCATGTCCTGGTACTGCTGCAGTTCTTTTTCGGCAAAGGAGAAAAGACGATTTCCCGCATCGGTGAAATGGACGCCCTTATTGGTGCGAATAAAAAGCGGACAGCCGATCTCTTTTTCCATCTGGCTCAAGCGATACGTCAAAGACGGCTGAGTCATAAACAGCCGCTTGGCGACCTTATTGATGCTGCGTTCTTCTCGAAGATAGATCAGAATCTTCCAATCCGTGTTATTCATGGCACTACCCCTTGCGCGGCACGCGCGCCTACTTGATATAAAATAATTTTATTACAGTATATCACGTCGGACGTGTGATTGCTATAGGGGAATGGGATCGGAAGAGAGGTAAAAAGTTCGGGGTGAGCTCGAGGGGCGTGTCACCAGTCCCTAATCCCTAATCCCTAATCCCTAGTCACTAGCCACTAGCCACTAGCTACCAGCCCCTATACCAATTCCCTCGGCAGGCTGGAAAGCAGTCTGTCCCTTTCTTTATAGTCCGGCAGATATGTCTCCATCCGTGCATAGAAGTCGGGGCCATGACCGGCTATGAAGAGGTGGCAGAGCTCATGGACGATGACAGCCTCGATACATTCCTTTGGCTTTGTGACAAGGTCGAGGGCGAAGGAGAAGCGCCCCGTCACTCTCCGGCAGGAGCCCCAGCGGCTTTTCATGACGCGGATCGTGACCCCGGTGATCCGACTCTCCGGGATCGCCATGCGCTTCGTCCATATTTCAAGCTGCTTTTCGATCTCCCAAAGAAGGATGCGCTTCATGCCTTCCTTGAATATATCCTCGCGATCACTCTGCTTCGTCCGTAGGACCAGCTGCAGCTCTCCGCCGGAAGAGATGCCTGCCTCGTCGCGCGGGCCGAGTAAGACCTGCAAGGGATACGCCTTTCCGAAGACATGGTGGATCTCTCCCGCGACATATTGAAATTTGATTTTCTCCGGCACCAGCGCCATGTACTTCGTAAGCCATGCGGTCTTTCCCGCGACGAAGTCACGGATCTCCCGCTCCGAGACCCTCCGCGGCGCCGTTACCTCGACAGATCCCCCCTCCCGCACGCGAAGATAGATGCGTCGGATGGGTTTTCGGATCACCCGCACCTCATAGCCCGTCGCAGGGTCGATGAATGTTGTCATGATGCCCTCGTCTCTATAGATCAGAAAAAAACTCATAGGTTCAACAGGGGTGATAGGTGGAACAGGCGCAACGGGGATGGAGCGACCCGTAAGGAAGCGCCGCGAAATTTTCGTTGAACCTGTCACGCCTTCAAAGCCTGATGAACCTATGAGGTCAGATGAAATCCATGAGATGACCTTTTGCGTTTTTACACTTTCGTGCTTTCTCCCAGAATATGATCCTCTGTTTCAAAGAGAGCCTTGGCGAAATCATCCGGATGGAAACGGTCAAGATCGTCCTCGCGTTCGCCGAGACCGATCCACTTGATCGGCACATGCAGCTCTTCATGGACAGAGAGAACCACGCCGCCTTTCGCCGTGCCATCGAGCTTGGTCAGGACGACCCCTGTCAGCGGCACGATCTCTCCGAAATTTTTCGCCTGGCTGATGGCATTCTGCCCCGTGGTCGCATCCAGGACGAGGAGCGTCTGATGCGGCGCATCAGGAATGACCTTCTTGATGACGCGGGAGATCTTGGCAAGCTCTTCCATCAGATTCACCTTCGTCTGCAAACGGCCGGCGGTATCGATAAGGACGACATCGACGCCGCGCGCCTTGGCTGCCGAGACAGCATCGAAGGCCACCGCCGCCGGATCCGCGCCTTCCGCATGCTTCACGATGTCTGCGCCGGTGCGCTCCGCCCAGATGGTGAGCTGCTCAGAAGCCGCCGCACGGAAGGTATCTGCAGCCGCGAGAAGGACCTTCTTGCCTTCCTTGTGAAGCTTGCCGGAGAGCTTGCCGATGGTCGTGGTCTTGCCCACGCCATTCACGCCGACGACGAGGATGACTTCCGGATGGTGCGTATTCTCCTGATCGATGGTATCATCCTTCAAAAGCTCCTTCACGGTCTTTTCCATGAAGGGCATGACTTCATTCGTATTGTGGATCGTGCCTTCGGTGACACCGCGGCGGATCTGTCGCATCAGGTAGTCCGTGGTGCGCACGCCGATGTCTCCAGAGAGCAGGACCATTTCCAGATCTTCCAGAAAATCATCGTCGATCTCCGCATAACCGATGACGACGCTCTCGATATTGCGGATAAGGCTCTCTTTCGTGCGGGTGAGCCCCCGTTTGATCTTATCAAAAAATCCCATGTCTCTTTCCTCCTAAAGAATGTATATGTTTATTGTATATAAATAGGCGTGAAGTGTCTACAGGAAAAGATGTAAGCTGTTGGGTTCAGGGTTCGCCCTTGGGGCGGGGCGTCCATGGATTGAGGATGAAAGCTCCTCTCGCCAGTTAGGAGCGAGGAGTGAGGAGTGAGGAGTGAGGAGTGTTGGTGCGGCGCATAAAAATATGGAAGCACCGCGGAGTATAAATCATGGCGATGCCCGAAGGTCGGCGGATAGCAGGTTTCCCGTTTGGATTTTCCAAACATCGACCGCTGAGCCGCGAATGACAAAGATTTCTCGCTTACGCTCGAAATGACGATACGGGAGTCTCCCAGTCTCTTATTCACCAGTCACTAGTCACTTGAGACTCCTAATCCCTAGCTACTAATCCCTAGCTACTAATCCCTAGCTACTAATTCCTAGCTACTAATTCCTAGTCACTCCACATAATCCTTCATTTTCACGGTAATGAGGCTCGAAACGCCCTTCTCTGCCATGGTGACGCCCTGCAGGGTGTCGGCAAATTCCATCGTCTTTTTTCTGTGTGAGATGACGATGAACTGTGTTTTCTTTTTATACTCGCCGATCATGCGGCTGTAGCGTTCGACATTCGCATCGTCCAAGGCTGCATCGATCTCATCGACGAAGCAGAAGGGCGCGGGGCGATACGCCATGAAAGAGATCAGAAGAGCGATGACCGTCAGCGCTCTTTCGCCGCCGGACATGAGAGAAAGCGGCTGACGCTTCTTGCCGGGAAGCTGCAGGTACATCTCGACACCACCATCCAAAGGATGTGCCTCATCGGTGAGTTCGAGACGCGCCTTGCCGCCGCGGAACATGAGCTGCATGATGCGGCCAAATTCTTCATTGATCTTGCGGAAGGCTTCGGTGAACCGGCTCTCCATCGTCCGGTCGATATCGCTGATGATGGTCTCAAGCCCCTTCCTCGCTTCTGCGAGATCGGCCACCTGCCCCTCATAGAATTTCCTTCGTGCGAGCTGACGGGCGTACTCCTCCTCGCCTTCCGGATTCACACTGCCCAGCTCAGCCATGCGTCGGGCGAGGTCCTTTTCCTGCCGCTCCATATCCTCCATAGAGCCGGAAAGGCGGAGCGCTTCCGCCTGCTGACGGGTCATGTGCCACGCCTCGAACTTGCGCAGCACGTCCTCCTCCTCGGCTTTGAACTGCGCGATCCTCACAGCAAGCTCTGCTCTGTCCCGCTCGATCTTCGCTGAAGCGGCCTGCGCTTTCTTCCACGCCTCATCTGCCTCGCGCTGACGGATGGCAAATCCATCTGCATCGTCAGACAGGCTTTCCTGGTGGGTGCGGGTCTTCTGCCAGTGCGCCTCTGCGTCTCTGAAAGCAGCCTTCAAAGAAATAAGCTCTTTCTCAAGTGTCTGCCGTTCTGCTTCATTGTCACGCTCAGCTTTTTCAAGAGCGACTCTGTCTGCTGCCAGCTCTTTTTTAGCGCGGCTGCGTTCCTCGAGCATGCGTTTCCCGAAGCTCACGCTCTCTTCCGCCTTGGTCAGGGCGACGTGGGATGCGAGAAGGGCTTCCTGCTTCTCCTCCAAGGCCTTCTTCAGGCGCTCACGCTCTTCATTGCCTGCCGCTGCAGGAAGATCAGGGAAGGCAGACAGTGCCTCCTCCAAGCCTTCCGCCAGCGACCTTGTCTCCGAGAGCCGACCCCGCTCCTCTTCGAGCTGCTTCTTGGCCAGAGAAAGGCGGCTCCTTCTTTCGGTCATCGATCGCTCCGCCCCTTCACGGCGCGCAGAGAGAGTGGCTAGAGCGACCTTGAGCGCCTGCCATTCTTCCCGTTCACGGCTGACCTCTTCTGCGAGCGCATCGCAGTGGACCTCCTGCTCCTTCCTCCGCGTACGGCAGAGTGCGAGAGCCTTCTCGCCCTCCGCTTCACGCGCATAGAGATCTGCGATCTCTTTTCTGCGGCCGAAATACGTATTCTCCTTTTTCTTCATCGAGCCGCCCGTCATGGAGCCGCCTGCATTGACAAGCTGCCCGTCCCGCGTCACGATGCGCAGACGGTAGCCATACTTTTTGGCGACCCGCCGCGCCGCGTCCAGGTCTTCTGCGATGAGAGTGCGCCCGAGAAGAGTATCGAGGAGATCCTGATACATCGGCTGGCAGGAGAAAAGGTGAGAGGCGATACCGCAGATCCCCGGCTCCTTCGACGCCATCACTTCCGTCCCATTGTTATAGCGCGGATGCATGGACTCCAAGGGATAGAAGGTCGTGCGGCCCAAATGCTTCTCCGAAAGCCAGCGGATGATCTCTCCCGCTGCCTTCGTCGTATCCGTCACGATATAGGAGATCTGTCCGCCGAGTGCTGCTTCCGCGGCCTCCGTATATTCATCCGGCACACGGATGAGCTCTCCGAGCGCCCCATGGATGGCCTCACCGAAACGGTCTGCCTGCTCCATGATGGTCTTCGTCACGCGGGAAAAGCTCGCGTATTCCTTTTCCGCCCGTTCCAGATACGCCTTCTGCGAACGGATCGACGAAAGCAGCGACTCCTGCTTCCGTTCTTCACCGCCCAGACGAAAACGCAGCTCCTCCGCCTCTCGCAGCGCTTCGCTGTGCTGCTTGCCCTTCTCCGAAAGAGCGGTGAGGCGCTCCGTCTTCTCCTTCTCTTCACGAAGAAGCTCGGACAGCTCACGCGAGGCTGTTTCTTCCTCCTCGGCGAGGGATGCCTCCTCCTTCTCATGCCGATCGATCTCCGCCAGTAAACGCTCGATGTCTTCTCTTGCATGTACAAGCTGCTGGCTCACCTTCTCCTTTTCCTTCTCCTTTTCCTGCGAAAGAGCCAGCGCCCTCACATAGGCGGTCTCCGCCTCTGCCAGCGCTCTTGAGAGAGACTCCTTCTCCTCTGCTTTCGCGGAAACAGCTTCCTTTGCCGCCCGCAGGGACACCTCCGCACACGAGAGCTCCTCCTTCGCACCAGCGATCTCTTCTGCGATCTCCTTCTCTGCTTCCGTCTGATCCTCTGCAGATACGGTGAGCTCCTCCCATTTCTCCTTCGCATGGGAGAGCGCCTCTTCCTTCACGCGGTAATCGCCGCGCAGCCGCTCCATCTCCCGCTGGGCATCCGCCATCGCGTCCCCCGCTTCGCGCAGCTTCTCCTGATGCGCGAGACGGTCCTTTTCCAGCGTTTCCTTAGCCAGGCTCGCCTGCGAGAGCTTCGTCTGCCACAGAGAGCCTTCATCCTGGAGCTTCAGCGCTTCATTTTCATAGCGCGCCGTCATACGTCCGGAGGATGTCAGCTTCAGGAGCCCCATCGTCGCATCGATCGCCCGCTTCTCCTGTGTAAGGCTCTTGTACCTTCTTGCTCTCTCTGCCCCTTCCTTCAAAAGCACGAGCTGCTCATCGAGAAGCGCCATCATATCCTTCACGCGCTCCATATTCTCCGCCGTCTTCTCGAGCTTTCGGAGTCCTTCCGTCTTCCGCATGCGGTACAGGCTGATCCCTGCCACATCCTCGAAGATCACGCGCCGTTCATCCGCATGTGCCGTCAGCACCTGATCCACCCGGTTCTGTCCGATGATCGCCATCGAGCCCTTACCGAGCCCTGTCGGTGCCAGAAGCTCCTGAATATCCTTCAGGCGGCAGCTTCGCTTATTCAGATAGAAATCACTATCCCCATTTCTAAGGAGCCTTCGCGTGATCGCGACCTCTACGGTATCAAGCGGCAGCTCGCATCCGCTGTTATCAAGGACGAGCGTGACCTCCGCCCCATTCTTTTCCCGGCGCGTCTCTGAGCCGGAAAAGATCATATCCTCTGCCTTCTGCCCACGAATCTGACGCACATTCTGCTCCCCCAGCACCCAGCGGACCGCATCGGAAATATTGCTCTTCCCGCATCCATTCGGCCCCACGATGACCGTCATGCCGTCAGAAAAATCGATCGTAGTCTTATCTGCGAAGGACTTGAAGCCCTGCAGTGTCAATCGGAGTAGTTTCATGAGTTCTCCTTCTTTGCATAATATCGTCCTTATTATAACATAGAGAAAAGGTTCGGGGTTCGCCCATGGAGCGTGCCGTCCCTTAATTACGACCGGAAAAGGTTCATCGGGTTCTATAGGTTCAAAGGGGAAGGTGCGGCGCATAACAATCAACGGTATCCTGCCCTCTTCCTCTTGCATTTCATCGCGGCACGCTCCATAATAGGGGCAATGCATGTATCATCTATTTCAAAAAGTTTGAAAACAGGGATGAGTGGCTAGTGGCTAGTGACTGGTGACTGGTGACTAGGAATTAGGTTTACGATATGAGAAAATCGCTCATTTCAAATCTCCGCGGCGCTTCTGATTTTTTTGCGCCGCACCACCATTTCTCATTTCTCATTTCTAATTTCTCATTCAAGAGAGGCTTTCATCCGCAATCCATGGGCGCCACGCCCCGGGCTAACCCTGAACCCTATCCTAAGGAGCCTTCATGACAAAAGATCTCGATTTTACCCAAGGCAGCATCTCGAAAAAGATACTGCTTTTTTCTCTGCCCCTCATGGCCGGCAATATTTTTCAGCAGCTCTACAATGTCGTCGATACATTGATCGTCGGACGATTCCTCGGAGAAGCGCCTCTCGCCGCTGTCGGGAGTGCCTACACGCTCATGATCTTCATCACCTCCATCCTGATCGGCCTCACGATGGGGAGCGGCGTCTACTTCTCCATCTGCCACGGACAAAAGAACACCGCACGCATGAAGCAGTCCATTTATATTTCCTTCCTTTCCATCGGCGCGCTCTCGCTCTTCCTGAATGCCATCTCCTATATATTTTTGGAAGAGATCATCCGCTTCATGCAGATCCCCGCAGACGTCACTTCTTACTTCCGTGACTATCTCCTATGGATCTTCTCCGGCATCATCGCTGTCTTCCTCTACAACTACTTTGCCGCCCTCCTGCGCGCCGTGGGAAACTCACTCATCCCACTCGTCTTCCTCATCGTCTCCGCCCTCCTGAATATCGCGCTCGACCTTCTCTTCATCCTGGTCTTCCAGCAAGGCGTCGCCGGCGCGGCCAAGGCGACCGTCATCGCTGAGTACGCTTCCGGTCTCGGCATCCTTTGCTACTGCCTTTTCTATCGAAAAGATCTTCTGGTAGAAAAGAAATACCGCCACTGGGACCCATCCATCTTCCGCGACATCTCCCGACTCTCGCTTCTGACCAGCCTCCAGCAGTCCATCATGAATTTCGGTATCCTTCTCGTGCAGGGCCTTGTGAACAGCTTCGGCACCATCGTCATGGCTGCCTTCGCTGCCGGCGTCAAGATCGACACCCTGGCCTACTCCCCCCTCATGGACTTCGGGAATGCCTTCTCGACAGCCATCGCGCAGAACTATGGCGCCGGAGATCAAAAGCGCATCAAAGAGTGCGTCATCGCCTCAGCGAAAATGGTCGTCTCTTTCGCTCTCCTCACGAGCGTCATCATCTATGCCTTCGCCCCCGAACTGATGGCCTTCTTCGTCCCGAGGACAGCGACAGAAACCATCGCGATCGGCGCAGGCTACCTCCGTATCGAAGGGGCCTGCTACATCGGCATCGGCATCCTCTCCATGCTGTATGCCTACTATCGCGCCATTAAAGAGCCCGGTATGAGCGTCATCCTGACCATCCTCTCCCTCGGCAGCCGCGTCATCCTTGCCTATGCCCTCTCCGCCCTCCCCCTCTTCGGCGTCACCGGCATCTGGCTCTCCATCCCTATCGGCTGGGCGATCGCAGATGTGTATGGGGTGTGGAAAGGGGTGCGGGGAAGATGACAGGCCCCGTCCGTATCTTCTGCCCGCCGGCCGGCTTCATGCCTTCCCGACGCTCCCCGTCCCCTTTCCCTCTAGCTATTTCCTATTCGCCTATAGTATAATAGAAAATATTTAGACGTAAGAGAACGGGGGAGCGCAGGAATGAAGAAATACGTGGTCATGATCCTGATCGCGATCGTGCTGATCATTGGCGGCGGTACATTTGCCTATTTCCACTTTGCCAATGGCGGACCATGGCAGGGGACATGGTGGGGCGTGCAGGACGCCGGTGTAAACTGGTCCGGCGATCACATACGAAATCTTGAGACCGTCACCTTCACCCAGAATGATGACAAGACCATCACCGTAGACCATAAGGTCCAGCAGGGCAGCCGTGAAGTACCGGGCAGCCTCACCGGCACCGGCCGCATCGATGGCGGCCGTCTGGTCATCACGCCGAAAAACGGCGGCAAGGAGCTGGCTCTCTCCTACAGCACGGTCTCCAGATCCATTGATACCCCTTTCACGAATGCGGACAAGAGTACCGTCACACTGAAGGCACTCGCCCCGGAAAACAACGAGGAGATGGAATCCATACGAAGCGAGATCGTCCAGATCTCGCAAAAGCCGGAAAATAAAATCGATACGACTTTATCGAAAGCCAAAAGCTGAAAAGAAAAGCGTGCATGTCGCTCTCTGACAAACGACATGCACGCTTTTTATGTTGCCGGGGGGGCTTCCCATGGGATCGCGGCGATGACAGCGGCTTTCCGCAGATCTATGCCCCGATTTCCGAAGGTCGTCTTTCGACGTTTCGTGAAACGGCAGGGGCTGCTCTCTACTCCTTGCTCTTCGCTTCAATCGCCGCCGTCTCTGCTTCTTCTGCCATGGCCTCCTTGGCTTCCTTGAGCGCCGCCTCTCTCACGGCCTCCTGCTTTTCCTTTTTCTTGGTGAAATGGGAGATGACCTCCGGGACCATGTTCAGCACCTTATCGATGGTGCCATTCGGCCCTGCATTCTTGATAGAGAAAAGCTCGACGCGTTCCCCCTTCATGATGAGGACGGCGGTCGGTGTCACCTTGCCGCCGCCGGCGCCTCCTACGGCATTCGTGCCCTGACTGCCGGTGCCGAAGCCGAAGGAAATATCCACAAAGGGCACGATGGTCGCATCGCCCAGATAGATGGGCTGTCCCACCACGGATTCGGTGGTGATCATCTTCTTGAAATCTTCAAAGATCTGCTTTCTAACTTCATCATCCATGGTTCTTTTCCTCTTTTCTGAAATGCCAGAACTCTCTGGCGGGTCTCGACAGGAGAAGCCTGCCGGCTATATAGATCATAGTCAAAGGAATGATCCGCCCCTTTGCCTCCCCCGACAGGGTATTCACGGGCTGTAGATAATTCCATCGGATCTCTTTTGTCTCTTGGGCAAGGAACGCCATCGCCATACCGCAGGCAATGCCCGTCGTCATGGGATCGCCTGTCCCAAAGTCTCCCCGAATGCGGCACCTGCGTGGAAAGCTGTGCGACAGGAGCTTCCCTGCCGCATGGAGGACACGCTCCGCGAGCCCATTTCCCATGGCGAAACGGATTTCTCGCCAAAGGGAGGCCCCCTTCTTCTCCTCTCTCTCCGCTTGCGCCTCGGCAGCATCCGGCAGCCTCTCATGCACTTCTGCCTTCTCTTCTGCCTGTGCGAGCGCTTCTTCCATCCAGTCCATTGGAGGCTCTTCTGTCATTTCCATTGGAGGCTCTTCTGCCATTTCCACTTGAGGCGAGGGCTCTTCCCTGGCAGGCGGAAGCTCGATCTCCTTCCTCCAAAGACCCAAAAGCACGGAGACCGACAGGGTGAGCCTCCAGCGCACGAGCGTCACGGTATAACGGATGGGGATCAGGAGAAGTATAAGAACAGCGGCGAGGAGAAAGGCAAGCATGCCTATGATCATAGGCCGTAGAGGCGCGCCAGGCTCTGGGCTGCCTCCTTCACCTCCCGCACCAGGTACGACGGAGAGAGCACCTTGACGAGCGGTGCCTTCTTCAGAGCCCATGCTTTCATGGCGGCTTGGGGAAGCGTCACTTCCATGGTCACCTTATCCGGGCTCGCAGAAATGAGACGGGCCCTCTTGCCGAAATCCGTCTGAATGTCTGTCAGAAGGCGCACATCTGCCTCGAAGGTGATCTCTACGGGATTTCCTGTATAAATATCCCGATCTGCCACCAGAAGCTCATCGAACTTCACAGAGGCATCGGCGCCTGCGAGGCTTTTCTGTCCGCGCGCTGGCGCAGAAAGGAGCATGATGTCAGCCATACGGTCTACGAAAAAATAGGAAATATCCTCCCGCCCTTCCACATTGCAGAGAAGACAGTACCGATCATCCGATGCGATCACCTGAAAAGGATGTACGATATAGCAGCGCGCCTCTCCTGACGGGCTCACACCGTGATGCCGTTTGCCGTCCACTTCATAGTGGTCATAGTAAAAGGAAATCTGCCTCTTTTCGCAAAGTGCCTGCGAGAGCAGGACGAGCGTCTCCCTCACGTCCGGGAGATTCTGCGGAAGCGGCAGATTCCGTATGCCTTCCTTCCCGTCCTCAAAAGAACGGCACTGCAGCCGCTTTAGCTTCTCTGCGAGCTGGCGGATCTGTCCCGCCGGAAGATGCGAGAAATAGAGAAGATCGATCACCGTCTTCAGATCCTGTGGCGAGAGCACATGATCCCAGTACCAGTCAAGCGAAAGCGGCGCTTCCTTCCCATTCACCATGCGCGGCACCTCGCGGCACATCACAGGAAGCCCCGCCTCCTTCAGGCGGAGCAGATTTCTGGATATAGACTTGCGGCTCACGACCATCCCATACTTGCTCTCCATAAGCCGAAGAATGTCCTGCTGAGACAAAGGGTGATCCTTGTCCGACTCGCGCAAAAGGACCTGCACGATGCGGATGATAGAGAGCTTGCTGCCCGTCTCACTGCTTGCCATAGGATCACCTCCTTAGAAAAATGAGGGATGCGGATACGAGGAAACTGCCGGTGGCACATCCCCGCTCACTTTCTCGAGAATACCCAGTCACTCACCGCCGAGCCGAAATTCGCGAACGCAGCGAGGGCTGCCGCGAAAGGCGCGGCGTGGATCAGCCGATGCACGAGCCCCGCGATGGCGACGCCGCCCAAAAGATCCGTCGGATAATGCACACCGGCAAAAATACGGGAAAATGCAAGAAGCCCGGCAAAGGACGCCATCAGACGAGCCCCCGGCATGTGCATGCGGAGAAGCTCCATGACGACGATGGCCCCATTCATCGTGTGATTGCTGGGAAACGATGCATTGGCCTTATGCCCGGTGAAATTCCAGATGCGCCAATCGCATACAAAAGGCCTTTTCCGTCTCCACACCCTGCCGATGGCAAAGGAAAGAAGAGAGGCGACCACGACCCCCGCGAAGGACAGCACGCAGCAGAGCCGGCGCGCCTTCCGTCCTTCCCCGGGTGCAAACCAGAGGAGAAGTCCGTAGATCACAAAAGCCCAGTGTCCGTAGCGTGTGACAAGGTCCATGAACAGACTCGCCTTGCGCGAGATGGATGTGGCTTCATTCACCTTTCTTACGATATAGAGATCCGGATTCATCAGCTTCCTCCTTTGCCGCTTGTTGCTTCTCATTTTAGCATAAGGAGGGGGATTTGACAAAAGCGGGGACAAGGGGAGGACAAGTAAAAAAGAGCCGCGCGGCCCTTTTGATATGATCCCCCTAAAGCAGACAAGGTAAATAACCAAACTGCTTTAGGGGGA